>Ga0209834_10000520_pt1 | contig 23432 bp, 22 predicted proteins | sample Mar14236cmmetaG_FD_184134 | JGI IMG/M metagenome (GOLD analysis project Ga0209834, IMG submission 184134) | Marine hydrothermal vent microbial communities from Guaymas Basin, Gulf of California to study Microbial Dark Matter (Phase II) - Marker... ...
GCACACCGCCACAATCCCACAAAGCAAAAGATACCAGGGATTATCGTTGGGAGTAGCAGGAGAAAACAAAGAGATGCCCACTGCAATCAACACCCCCGTGATCATAGAAATAACAGCAGAAACATTCCATCTTTCCACTGTTTTTCCCACAAAATAGACGGATGCCAGGATGAGTCCAAAAAAGTATGCCCATGTACAGACCGGATAATATTTAAATGTATAACCCAGAATTTTAGCCAGAACGATAATGCTGACAAGTACCCCCATAAAAACCACTGTCAGGAACCAAAAATCAGTATATTTCAAAAAAACCTTTATGTCTCCTTTCAGCAGAAGCCGGACTGACTTCACATCAAAAGAGCGGAAAGCATGAATGAAGCGTTCATAGATCCCGGTGATCAGAGCAATGGTGCCCCCCGAAACCCCAGGTATAATATTGCCAATACCCATGGCAACACCTTTTAAAAATAAAACAATAGATTCATGCCATGTCACGACTTTTCTTTTTGGTTAAGTATTTTTTGCCTGTTCTCCTGCCGGGGCAGGAAACAAAAGTAAGAAATGATTAATGAAACCGATTACTTCAGACCCATATCTTCGGGCAGAAAACGATAGAAAGTATCCCCCCGCAAACCCAGCCGCAATGCTTCAAGAGATATCACCTCATTGGGAGCAATATTTCCCACATTCACATTTGCGCCGAGCAGTTTTATAAACCAGGCCTGTTGACCTTTGTTGGGTGCTTCCCAGATCACATCATTGATATCAACGTGTTGTATGATATCATCTATCAGGCTCCGGTTGGCGGAACCGTCTTTATGATACAAACCGATGGTCCCGCTCTCGCGTGCTTCCCCGATCACTTTCCAGGAACCTGCATCCAGCTCGGATTTCATATAACCGACCCATACCGAATCCGGGATGGGGATATCAGAAGTCTTGGCTCCGACCTCTGACAAAACAGTCACTTGTTCGGAAAGCTTGCTGATGTATTCCAGTTTTTTATCATGAGGCAAAATGATGGAACCATCCGATACTTCTGCATATTCCATGTCAAAGAGATCCAGATATTTCCGGTATTCATCAAAAGCTCCTCGGATCACAAAAGCCTCGAACATGGTTCCTCCGAAGTAAACCTTAAAACCCGCATCCCTGTAAATTTTAAGTTTTTCTTTCAGATTGGGAGTGATCAGTGAAGTTCCGAAACCCAGTTTAAGCAGATCGATATAATCGCCCGATGCTTGCACCACATTTTCTGCCTCACGCAATGATAACCCTTTATCCATTACCATTGTCAGGCCGCTCTCACGAGGTTTTACAGTACGTCCGGGCAGATGGGAAAGTTGATAATTCATGTTATTTTATTTTTAATTGTTGTATACATTCCTGAGCCTCAGGGATCTGCAAGATATGAGGAAATTTTTCCAGAAACCAGTCAATCTTCCCCGGATCGTAGGACCAGGCGCGGAGAAAATTTTCTTCTCCTTCCGCATATTTTCCCTCCTGAAAACGGACAATTCCTTGCAGATAATACAACTCTGCCGCACTCGGTAGATGTTTAAGGGCTCTTTTCAGGGTCCCTTCGAATTCTCTTTTTCCCGGAAGGTCATACAACAACAACAGGTATTCCAGCCAGTAAGAAGCATTGTCCGGGACCAATGCCGTCAGGGTATCCATCACCTCTATCTGTTTGCGTAGTGTTCCGGTATGTTTATAAATATGATACAACAAATACCAGAATTCATCGTCTTCATGATCACGGTCCAGGGCTTTCCGGCAATATATCTCAGCATCTTCCCACTTATTCCGCAAGCTGTATACTTTGGCAATCAGAAAGTACGGCAACGGGTTGTCAGGGCTTTCTTCGACAGCCATTTTGTACCAGCTGAGTGCCCGGCCATATTCGCCGGTCTGCCGGTAACAGATACCCAGATTGATCATCCCTTCCACATCATGAGGTGATTGCGAAACATAAATCCGGAATTCTTCTTCCGCTTCCCGAAAACGCTCCATTTGCATCAGTGTCCTGCCTTTATAAAACAACCCCTCCGGATTATTATCCTGTATGGCGAGAAGATATTCAAATGCCTCCAGCGCCTCCTCATACCTTTCCATCCTGAGATACAAACGTCCCAGATTTCCCCATGCAGTTACATCAAAAGGTTCTTCTTCCAAAAAATCTCGATAGACCCTGAGGGCATCATCATTCATTCCCAGTTGTTGATAAATAAGACCCATATCTAACAACACCAACACATCATCCGGATTTTCCTCATAGGCTTTGATCATATAAATGAGGGCTTCCTCATACATTCCGGCTATTTCGAGTTCATTGCCAATCTGATAAGCAATATCTCCAGACATTTCATCACCCAGGCTGAGCGATGTATCAAAATCACGGATCGCTTCGTTTTTTCGTCCCAAATGTATAAGCGCAAGTCCTCTGAGAAGAAAGACTTCGTAATTCTGAGAATCCAAATGAGCGAGCAGGTTTAACAGTTCAAGAGCCTTTTCATATTTTTCCAGAGAAACCAACAGGTCTGCTTTTCTCAGACGGATTGTGAGTGCCCCCGGATGCTGGTGCAAGGCCAGTTTGATTGTCTGCCCGGCTTTTTCCAACTGCCCTTTATCCATATAAGTATTAATGACCTCTTCATAATCAGACACATCCATAAATCGAAAAGTACCTTCTTTTCGCATCTTCTCAAAACGCCGGACAAGATTATTCCCCCTTTCGTTCCACAAAAAATCCTCAGACTTTTCTTTCATACATAATCCACATTTATACTCTGGTACAAACCTACATAAATTTTTTCACGCAAATATACACAGATAACATGAAAAATTTTATATACAGGTTCTCATAAAGAGATCCCTCCAGGCAGTTTTTCGGGACCTCTGGCCTATAAAATCAATATTTTTTCAGTGGAAAATTATAATATTTCCGTTCCAATGATTTAAAATATTTATTCTTACTCTTAGTATTCTTACAGTTCCCGGTAAATCTCCTTTCTTGCAGCCAGTAAAGTATTTTTCAACAAAGATACAATAGTCATCGGACCAACGCCTCCCGGCACAGGAGTAATAAAACTGCTTTTGGGTGCAACCGTCTCAAAATCGACATCTCCCCATAACTTCCAACCCGATTTGGTTTTATCCGAAGGCAACCTTGTAGTGCCCACATCGATGATTACGGCTCCTTCTTTCACCATATCTCCGGTAAGAAAACGGGCTTCCCCCAGAGCAGCCACAATAATATCAGCCTGCAGAGTGATTTCTTTTATATCGCGGGTACGACTATGACAAACCGTAACCGTACAGTTGCCGGGATAATCTTTTCGTGCCAGGAGAATGCTCATCGGCTTCCCGACGATATTGCTGCGGCCTATCACAACACAATGTTTTCCTTCCGTCTCAATATGATATCTTTTGATCAATTCAAGGATACCGGCTGGCGTGGCAGAAGTATAAGAAGGAAGTCCAATCACCATACGACCGACATTTACCGGATGGAAACCGTCCACATCCTTCTCCGGGACAATGGTCTCGATAACCTTTTGTTCATCAATATGCCGGGGCAGTGGCAACTGAACAATCAGTCCGTCTACGGAAGGATCATCATTGACCTCCCTAACCTTTTCCAGTAGTTGTTCTTCCGTAATGGTATCTTCAAAACGGATTACGGTAGATTCAAATCCAACTTCTTTACATGCTCTTTCTTTGGCTGCCACATAAGTCTCACTGGCACCGTCATGTCCCACCAGAACGGCTGCCAGATGAGGAATCTTTTTATGATTCAGCCGTATCCGGTCCACTTCTTCTTTTATTTCCCGGCGCATCTCCGCCGCCGTAGCTTTTCCATCTATTAATGTATACATAATCAAGAATTTAATAAATCTTTAAAAATTCATTTCAAACCTACATAAATTTTTTCTCAGGGAGACAGAATATCCGTAAGATTTTTTAAAAAAATACGAACAGGGAACGAAATTTCATGAGCGTCAGAGAATAAATTTCATTTCACAACCCTACACTTTCAGGATGGCAGGAGACGATGGTCATACGCTCACTACGTTCGCTGTCATACAATGGTCATACGCTCGCTGTCGCTCGCGTCATACAATAGCTACAATATATGCACTACCACTGAATAACCACTGAATGACTACTGCATAACTACCGAATAACTACTGAATAACTACTGAATGACTACTGAATAACCACTGAATGACTACTGAATAACTACTGAATGACTATTGAATGACTATTGTATGACTATTGTATGACTACTGTATGGCCAATTATTCTTTCCGTTCTCAATAAAAGGTTTGAAGCACCCACAAAACAAGCGGCAGGGTAAATATGCTCAACAACGTAGTCACAAAAACATTCTTCATGGCCAGCATATCATCGCTACCGAATTCTTTGGCAAGAATCACGACATTAGCCATACACGGCATAGCTGTTTCCAGTACCAGTACAGAAAAAGCCGTCTTTGTCAATGGTATGTGAAAGAAATGCACCAGGGTCATGACAATCAGCATCAAAAACACGGGAACCAGTAACAACTTGTTAAAAGACAGTAAAATTACTTTGGGGTACCTTAAAAAATCGCGTGGTGTAAGCACCGACAAAAGGATACCAATATAGATCATAGACAGATATATGGTAGTACTCCCGAGTTTTCCGAAAGTATCCATAAAAATCTCCGGCAGATCAATATGAAAAAAAGCAAAAAACAATCCTGTCAGGAAAGCTAAGGTATTTGGATTCCATAATTTTCTCAAAGACTCCCGCCAGGAAAGACGCTCTCCCCGACTCAGCAAATAAACACCCAGTGTCCATAGCAATGTACTGGACACCAAGTGATAAAGTGTAGCATAAAGAATTCCTTTTCCACCCGGAAACAAAGCATCCATTAACGGAAATCCAAGAAAAACAATATTCCCGAACAAGCTGTGGGCCATAAAAACCCTTGTTTCACCCCCTTTAAACCGAAACAAGCGGACTGAAATATAAGCAATTGTCAACATCAACAACATAGCCAGATAAACCAGCAGGAAATACCACAAACTGTTTAACAAAAGACCTTTATCGAAACGCAGTACGGAAATTTTAGTAAATATCAAAAGAGGCAGGGTGAGCTTAAAGACCAGTTGAGATAATCCTTCCTTTATATTCATGGATATCAGTCCGGTACGAACAGCCAGGAAGCCGACTGCGATCAAGATGGCCAGAATCAGAATCTGGTATATCACAATATGTTCAGCCATAATCTTTCTGAATTTAGCTGTAAGACCCGTCTGTTTCAACAGCGAAGATAAGGAATCCGTATAATATTATTTTTCCGGCATAATAATTATTAATTTCGCACGATTAAATAAACAGACTTTTGATCAGCGAACGATACGATAATATCATTGAATCCGGTAAAAGACAATACGAAGCCCTGATGAAGTGGTTTTTCAAGCATATTTACGGGGTGTTGGGGACAATTATTGTTCACCTGTTGCTGGCCATTTTTTTTATGATATTTAAGCTATCTGCCTTGCAAGAACCTGAAAAACAGCCTATACTTATCACTTTTGAACAGGAACCAACGCCGGAAGAACAAGTAAATAAAGAAAAGGAGCAACCGCTTGTCCCTGACGAACAGCTTAAAAAATGGATTCATGATATACCGGTGAATGAAGCCATGAAGGAAAAGGAAGATTTTGACATCAACAAATATATTGACCAGGTAAAGGAAGAAATGATCCGGCAGGGACAATTAACTCAGGATAACTACATTGATGAACAGAAGAAGGAGGAGGCGGAAATAGAACAGGCTCTGCGAAACAAGCTTCGTGTAAAAGAAGAAACACAACCGGGCGATTCGCTGACCCAGTCGGAAATTATGGCCAGTCATTATTCCGGACCAACCCGGGTAAAATACAACCTTGCAGGTCGCATTGCCCGCAATCTGGTTATCCCGATATACAAGTGCGAAGGTTCAGGTGTCGTGATCGTAAATGTTGTTGTCAACCAAAACGGGAAGGTCATTGAGGCGTCCATTGACTCCGACAAGTCGGATAATAATCCGTGTCTGTATGAATCAGCTTTACGCGCAGCCCGTTTTAGCCGTTTTGACATTGATCCGGATGCTCCGGATAAACAAAAAGGAACAATCACTTATTATTTTGTTGCCCAGGATGAGTAAGACTTATCCTCCCCTGTTAACGATGAGTAAAAATGAAAAAAAAATCGCCAGGTTCAAAAACCAGATATTCTCTTCCAGAAAAGGCACGTCATGACATTTTCACCACTCTTCCCCGGACATATCGACCAAAACCGTAAAAAACATATAGCAGCAAATTTTATTTAAAAACAAAAATGGGAAGAATTCGGTGAAGAACACTTCCCATTTTCCCGTTGACGAATCCGTAGTTCCGTGCGAACGGGCCAAGCTACAGTTATTATGGCTTCCGCTCTGCAATCCCTTCTTTCGTTAGGATCACTCGGCTTCCGGGCTTTGAACTTTCGGTCCTTTTCAGACCTTATATTCTCTGCCCCGGTTCTTTAAAGGGCTTCATAGCACCCGGTTATTGCTAACCCGACGTTATGAAGTGGAACCCGCGTCGGATCTGCCGTTGCCGGCATCTCTTTCCCGTTTCCCCCTTTCGAAGCACACTCTCCAAAGAACTTCACCTCTTGTCGGTTTTCCTTGGACCGGTTTCCCGGCTTTCTTCCCTTTCGGGTTTCTTTCCGGTTCTCCTTGCTCTCGAGGAGCAGGTCCACGGTCTGCCGACCGACCTGTGAGTGGCTTTTTCGAGTGGGGCCCTTCCGGTGCGCTTCTTTCGAAGCTTCCCTTTCAAACCCGAAGCTTCTCGAACCAGCCTTTTATCTCTCACTTGGTTTAGCAAATATATTACAAGCACCTATCCCGTACAAATTATTTATGGTTTTCTAATACACAAATTACGAACTTAAGTTGTTAACAATTGTTAATAACTTAAAACTATACGTAGAGAAATCCTAAAGCTGAATGATATCTGTTTGAATACGTGTAACAAACCTTATTTTAAAAATTGTTTTGTTTTTACAAAAAATCGTATATTTACCGGGTCAAACCTTACGGTAACATCATGATTAAAAAAATTCTGATTGCGAATCGGGGTGAGATAGCTTTACGCATTATCAGATCCTGTCGGGAGTTGCAAATTCAGACTGTTTCTGTTTATTCTGATATCGATCGTCATGCCATGCATGTACGGTTGGCTGACGAAGCTTATCACATTGGACCTTCACCGTCAGCAGAAAGTTATCTGAATATGGACAAAATCCTGGAGATAGCCCGTCGGTCGGGGTCTGATGCAATCCATCCCGGTTATGGTTTTTTATCAGAGAATGCTGAGTTTGCTGAAAAAGTAAAAGCAGCCGGTTTTATTTTTATAGGGCCCACCGCTGAAGCCATTCGCACCATGGGCGACAAGATCACCGCCCGTAAAGTCATGGTCGCTGCCGGAGTCCCTGTGGTCCCCGGAACCGAACGAGTCGTCTTAGATGAAACCGATGCACGCAAGATTGTAAACGAAGTGGGTTTACCCATTATGTTAAAAGCTTCTGCCGGCGGCGGCGGGAAAGGCATGCGCCTGGTTCATACAATGGAAGAACTGATGCCTTTTCTCAGAGCAGCCCGTTCGGAAGCAGAAGCATCATTTGGCAATGATGCCGTATATATAGAGAGGTATATCGAATCGCCCCACCATATCGAATTCCAGATCCTGGGGGACCAGCATGGCAATTACATCCACCTGTGCGAAAGAGAATGTTCCGTTCAGCGTCGACATCAGAAAGTGATCGAAGAAACCCCGTCGGTATTGATGACCCCGGAATTACGAAAGGAAATGGGCGAAAAAGCCATTGCAGCAGCCAGGTCAGTGCATTATGAAGGAGCCGGAACGGTCGAGTTCCTGGTGGATGACAAGGGAAATTACTTTTTTCTGGAAATGAATACCAGACTGCAGGTGGAACACCCGGTCACCGAACAGGTGATTGGCATTGATCTGGTTAAAGAACAGATCCATGTAGCTCAGGGAGACCGCCTTGCCATCACACAGAAACAAATCAGACAACGGGGCCATTCAGTGGAATGTAGGATTTACGCCGAAGATCCGGACAATAATTTCATGCCCTCCCCCGGGAAAGTGATTAAACTACGCGAACCCAACGGTCCGGGGGTTCGCGTCGACGGATATGTCTATGAAGGTTTTGATATCCCTATCCACTATGACCCTATGATTTCAAAACTGGTCACTTACGGAGCTTCCCGAGAAGAAGCCATCCAACGTATGATACGCGCTTTGGACGAGTATCAAATCATAGGTGTGAAAACATCTATTCCCTTCCTGAAAAGAATCATGAAGAATCGTGATTTCCGGGAAGGAAAGTACAATACCCATTTCATTGATACCCATCAAAAAGAATTGTTCCCGGAAGATTCGTCCGAAAACAATCGGGAAATAGAAGAACTGGCAGCCATAACCGCTTTACTGGAGTACCTTGAGGATAAAAAAACAAAAACAGCTCCATCCAACGGGATGGGTAAAAAACAGAGTATGTGGAAAGAATTTGGCAGGAAAAAAGCCGTGACACGCTTATAATCAAATAAGGAACCTATGACGTCTTATGAAATAGAACTGAAAGGCCGAACCCTGCAGGTCAAGGTAATTGAACAGGGCCAGGACACCGTCAAAGCGTCTATCAACGGTAAAATATATGAGCTGGACATCCGGAAGGTAGAACCGGGAGTTTATTCATTATTGCACGAAGGCAAATCTCTTGAAATGCAGATATCGGAAGGAAAGGGAAGGAATAAATATACCGTACAACTGGATGGCCGTAACTGGGATGTTCAGATCATTGATGCGGATGTACGTTTTCAACGCAACCGTAACAAAGGAAAACCGGAAAACGGCATGCACGAAATCTCTTCACCTATGCCCGGCAAGGTCGTAAAGGTTCTCGTTGAAAAAGGAGAAGAAGTGAAAGAAGGACAAACCCTCATTGTCATCTCTGCCATGAAAATGGAAAGTGAATATCATGCTCCCCGGGATGCAAAAGTCAAGGATGTGCTAATCAAGGAAGGGGATACAATCGAAGGAAACCAACCGCTGATCACCTTCGAATAACCCCTGTAATTACTTTCGTATTCGTAACCAAACCATCATTCAAAAACCAACCCTATGCTTACACTGGACGAAAAATTCAGACTTATCGAAGAAAAAAAGAAACAAGCTGAACTTGGTGGAGGGGAAGATCGAATCAAAAAGCAACACGAAACCGGAAAACTAACGGCTCGTGAGCGTCTTGATATTTTACTGGACCCGGGAACATTCAATGAAATTGACAAACTGGTTGTGCACCGTTGTACAGATTTTGATATGGATAAGAAAAAAATACCCGGAGATGGTGTTGTTACCGGATATGGAAAAATTGACGGAAGGCTGGTCTATGTCTTTTCACAGGACTTCACTGTTTTCGGAGGATCTTTATCCCGTACCAATGCCAACAAGATCATCAAGGTGATAGACCTGGCCATGAAAATGGGGGCCCCGGTTATTGGTCTGAATGATTCGGGGGGTGCCCGTATTCAGGAAGGTGTCCAGAGCCTGGGAGGATATGCAGATATTTTTTACCGCAATGTAATGGCCTCGGGAGTTGTTCCCCAGATTTCTGCTATTCTTGGGCCGTGTGCGGGAGGCGCCGTTTATTCGCCGGCATTGACAGACTTCATCTTCATGGCCAATCATTCCAGTTATATGTTTGTGACCGGACCGGATGTGATAAAAACAGTTACTCACGAAGTGGTCAGTAAGGAAGAACTGGGAGGGGCTATGACCCATAATTCAAAAAGCGGCGTAGCTCACTTTGTCGGGGAAGATGAAGAGCAGGTGCTCATGATGATCCGTGAATTGCTTGGTTTTATCCCTTCCAACAATATGGAAGACCCGCCTGTAAAAACGGTTACGGATGATCCCGAACGTGAAGATCCCGAATTGCACGATCTGGTACCTGCCGACGCCAACAAACCTTATGATATCAAAAAACTGATTGTCTCGGTGGCCGACGACCATAACTTTTTTGAAGTGATGCCACATTATGCCATGAATATCGTAATCGGTTTTATGCGGCTGAATGGAAAACCCGTAGGCGTGGTCGCCAACCAGCCCAATCATCTGGCCGGGGTGCTGGATATTGACGCTTCGATAAAAGGAGCCCGGTTCGTACGCTTCTGCGATGCATTTAATATCCCCCTGATCACTTTCGAAGATGTGCCCGGGTTCCTGCCGGGAACATTACAGGAATTCGGGGGCATTATCAAACATGGCGCCAAATTGCTGTATGCTTTTTCGGAAGCTACAGTACCCAAAATTACAGTGATCACCCGTAAAGCTTATGGCGGAGCTTATTGTGTGATGTCTTCAAAACATATCGGCGCCGATATTAACTATGCTTTCCCCACAGCTGAAATCGCTGTTATGGGACCCGACGGTGCCGTTAATATCCTATATAGAAATAAAATTAACAATGAGGAAGAAAAAGCAAAAATCGTTGACGAATACAAAGTAAAATTTGCCAATCCCTTCAAGGCTGCTGAGTTGGGGTATATTGATGAAATCATTTATCCGATGGAAACCCGTAAAAAACTTATCCGGGCCCTGGAAATGACAGAAAACAAAACACTCTCCAATCCTCCCAAAAAGCACGGGAACATACCCCTTTAGAACGATAATCGGTAAACATTGATTTTGAAATACTAAGACGCACAATGTAAGTCATTATGTTTTTTAATTTATGAAGCACTTTTTTTGCTTCTTGCCATGTTTCTGTTTTGGCTTCAGAACCATGCGGATGCATACTTTCAGAAAAAGATACGAAAAAGACTTTTTATACGGGATTTAATTAACGCATTTATTCCACATGCATCCTGATACAATCTGACTTTCAACGAGGAACACCAGAGTATCCCCATTGCAGTGTATCAAGGTAAACCGGAAAACAATGATATCCGATACCGTGCCACGGCCAGTCAACCGACGATAAAGATACTGATACCTGACGAATACTCCTATGCTGTAACAACTATAAATGTTGAGCATGAGGATACCATCATCGCTGTAAACAATACCAGCCTTGTAATTAAAAAACTGTCGGACAGCGCTATAAAACCTGTTATATGGTCATGGGAAGTTATCTGGATCTGCAATTCCGGGAATAAACATTTTCTTTGGCACCCCGGTCAATCAAGTATGAAATACCAGTAAAGGAACCGTGGTATAGAAAAACATTTTCCGGGTAATACTCGGATAAAAGATCTTTTCTATCAGATTGCGCTTACGGGCGGTCATGGCTATGGCGCTGACCGGATTTTTTGACATGTATTCATCAATACCCTCAATCACATCTTCTTTAAGAATAACATCACACGTAATGTTTACATCAGGATAGGCTTTCCTGAAATATTCCCTGAGGCCCTCCATTTTATTAATATTCTCACTGGAATTTTCTTTCTCACTGCCAATATGCATGCAAAAAATATCCATATTAAAAGAACGGATCAGATTTATAAGTTTTGATATTGCTTCACAATCGGCTTCGTCATAGTCGGTAACATAGAGTATTTTTTTCCGGTCAAAAAATCCCTTCAGATCCATATCCTCCGGTACTACAATCACCGGGACGGAAGCTTTCTCCATAATCCGTGTCGTGGTTGAACCAATGGGATCACTTTTTCTTTTATCCTTTCCACGGGCTCCCATAACGATCAGGTCGGGCTGATAGGATTCGGTGGTATAAAAAACTGCATCATCCAACGGACCTTTAACAACCGTATAATCCATCAAAAGTTTTTTCAGGTTTTTTTCCGTGGCAGTTTTGCGCAAATTTTCCATAAAACTTTTGAGTTCTTCCCTGGCAGTATCCCGCAGATCGTTGAGATAATCGGTAATGGAACCTTCAAAACCAAAAGATTCATCATATGGAATGGTTTGCATGTCAGGAGCATAATAGGCATGAAGAAAAAGAATCTCCGCATTTACACTGGATGCATAGAGCATCGAAAAATGGGCAGCATGCCGGGAATAGTCACTGAAATCAACAGGAACCAAAATCTTCTTTATTCCGGATTTTTTCTCAACCATTTTTTTCTGATTCTTTTTCAGTCAATTCTCCTTCATCCAGAAGGAATCGTCTGTAAACATCCAATGCCTTTTCAAAGTCCTCTTCCCTGACCTTAATCCTGACCCCGGCAGAGGCATCAGACTGTATCATATTGACATTGGAAAGCTACACATCAATGCCTTTACTTTCCAGAATGGACTTGATAAGCAAAACCTTTTCATAGAAATGTTCTCCAAAAATCACAAATTTATCTTCCATTTTCGTTTATTTTTTACTAAAGATATAAAAAATTTCGAAAAAAAGACAAACCAATGACCGGAAAAATAAGTTTCTGCAACCAGGGGTTACAAAATGTCAAAAAGAATAAAAAAACGTTTATCTGAAACTCAATCCGATACCTGCCGTGTAAATGGAATAATCAGCCCAGGTATAATCGCCGTGAAGGGTTATTGCCGCCAGCTTCAGACGGATACCTGCATTAAATCTCAATCCGCTTTGATTGGCGATCTTCATTCCTGGTATCTTATGGATGTCTTCATCTGTAAATGTGGGACATGTTACAGAGATATCAGGATGAAATCCCGGGATGGGAATATTTCCATTCACATCTATATCTGTCGATGTTTTGCCATAACCAATCCCCCCGAATACATTAATGACCGGAAGGTTTGTAGACACAATGAGATCAATGGTATAAGCCTGGATGATCGCACTGATCTCCTGCCCGGTAAAATCAGCAGGCCTGTAATTTTCCAGATTATCATAACTGTCCGGCTCAAGCTGAAAACCGGCATATACATTCATGCGTGTGAATCCCCCGAAAAGCGACATACCCACAGGTAACCTTTTCAAAACCGGGATCCACTGGCTGACACTATGTTTCATACCTATGCCCCATAAGCCCATTTTTACAGAAGTTTCGGGCACTTTGACGGGGATCAGTAACCGGCCGATAATTTCAGTACCGGCAGGTAATCCGATGCCAGCCTGCAACATAGGGGAAGGAACAAAATCGTATCCGGTGCCGGCAGGCGATCTGAAGGAAGCCAAAGTGACCGTATCCGTCGCGTTGACCGCCCTGTATTCCAGCAGTGGCCCCTCATCCGTACAACCGGCAACAGTAGGAGCAATGGTACTTGATCCTACCGGTTCCAGGTTTTTCAAACCTATTTTTGACATGTCAAAAGTTTTGGCATTCTCAGGCACAAAACTTATGTTAACGGTAAACGTCACATCCACACCTCCCAGCTTATGGACTGTGGCCGTATTATACCAGCCGGCACTCAGATCGGCACTAAAAGCATTCATCCAGGGACGCAGATATTCTGTTAAAATCGCCTGTCCGTCTTCTACACCGCCGTCAAAAATATCCATTGATTCATCAATTTGGGAAAAAACGGCTGATCCGGACAAAATGCCTGTAAATATTACAATAAAGACGTATCTGAATATACTATTACGTTCCATTTTATATAAATTTAAATGATAAAATACGGTTTATAAATATAAGACATTTTTTTTTCATTTTGGTTGCTCACAGGATTTTAAAATTATCCCCGGCAAACTAAAAATAACCGTATCTTTGTAAAAAGTGATTTTTTATGGCATTGAATGTTCCTTTGGCTGAGCGCATGCGTCCCAGAACCCTCGACGAGTTAGTCGGACAGAATCATCTTGTCGGGAAAAATGCTATTCTGCGCAACCTGATCGACGCCGGTACAATTCCTTCCATGATCCTTTGGGGGCCTCCGGGTATAGGAAAGACCACGCTGGCCCGGATATTCTCTCTTCAGTTCAACCGGCCTTTTTACAGTCTGAGCGCCGTCCACTCTGGAGTGAAAGATGTCAGGGTGACCATCGAAAAAGCCAAAAAGGAACAGTTTTTCGACCGGCCAAATCCGATTCTTTTCATTGATGAGATCCACCGCTTCAGCAAATCCCAGCAAGATTCGTTATTGGGAGCTGTCGAGGAAGGCACCGTCACGCTGATCGGTGCTACGACCGAGAACCCCTCTTTTGAGGTTATCTCTCCCCTGTTATCCCGGTGTCAGATATATGTTCTGAAACCTATGGACAAGAATGCTCTGATCACCCTTCTTCACCGGGCGCTTGCTCAAGACCAGTATCTCAAAAAACTACACATAGAGATCAGGGAATATGAGGCGCTGCTAAGATACTCCGGAGGTGATGCCCGTAAACTTTACAATGCCCTGGAACTGGTGGTGGATGCTGAAAAAAACAAGCTTTCGGAAGGGGAAAAAATCATCATCACTAACGACAAAGTACTGCAACATCTTCAGAAAAACCTGGCATTGTATGACAAGCAGGGAGAACAACATTATGATATCGTCTCCGCTTTTATCAAGTCGGTGCGGGGTAGTGATCCCAATGCTGCTGTATATTGGCTGGCCCGGATGGTGGAAGGTGGCGAGAGCCCTGAATTTATTGCCCGGCGACTGGTAATTCTGGCAGCCGAAGATATCGGACTGGCCAATCCCAATGCTCTGCTGCTGGCTCAAAGTGCCTTCGACGCCGTACACCAGGTCGGATGGCCCGAATCAAGGATCATCCTCTCCGAAGCCACCATATACCTGGCCACTTCGCCAAAAAGCAATTCGGCCTATATGGCTATCAATGATGCCCAGGCACTGGTGAAAAAAGAAGGCGACCTGCCGGTGCCCCTGAACATCCGGAATGCTCCCACCAAACTAATGAAAGACCTTGGGTATGGAAAGGACTATAAGTACGCCCACAGCTATCCCGGAAACTTTGTCAAAGACTTTTACTTACCGGAAAAAATAAAAGGTACACGACTATATGTGCCCGGGAAAAACATCAGGGAAAACGAAATCTTCGAACGCTTGAAAAAATGGTGGGGAGATATTTATAAGTATTAATTTAACCTCCTCTCTCCCTCCCCCGTGGTCGGAGGAACAGTGTGAGGGTCAGAAATAAAACAATGAATATCATGAACATCTTTAAAAATCTCTCAGGAATAAAACACCTCGATTCCGGCAACTTTTTTCTTATCGCCGGGCCCTGTGTGGTAGAAAGTAGAAAAAACGTTTTTCTGATAGCTGAAAGGATTACAGAGATCACGGATAAACATAAGATCCCGTTTATTTTCAAAGCTTCTTATAAAAAAGCCAACCGTACGCGGCTTGACTCTTTCACAGGGATCGGGGATGAAAAAGCCCTGAAGATCCTGGAAAAAGTCAAACAGTCTTTCGACATCCCTGTTTTGACGGATATTCATTCGGTACCGGAAGCAGCTCTGGCCGCCAAATATGTTGATGTTCTTCAGATTCCGGCCTTTCTCAGTCGCCAAACCGACTTACTGGTAGCGGCTGCAAAAACCGGAAAGGTTATCAATATTAAGAAAGGTCAGTTTATGGCTCCTACTGCCATGCAATTTGCTGCCGATAAAGTCGTTCAGTCAGGCAACATGAACATTATGCTGACCGACCGTGGAACCATGTTCGGGTACCATGATCTCATTGTAGACTTCAGAGGGATTGTTGAGATGAAAAAAATCGGCTTTCCGGTGGTTGTGGATATTACACACTCGCTGCAACAACCCAATCAGACTGAAGGAATCTCAGGGGGTCGTCCCGATATGATCGAAACGATCGGGCGTGCAGCCATTGCCGTCGGTGCCGACGGCATCTTCCTGGAGACCCATCCAGATCCGGCACTCGCCAAATCCGACGGAGCCAATATGCTGAGACTAAATCTACTGGAGACGTTACTGGAAAAGCTTGTCAGAATTTCTCAGATTGTAAGAGAATTTTAAAAGAATAAACCATTACGCAAAAACAAAAAAATAGCGGCACGCAACATGCCGCCAAATGGGTTTTATTTCCTGACGGATTTATTTTGTTGACCGCGTGTATTCGATCAGTTTCTCAAAATACATGGCAAAGGAACGGTAAAGAAAGTGCGTCCACTTCCCGAACGGAACAATGACCAATGCCCATTGCACCAGGATCATCAGATGAACCAGATAAAGCCATACATTATTATCAAGCATTTGCAGATCTATGAACAACCGGACAGAAAAAGCGGATAACCCCATCAGGAAAAGCCAGATAACAAAAAACCAGTCACTGGGATGCGCATGTTTACTGATTTCCTGATCTTTGATAATCCTTCGCCGCACAAAATCAAAAGTAACCACAAAAATCACGGCACTTTCCACATATCCTAATACCACGACAAACAAGCTTTGAGAAGCAAACCAATCAAGGACCACCGTAGTAAATAACAGGCTCAGGTAACCAAGAACGAGGATAAAATGTTCGAACCATCTTAGCTGGTTATCCTCGCATCCCAGTGTACGTTTCTGGGTAAACATATGAACAATAAGATCTCCAATGGCAGTAAAATAGACAGATACAGGCACCCTGACCCCGGGCTTATAAATTGTGAGCCACCACATACGGATAATGTTTGGCAGCAAAATGAAGGCAAAGACAACGGTTATGGCCGCCATTTCAAAATAGTGCCCATAATGCATGATGACAGGAAGATTAAAATTCTCATAGACACCGAACCACGCAACCACAGCCGCCAACACCACAAAAGCGGAAAGAAAAACTGCCAGTGATTTATAAAACAACCCGGACAATCCGGTCCAGTCGTACCTGCCAATGAGCCAGCGGCGGAGAGACATCATCAGCTCTCCGGGATTGGCTTCGCGGGGACATGTCTCACTGCATTCACCACAATAGTAACATAACCAGGGCTTCAAAGAGGTTTCCAGATTTTCTTTTAATCCCAGGACACTGAACCTCACCATTTCTCTCGGAAACGATTCCTCCTCCGTAGCAAGGGAACAGACAGCCGTACAGTTACCGCAGTTATAACATGCATTGGCATCAAAGGCCCCATATTTTTTCAACTCGTCGGTAAACTCAGGATTTATTCTTGCCATTGCTTTTTAGTTTATAATAAAAATACTCATCCATATCATCCATCTCACCGGTTTCCACAAAACCGTATTTCAATAAACTCATCAGTTGAAACATGACCTCATGGGCAGGAAGACCAAGTTCTTCCGCAAGCTGAGGTACCGTTTTTTCTCCTTCCCTGAGCGCATTAAGCAGCATCTTTTTTGTTTTTGTGAAATATTTTAGATGCTCTGTCACCTGTTTGGGAATTTCGTGCTTCTCTTTCAGGTATTTTGCTGTTTTTCCTCTTTCAACTTCCATGAGACAATTTTTTAAGCATTAGGAATCAAAGCATCAATCATACTCTCAACATCTTCATCGGATAATCCGACAAGGTCAAGGGCATTTTCAGGACATACGGGGAGACACATACCGCAGCCTTTGCAAACGGCAGCATTCACTTTGGCAATGGTTTTCCCATTTTTTTCAACCTTTTCAAAGGCACTGTAAGGACAGGCTTCGTCACATTTCCCACACCATTCGCAAGCTTCTTCATTGACCCTGGCAATAGTTGGCTCCAGAGCCAGCTCGCCCGAATCTACCAGCGAGAAGGACTTCGTGGCAGCGGCCAGCGCCGAATTCATCGACTCCATAATATTCTTTGGTCCCTGGCTTGCCCCGGCAATAGTCACCCCGTCGATAACCGTCTCAACGGGCCGTAATTTCATATGGATTTCGTTGAAAAACTTATCCCTTCCTTTGGGCACTTTCAGAAGATTTCCAATGGAATCATCCTCACGTGGAACCATGCCGGTAACAAGAACCACTAAATCGGCGGCCACTTCCATTTCCCTGTCGGTGGTGAGCACATCTTTGATTTTCACAAAGGTCTGATCCCCTCTTTTTTCCACTACGGGCGGATCATGCTCAAACGATTGAAGATAGATATCACCCAAACGCGAGGATTCATCGTACAGTATTTCCTGTTTTCCATAAGTTCTTATACCCCTGTTAAAATGATAATTATAAATATTCTTAAATCTTTTCTTAACATCAATGGCCACATGGATAGCAGCTGTACAACAATATCGCGAACAGTATTTATTGTCGCCGTCAACCTGCCGGCTTCCTACGCAATAGATATAGGCAATATGTTTTATTTCTTTGCCAAGGTATATTAATTTATCATTACAATAGTGAACAATACGTTTGAACTGAGGTAAAGTAACCACATTGTCAATTTCACCAAAACCGAATTCTCCCTTTTTTGGTTCATAAGGATCAAAGCCCGTAGCCAACAAAATAGATCCGACTTTTAGATTCAGATATTCCGTTTTTTGACTAAAATCAACACCGGAACACACCTCTTCACATTTACCGCAACGGGTACAGTTTTTCATGTCAATAGCCGGCAATTGCGGATATTCACTAGGATAATTATGATAAATAGCCTTTCGTGTGGTAATGTTAAAATTAAATTCATCGGGGACTTCCACCGGACAAACATCAATGGCTTTTTTTAATTCACCAGTATTACATTGCAACTTGAAATGCCGGGGCGTTATTTTTACTTTTATTTGAAAATTTCCTACACTCCCTTTGTTCTCAACCACTTCAGCACCCGTGAATAAAGTGACATGCTTGTGTTTCATCACTTCATCGTATAATCGCGTCACCAATTCTTTACCGGATTCCTCGCTCATAAAAAGATTATCCCATTGAGCGGTACGTCCACCCACAAAAAACTCACGTTCGATAAGATAGACCTCCGCGCCGGCTTCGGCAAGCTCGATAGCTGCACGCATACCGGCCACCCCTGCACCGATCACTGCCACGGCTTTGGTAGATTTCACCCTTATGGGTTCAAGGGCTTCGGCATGCCTCACCTTGGCAATGGCCGCTTTTACTATTTGAATAGCCTTTTCCGTAGCTCCCGGCTTATTGTCAGAATGTGCCCAGGAGACCTGCTCACGGATGTTGGCATGAACGTAATTGTATTTGTTCATCCCTGCTCTTTCCACAACACCTCTGAACGTAAGAAGATGTAATTTAGGAGAACAGGAAGCCACTACCACTCCGTCAAGCGCTTCCTTTCTGATGTCTTCAACCATTTCTTTCTGATTGGAATCGGCACAGGCAAACATGGTTGTTTTGGCCAGAAAAACGCCCTCCTCATTTTCAACAGCTTCACGTACCTTTTCAACATCTACATAATCGGAGATGTTGCCTCCACAGTGGCAGATATATACCCCTATTTTTTTCTTCATAATGATTCCCTCCTGAGATAACTGGTTGTTTCCGCCGAAGCAGCACCTCCCGACAGGATTGAGTCCGGGATATCCATCGGGCCGGAAGCTGTGCCGGCAACAAATACACCTTCTATACTGGTCTTGGAAGGACTCGCCAGCATATCGGGTTGATTGATAAAATTAAACGGATCAAGTTCCAGTTTTTCGTTTTCGAAGACTTCTGAGATACCGAGAGTAGGTAAAACACCCACCGAAAGGACAACCATATCATGCTCGGCCTCCTGTACCGTTCCCGCTTCTATATCTTCATATCTGAGAATCAGGTTCCCGTTTTCTTTTTCGGTAATTTTACCCACCTTCCCTTTGACAAACCCAACCCCCATATCCTGAGCCTGGGCATAGAATTCATTAAATCCTTTTCCAAAAGCTCGGATATGCAGGTAATAGATCGTAATATCAGCCATAGGCAAAGCCCCCATAAGAAGCTGGGCCTGCTTAATGGAATACATGCAACAGATTTGTGAACAGATGGGATTGCCTACGGATTTATCCCTAGAGCCTGTACATAATACATAAGCTATATTATCAGGGAGTTTGCCATCACCGGGACGCAGAACGGTATTAAAGGGCCTTGTGGGGGCCAACTGTCGTTCCATCTGCATGGAAGTAAGTACATTCCTGAACTTGCCGTAACCGTAACGGGGAATTTTCAGGGGATCGAATAAGTTAAACCCCGTAGCTACCACAATCGCCTTTACCTTTACCAGAAATTCTTCTTCGGTCATGGTAAAATCAATACATTTTGTCGGACATACTCTTTCGCAGGCACCACAAAGGGTACAGTTTTCAATATCAATAGCGGCCACACGGGGACTGGCAATACTAAAAGGGATAAAAGCAGCTTTTCGCCCCACCAGTCCATACTGGTACTCATCGGTAACACTTACCGGACAAGCTTCCTCACACAATTGACACCCCGTACAATCTTCGATATGAACATAACGCGGCTTATGCAATATATCCACTTCAAAACGATGTTCTCCTTTCTTGGTAATCTTACGGGTTTCCGTACCGGTAAAAATGGTAATATTAGGATGTCTGGCTATTTCCGACACTTTGGGCGTGGTGATACAGGCAGCACAGTCGAGTGTCGGAAACACTTTACTGAGCAGGATCATTTTTCCACCAATGGAAAGATCCTTTTCTACCAGCAAGACTTTGTATCCCAGATTTGCAAGATTAATAGCTGATTCCCCTCCGGCAATCCCCCCACCAATCACCAGAACATCATATTCCAGTGTCTTCCTTGGTTCCTGCATATTCATGAATTTGAAGATTTACGTAAATATTCCGAGAAACTTTTCACATGATTTACAAAAGGTTCGCTGCATACGGAACAAATAGCCGCCATTTTCAACCGGGCGGGATCCATTCCTTTGTCTTTCATCATCTGCATGGTTGTACTTACCACCTGTCCGGTTTTTTCAGTACATGACTCCCCATACGGACAATCGGTACCATCGGCAGCAATAAATACCCCGTCAAAACCCTGTTCCAGTGCATGCAATATCCACCTTGGTTTCACAGCACTCGAACAGGGTATGGAGATGGTATATACGGTGGGCGGATAATGTAACTTTAGTAAGCCCGCCATATCAATGGCCGGATCGGAAATCTTGTCGGTAGAAAATACCAGGATCCTGGGGCCGTCATTTACTTTCCCACCAGCCATAATTACTTTCTTAAGAAAATTTTAAAATAGCCTGATTCCTCTACTGTACCCAGGTACTCAAACCCTTTTTTGGCACACCATTTCGGGATATCACGTTTGGTCCCTTCATCGGCAGAAAGAACTTCCATTACCTGACCTTTTTCAATCTGACCGATAGCTTTTTTTGCAGCCAGTAACGGACCTGGACAGGATGTTCCCCGTGCATCCACGGATTTATCAACCTTAATTTGTGCTAATTCTTCCGGTGTCATGATTTTTCCTCCTGATTTTTGTTAGATAAATAAATTTATATCAGCATTTTCAGCAGCATCTATATATTCGCCTATACCGACAATATCATCCGCCAGATCAATAAAGTCCTCCAGCTTTTCGCCGTGCCATACCTTCCCGGCAAACCCGCAAATGTGGATTTTCACATTGGTCATTTCTTTAGCCGTTTTAAATGCCTCAGTCCAATGCGGGGCTTCAAGTCTTTTCAGAGAGGCAAGGAATTCATCCTTTTTGTCCGTAATCTCAGCTACCCTTTCATTGGTGAGAGCATTCTCTTTCTTGAATGCAAAGGCAGCCTGCAACAATACAAAAATCTCGACGTCCATATCCTCGGCAGCAGCACCCCCGAGAATCACTCCGGCAGCTGTTAATTTATCAACACTTCCGGAAAATAAAGCCAATGTAAGTTTTTTTGCCATAACGTTTCGTTTTTTAAAATTAATATTTTATACAGCGTGAAAATATGGCATACTTTATTTATTTTTATAAATAATTAAGTGATATAAGTATAAAGAGAATATGATATTTATCACTTTTTTATATATTTGTATTATTATGGATAATGTCAAATGTTTAGATTGTAATGTAAAGTCATCTGCCGTTCAATATCTTACAGATGCGCAACTTCATCAATTGGGAAATAAATCCGTAGAAGTACATTTTGAGTCGGGTGAAGTAATATTTAAACAGAATGCTTTATCTTCAAATATTATTTATTTGAAAAACGGACTTGTCAAGTTATATATGAAAGGACCATCCCGGGAACAGATACTAAAGATTGTGAGGGCTCCCGCTTATTTAGGAATACCTACAACAGTCGGCGATAAGGTTAATCATTATTCGGCTATGGCACTGGATCATACAGAGGCATGTTTTATCGACCTTAGTACTTTCAGGGAACTCATTCATGCAAACGGAAACTTTGCCTGGGAAATTATCCTGACATTATGCAGATATGAGCTTGGTCAGTTTCATCGGTGCATCAATCTGACGCAAAAACAACTGAATGGAAAACTGGCAGGTACCCTTTTGTTTCTGGCTAACGATATCTATGAATCAAATTCTTTTCATTTGCACCTTACACGACTTGAACTTGCCGATATTATTGGTACCACACGGGAAAGTATAAGCAGGATACTGCAGACCTTCGTGGAAGACAATCTGATTAACGTCTCAGGAAAAACCATCACATTACTGAATAAAGAAAAACTTAAAATAATCAGTCAGACAGGATAACAGGATAAGTAAAAAAAAGAGAACGAGTGACTCAGTGACATCCCTCCGACGCCTCATCATTCCTTTTCTTCATCTTTTCCAAATCCTCCAACGACCTATGTTGTGTCAATAACGAAAGACCAAGGTTCTTAACCCAAGTTGAAAATTCCGGATTAGTTTTTTAGTGGTCACTATCCCCGTCTTTTTTGCCATGCTGCACAGGATCCGTATTGAGGGAACAATTGCTCACCAAACAATTCGGTAAAAAAATTTTTTAAAAAAAGACGCAGCAACTGATTCCCTTTTAATTTAGAAATTTCTTAAAACAAAATTTCTTAATTACATCTCACCCAAAACTTTCTCTGAAAGTTTTGACCTCTCCTCAAGAAAAGGTATAAGCGGAACACCGGGGCAGACCCGTCCGAACGGAGTCGTCCGGGCGGAAACTCCGAGTAATTTCTTTGATTAAATTTGATTGAACCACCCCGGGGCAGAGCCCCGAGGTATCACAAGGAATTATTTTTTTTCCGACACAGAGGGTCGGGGAATTAAACTATTTCTTCTCGTCCGCCATAGCGGAACGCGAAATCGGATGAAAAAGGAAAACACCATTTCCAATTTTTTTCGTAATTTTACAAATATGTTTGGGAAAAGAAAAGTGGTACACAAAAGTCATGAGGAACTCCCTTTTGCAGATATGGAGGGCAGGGAACTTCACGAAGGAGATTATGTCGAGTCCTTCCGTTATGCACTGGGGTACTGCAGGATATTACTTACCGATGAAGGTTATGTTTACGAGTCGCTGGAAAACGGAACAAGGGTAAACTGGGCCCGTATGATAGATGCCAGCACAAAATACCAGAAAGTAAAAAAGCTGGATAAGAAACCCACTTAAGATACTTCTTCCTCATAAAA
>Ga0209834_10000523_pt1 | contig 23379 bp, 23 predicted proteins | sample Mar14236cmmetaG_FD_184134 | JGI IMG/M metagenome (GOLD analysis project Ga0209834, IMG submission 184134) | Marine hydrothermal vent microbial communities from Guaymas Basin, Gulf of California to study Microbial Dark Matter (Phase II) - Marker... ...
ATAGAAAAGGGAGGCCCCGTGACGGTAACTGACCCGAGGATGACTCGATACTTCATGACAATTCCCGAAGCGGTGATGCTGATACTCCAGGCGAGCGCGTATGGAACGGGAGGGGATCTGTTCATTCTCGATATGGGCAGACCCATCCCCATTGAAAAGCTGGCAAGATCAATGATAGAGCTGGCGGGCTTTGTACCTGATCAAGACATAGAAATCGTTTACACCGGTGTCAGAAAAGGAGAAAAACTCTCAGAAGAACTCCTTTACGAGAATGAAATCACTGCAGCGACAGGGCATCCAAAGATAATGCGGGCTCAATCTACAAACACTGTGCCGTTTGAACGTATCTGCACACTTATAGAAGAAGCTATCAGGATCTCAGTTGAAGATCCAAAAGATGTGTTCAACAAAGTGCTCGATCTTGTCAGAGGTGTTCATGAGTGAGCGCATTCTTCGCTTTTCTGCTCTCGTTTTCCCTGAGTTTTGTTTTTGTGAAATTCATTCCACATCGCTTTCCATCAGATAAGCCAAACGAGAGAAAAATACACCGTTTCGCCGTTCCACTAACAGGTGGTATTTCCATATTCGTTTCTTACATAATATTTGTGAGAGATCCCAGATTGCTTGTTACATCGTGCCTGGCTTTCGCGCTTGGCCTTCTTGATGATATAGAAGAGCTGACATATAAGTCAAAGTTGCCGTTTCAGATGTTAATTGTTATCGTTGCAACGTTCTTTCTGCTTCCACAAGAGATAAGAATCTTCGGATTTTCAACTGGAAAGGTTGGCCTTTTCTTAACACCTTTTTGGATGGTCGCCATGATCAACGCTGTGAATATGATAGATGGTCTGGACGGGCTCGCGGGAGGATCGTTGATGATAGCTTCTTTTATGCTGAGACAAAGTGTTTTAGGCGCAGTAATCGCGGGATTTCTGCCTTTCAACCTTCCTCCAGCGAAAACATTTCTCGGCAATTCTGGCTCGATGTTCCTTGGCTTTGCGGTGCCATTTGCCGCAATCATGGCCTTTAAAGGAGATCTGGGATACGCAACGCTGTTTTTGGGTTACCCGGCTTACGAGGTCATCAGCAGTTTTTCAAGACGAGTGATAGCCAGAAGGAATCCATTTGAGGCCGACAAAGAACACACTCACCATATTCTCTTAGCGCGCTTTGGCATAAAGAAAGCGTTGCTAATCCTGCTGAGCTTCTCTTTTATCTGCAATTTCATTGGACTAACCGAAGAATTCTGGACCCTCTTTCTCTATCTCTTGCTGGGAAGTGTTCTGTTCCTCTATTGCCGCTTGCAGCGCTGAGATTGCCGTTTCAATTTGCTTCTCATCGGGTTCCGCTGTTGTCATCTTTTGAAGAATTAGGCCGGGCAGCGAAAGAACGCGAAGCAGTCGAGACCCCTTTGATGCCGCTCTAAGAAATTCATATGACAATCCCATGACTATCGGGATCAACACTACTCGGCTGATAACCCGTTCGATCGCGCTCAAAGGCCCGGCAATGCCGAGCAGGCTGAAAACGATCACAGAAACGATGAGAAAGATCATGATAAAATTTGTTCCGCAGCGCGGGTGTATTGTGCTGTGCTTTTTTATGTTTTGAACAACAAGAGGCTCTGAGGCTTCAAAAGCGTGTATCGTTTTGTGCTCCGCTCCGTGGTACTGAAACAGCCTTTTCACGTCCTTAAAGGTGGAGATGACAGCGACGTAAATCAGAAACAATCCAACTCTGAAAAACCCTTCGGTTAATGAGAAAAGAAACTCGTTGTCTTTCAACGGTTTAAACAGCCCCACAAGAAATACCGGAAGAATCAAGAAAAGCCCCACTGCCAGGGCAAGAGCCAGTACAAGTGTCCAAAAACTCTCGGATTTTTTCATTTTCTCACCAGTGCTTATCTCGGCGGATCGGTTCAGCGCGTATATACCGTAGTACAGCGAGTAGTAAAGACTAACAAGACCGCGTATGAATGGGATTCGGAACCACTTCGAAGATGATGGCGTTCTTTTTCCAATGCGCTCTACCACGATTTCGCCCTTCTCGTTTCTAACAGCAATAGCTACATTTCTGCCCATCATTAGAACACCTTCTATAATCGCTTGACCTCCTACTTTCACGCTAACTCTCCTTCCTTTTGCCGCAGTCAACGGGAAAAGTGATAATGAATTCGGTTCCTTTCCCCGGTTCACTGTCAACATCAATAGTACCATCAAGCGCATTAACAAGCCTCATCACTAAGGAAAGACCAAGCCCATGGCCTTGCGAGCTGCGGGATTTATCTGATTTATAGAATCGTCTGAATATCCTTTCTCTTTCCTCTGCACTTATGCCAACTCCAAAATCTTTAACAATCACTTTTCCATCATAACCTTTGAGAACAATTCTCTTGTTTTCTTTGGAAAACTTAACGGCGTTTTCAACCAACGCTTTCAGTATTATCTCCAGAACATCTTCATCCACGCAGGCGGTTCCGCTTCCTTCCACATCGATCTGAAAATCTTTGAAATCTTTGCGAAACTCCAAAGCGATTCTTTCCAAGAACTCTCGCAGATCAACACGGTGTAAGTTTACCTTTGTTACAGGTTTTGAAAGGGCAAGAAGTGTTTCAACAAGTCTGTGAAGCTTCAGTGTGGTTTCTCTTATGGCGTTTCCAGATTCTTTGACAATATCAGCTTTATCACAGAATTTTGTGATCAACTCCGAGTAGCCCTGTATTGTGGTCAACGGTGTTCTGAGCTCGTGAGAAACATCATTCAAAAATTCGCTCTGAGCTTCAAATCCTGTTTGCAGCCTGCTGAGCATGTTGTTCAGCGTCTTTGCGAGTAAGGACACCTCATCATTCGTTTCCGGTTCGTACACACGTTTTGACAGATCTGTCGCTGTTATTTGTCTGACCTCTTTGGTTATTCGCTTCATCGGTGAAAGCGTTTCGCTGACAAAATAGTACCCAATGGCAAATGAAACCCCTGTGAAAGCGAGCCAGAGGAAAACAAACGCTCTTGAGAGCAGGTTCAGCAGAACGGTTATACCACCAGCGGGTTGTAACAAGTAGTATTTTTCCGGACCTCTGGCAGCCATTGCCTTTTCAACGACGACAACCAGATATTCTTCTTCACCGAGCTTTGCGAAGCCAACATTTTTTGTTGACAGGACGGTCTTCAAAAAGGAATCAAAACCCTCGCGCTTCGTGTCAAAAAAACCGACAACCACATTTCCGCCTTCGTCAATTATCGCCACACCGCCGGGAAGAATCACACCTTCCATCATCAAAGGTTTTTTCATCAGCGCAGCGGATACGCTTTGCCTGAGAAGATTTGCAGAACGCGCCACATGCATCATCTTAACGCCGTTGTAGGCGAGGATTAAGCTCAGTCCTAATAAAAGAGACAGGAGCAGTGTCTGTCCGGCTACCATCTTCCATCTAAGGCTTGAAAACATATCCCACACCTCGAACGGTTCTTATCACATAGCCGTATTCCCCCAGTTTGTCTCTGATATACTTCACATAAACATCTGCTATATTCTTGCTGATATTCTCGCTGTCGTTCCAAACGGCTTCTATGATCTCTTCGCGCTTCACCACGTGGCCTTCATTTCCGACCAGGTAACTCAGGACAGCTTGCTCCCTTTCTGACAGAGAAACGCTCCTACCATCTGGAAAAGTAAGAGTTCTCGCATCGCTGTTGAACACCACATCTCCAATTGCGATCAAGTCTGTTCTTTTCACCCTTTTTGCCACGGCTTCTACTCTCGCGAGTAGCTCATCTAAGTGAAAAGGTTTTGGAATGTAATCATCTGCTCCCTTCTTCAGACCCCTAATCCTGTTTTCGACCTCACCTCTGGCGGTGAGGACAACGACACCCACTTCTTCGTCTACAGATCTTATCTTTTCCAGCAGTTCAAATCCATCGATACCCGGTAGCATAAGGTCCAGAACGGCTATATCGGGTTTGATCTGCTGAAACAAGGACCATCCTTCTGTACCCGAATAAGCCACCGTCACCTCAAAACCGTTGTTTTCAAAGAGAATTTCCAGTAGACGGGCTATTTTCTCGTCATCCTCCACGATTAGCAGTCGTATCACTGATCAACTCCTTATAGGAGCTCATCACAGATCTGGCGTACTCCGTTTTGAAGCTCCCACCGTTGTACCACTCTAAAGCCTTCACAACATTCCCACCTGACTTTTCAAGGAGGTATTTCAAATACAGAGCTCCGTATTCAATGTTGAGTCTGTAATCCCATAAAAGTGTGAGCCATCCGTCATCAGGTTCTTTCAGTCCAAACTTCCTCGCGACAAGCTGCGCAGTTTCTTTCTTTATCTGCATCATTCCCAACTCACCGGCGATACCTATCACGTTTCTAAATTCAGTCTCGACTTTTATCATCGCGGTGATGAGCAGTGGATCAAGGTCATATTTCAAAGCCACCGATGTTATCGTTTGATATAGTTCGGATACAATCTCGTCGTCCACAATAAGGTCGTGGGCATTTCTGCAATTGTAGACCAGATCGGAAAACCATTTCGGTGTTTCTCCGCTGAACACCACAACGATCTGTACTAATAATAGTAAAGTCACGATTAGCTTCGCGTGAAACCTCATCTGTTAGCACCTCCTGATTGGGCTGTCTGATATAATGTTAACATGGAGGAGTTCTATATGGAAGCGTTGTATCGAAAATACAGGCCACGTTCGTTCAGTGAATTCTTGAATCAAAATCAAGCCAAGATAGTGCTTCAAAATGCCATAGAAAAAGGCAAGATTTCGCATGCCTACATCTTCACAGGCCCAAGAGGAACAGGAAAGACATCACTTGCCAGGATAGTTGCCAAATCCCTCAACTGTCCAAATCGTAGCGGTTATGAAGCCTGTAACTCCTGCCCAAGCTGTAAGGCCATAGACAAGGGAACTCATATGGATGTCATAGAACTGGACGCCGCATCGAACAGAGGTATTGATGAAATAAGAAAAATCCGAGATGCCATTGTTTTCCGCCCACTTCAAGGGATTCACAAAGTGTACATCGTTGATGAGTTTCACATGTTAACTCGAGAAGCCTTTAACGCCCTGCTGAAGACGCTGGAAGAGCCACCTGAAAATGTTACGTTCATTCTCGCTACAACTGATCTTCAGAAAGTTCCCCCAACAGTGGTATCGAGGTGTCAGGTGATAGAGTTCAAGAATTTCTCTCAAAATGATATATCTGATCTGATAAGAAAAGTCGCTTCTCTTGAACACCTGCGCATCGATGAAAAGGCAGTCGAAATTCTGGCAAGGCGCGCAAACGGCGGAATGAGAGACGCTCTTGCTATGCTGGAACAGGTTGTAAGATTCTCCCACGAAAAAACGGTAACTTCCGACACCCTTCAAGAAGCTCTTGGACTGATACCAACTGGGGTTGTGACAGACTATCTCACAGCTCTGACAAGCGGAAGAGCAAAAGAAGCGATGGATCTAATCGATAGGATTTACTACGAAGGGAAAGACATAGAAGGACTCATTCACTCGACTTTGGATCACATTGAGGCAAAGATCACTGAGAACTTTTCTGAGGAACTCGTTGAACTTGGAGACAGGTTAATTTCCCTTTTGAGAGAGTTGAGGTACGCTGAAAACAAAAGAGTCATCTGTAAAATGATCTCGGCGCGAATAGCATCGCTTTTTGTGAAGGAAAGCGCGACTGTCGAAGACGCGACGGAGCAACCGTTAGTCAGTCAACCTCAGGACGAGGGTAGTGCCACTCATTCCTCTGCGATGGAGCAGGTGATCACTGAACTGAAAGAAAAAGGAGACATGTCGCTATTTGCCTGTTTGTGCCAGGCTGTTTACGTTGAGAAGGATTCAGACGTTGAGATCAAGTTCAGCCCGTTTCAGAGGTTTCACTACGAGCTGGTGCGCGAGAAGATAACGGAACTTGAGTATCTGTTGAGAGAAAAAAAGGGTACACAGGTGCGTGTTACAGTAACAATTGATGATGACAGAACAAAGAGAGTCATTGAGAAGCTGAAAACCCTTTTCCCGGGTAAAGTTATAACAGAGGAGTGATTCTGTGAAAAGGATAAGAGGCTTTGGCGGCAAAAGTTATGGAGGTAACAAACCCGAGAAGATGATAAAGGATCTTCAGAAGATGCAGGAAGAGATGAGTGAGCGCCTAAAAAAACTGGAAGAAGACTTTGAACAAACAGAAGTAGAGGCAAGCGCAGGTGGCGGAGCAGTTACAGTAAGAGCAAAGTGTAACTATGAAATAACATCTATTGAGTACGACAGTGATTTGCTCGAGGATTCAGAGATGTTCAACGACCTGTTGATAGCCGCTGTGAATGAGGTTCTCAGAGAGATTTCCAAAAAACGCGAAGAAGAGACTCAAAAGATCACCGGAAGCCTGCAAACGCCATTTGGTTTGTGAGATTTTACACAAAGTAAAGCTTCACGTAGAGTTCGGAGCTTAAAATCTTATTTAGATCACAAATTTCAAGGAGGGATTACGTTGAAAAGAGTAGCTATTAACGGTTTCGGAAGAATCGGCAGAGTCGTCTTAAGAGAAATCCTAAAACGCCAGTCACAGAACTTTGAAGTTGTGGCTATCAATGACATTACAAACCCTGAAACGCTCGCGCATCTATTCAAATATGATTCTGTTCATGGTATCTTTCAGGGCGAAGTTAAGCACGAATCTGATGCAATTGTGATCGACGGCAAGCGCTACAGAGTGCTTTCGGAGAGAGATCCTGCTAATCTTCCATGGGCTGAGCTTGGTGTGGATATAGTAATCGAAGCGACAGGTCTCTTCAGAACACGTGAAAAGGCTGAACTTCATCTCAAGGCAGGAGCGAAAAAGGTTATCATCACTGCCCCGGCAAAAGGAGAGGACATAACGGTTGTTATAGGATGTAATGAAAAAGAGCTGACGTCAGAGCATGCGATCGTTTCATGCGCTTCATGCACGACAAATTCAATCGCACCCGTTGTTAAGGTGCTGCATGAAAAGTTCGGTATAACAAGCGGTTTTCTTACAACGATTCACGCTTACACGAATGATCAAAGGATACTTGACCTCCCTCACAAGGATTTGAGAAGAGCCAGAGCGGCGGCTGTTAACACCATTCCAACAACTACTGGAGCCGCGAAGGCAGTTGCACTTGTTATACCCGAACTGAAGGGAAAACTCGACGGAGTCGCGGTTCGTGTTCCAGTTCCAGACGGGTCCATCACGGATTTCGTGGCTGTGGTTGAAAAAAGCACTTCGGTAGAAGAAGTCAACAACGCCATGAAGGAAGCCGCGGAAAATGAACTGAAAGGTATCATAGCTTACAACACCGAGTTGATAGTGAGCGGTGACATAGTTGGTAGTTCATATTCGGGTATATTCGATTCCACGCTTACCAAAGTGAATGACCGCCTTGTGAAGGTGTTCTCCTGGTATGACAACGAATACGGGTACAGTTGTCGTGTTGTCGATACCATCGAGATGATGGCGGCTTTGCTTTAACTTAGGGGGTGAACCTCTTGAAGAAACTGACGATACGAGACGTTGATTTACAAGGCAAAACACTCATTATGCGCGTGGATTTCAACGTTCCTATAGACAAAGAAACAGGAAAAGTAGCGGATGACACGCGCATCAAGGCCGCGTTACCTACCATTGAACACGCCGTTAAAAACGGCGCTAAAGTCATACTGCTTTCGCACCTGGGAAGGCCAAAGGGAAACGTGGATCCAAAATACTCCTTGAAACCGGTGGCGGAGCGCCTGAATGAGATTTCTGGGCTCAACGTTGAGTTTCTGCCTGAAGTTGTTGGTGACAATGTGGTAAGAGCCGTTCAAAACATGAAACCATCGGAGGTTATCTTGCTTGAGAATACTCGTTTCCATCCCGGTGAGACAAAGAACGACCCAGAGCTTGCGCAGGCGTGGGCAGGGTTAGCTGATATACATGTCAACGATGCTTTCGGAACAGCACACAGGGCACACGCTTCTAATGTGGGAATTGCTAACTTCATACCGAGTGTCGCTGGTTTTCTTATGGAGAAGGAAATAGAGTTCCTCGGAAAGGTTACATATGAACCTGACCATCCCTATGTAGTTGTTCTGGGTGGAGTGAAGGTATCCGACAAAATCGGTGTTATAACCCATCTTCTTGAGAAAGCGGACAAGATACTAATTGGTGGAGCTATGATGTTCACCTTCCTTAAGGCGAAGGGTTACCAGGTGGGTTCTTCCCTTGTTGAAGAAGACAAGATCGAGCTTGCGAAATCCATCTTGAACAAGGCTTCAGAAAAGAAGGTTGATTTCATACTACCTGTCGACACTGTGATCGCACAGAAGATAGAGTCCGGTGTTGAAAAGAAAGTTGTCGAAATAGAAGACGGAATACCAGAGGGCTGGATGGGACTCGATATAGGACCGAAAACAGTCGAACTCTTTTCTGAAGCACTGCGGTCTGCGAAAACTGTTGTTTGGAATGGACCTATGGGAGTGTTCGAGATCGATGACTTTTCACAAGGCACGAAATCGGTCGCTGAGGCGATCGCTAATCTCAGTGCAACAACGGTCATAGGCGGTGGAGACAGCGCGGCAGCTGTTTCAAAATTCGGTCTGAAATCCTCTTACTCTCATGTTTCAACGGGTGGAGGAGCATCACTGGAATTTCTCGAGGGTAAGGAACTCCCCGGCATTAGAAGCATAGCAGATAAAAAAAAACACGTAGGATGATCCTTGCAGGGAACTGGAAAATGCACAAAACACCTCGTGAAGCCAAGTTCTTTGCAAACACTTTGCTCGCAATGCCAATCAAAGGTTTCAAGGTGATCGTCTGTCCAAGTTTTACGGCGTTGACTGAAGTTGCAGAAGTCCTACGGGGTTCGCAAATATCTGTTGGAGCTCAAAATGTTCATTACGAAAGAGCCGGAGCTTACACGGGAGAAATTAGTGTTGAAATGCTGAAGCAGATCGGTGTTGAATACGTTATCGTGGGTCATTCGGAAAGAAGGCACATTTTCGGTGAGGATGACGAAATGATAGCCAAGAAAGTCAGAGCTGTTCTTGACGCACAAATGAGGCCTATTCTCTGTGTCGGAGAAACAAAAGAGGAGAGAGAAAAGGGAATAACATTTTGTGTTGTGGAATCACAGTTGAGGCAGGCCTTGTTTGGCGTCACCAGAGATGAAGCCTCAAAGGTTATCGTGGCGTACGAGCCGGTTTGGGCAATAGGAACAGGAGTGGTGGCGACACCCGAGCAGGCTCAAGAGGTTCACGAGTTTATCAGAGATGTCATAAGCGAGATTTACGACGAGGAAGTTTCGCGTTCGATGAGTATTCTCTATGGAGGCAGTATAAAGCCTTCCAATTTTCTGAAACTCATTGTGCAACCAGATATTGACGGAGGACTCGTGGGTGGAGCGAGCTTGAACGAACAGTTCTTAGAGCTGGGAAAGATCATGTGTCAGGTGTGTGAGTAGAGAGAAGCACAGGACTGCGCTATGTTAAAGGTGATGGAACCGAAACGCTCTGAAGTCGTATTTGCGAAGATCCTCACGTTTCTGGGCTCCACGCTTTGATAAAAGGCACTTTGCAGTGGGCAAGATATCAGTGATGTTCATCTGAGCGCAGTAGTCAATGTCTTCAGAGAATCCATAACGACACAGCTCCATTCCATGACTCGATTCAAGGAGCAGATCTACAAGGGGTCTGCTCCTGTTTTCTTTCCACAGGTACTTCGCCACTCTTGCCGAATCGGTGAGATCTTTTCTGCCGGAGCTGTAAATTATGGCACCTGCGCACAGCGTATCTTCAAAAGAGGGCTTCCCATAACTGCCGGCGCACACGAGCAGTACTTCTTCATTCTCGCTAACGGCTCTCACGGCGCTGTTTAGATTCAAAAAGCAAGCGGCTGCCATTTCACGAGCTCGCACCAACGATATCGCTCTGGTGCCATTGGTGGTGCTCAGGATAACTCCTCTACCATCAAGCGCTGATTGCGTGTATTCGAGGGGAGAATTACCCAGATCGAAGTCCGCGGGTTTGACACCTCCACGCTCTCCGCCAAGGACAACGGTCTTTTTTCGCAGCTTCCGTGCCTGCGAAAGTGTTCTCACAGGCAAAACAAACGGCGCTCCATTGCAAAGCGCCGTAACTATGGTGCTTGTGGCTCTGAGTACATCTATGATAATCGCTATTCCATTTGAAAACGATTTTTCTGGCTTCAATAGCAGATCAATCAAATACTACACTCCCAGGATTTTATCGAGTTTCTGCTTGTCGAACCCTATTATTATCTGATTACCCACTTCAATCACAGGGACACCTGTTTGACCCGTTTTCTTGACCAGTTTTTCAGCTTCTTGGGGTTTTCGTGATATGTCAACTTCTGTAAAGCGAATTCCAAAGGATCTCAGATAGGATTTGGCTTTAGAGCAGTAAGGACAACCCGGTGACGTGTAAACTTTGACTTTCAAATGCTGCATTCAATCACCTCCGACAATAATATTATACTATTTTTGTCGGAGTTGAAGTTGATTATCTATTAACATCGTTTTTCACCGAATTGACGCTGTCTTCATCCAGATAGATCCTCTCATATGTTCTGCCCTGAACAGTTATTTTAATGGGTTTTTCAGTGATTGTTTTGGGTTCATAAAATCGTATAGCGCTTCTTCTTGCTTCAATTATCAGTTTTGCCAGGTAGCTTGGAGTCATATTAGATTCTGGTTTCAAAATGTTCACCCATTTTTTGAATGTGAAATAGTCTGTGAGCTTGGCATCTCTTCGGGCAAGCAACCTTAGAAAGTTCTCAAAATCTTGCTCAGCACTGCCAAGCACCTTTTCAGAGAGCTCAGCAAGCTGTTGATCCGTGACAACAGCGTATGCTCTGTAACCCGAAGAGAGTCCCAACATCTCTTCAACGAAACTCAACACGTCCATAGGATTTTCTATGTTCATACCCCGATTCAGTTCGCTGTCAAACGCGAATTCTGGCAGTTTAACACTGTAAATCATTCTCTTAGCTGTATCAATCCGCAGAAAGTGAACAATTCCCCTTTCCTTTTCAACAAATGCAATGTGAACGGTCTCAGATTTGAACTCTGAGGAGTTAACAATACTCTGATATCCAAACCAGTACCACAGGGCAACGCCTCCAAGAACGGCTATAACAGCCACAGTAATCCAAATTCCTTTTCTGCTTCTCTTGCGCAAGAGAATCACTCCTTTACTAAAGTTCCCTGTTATTCTATCACAACGTTGAATTCTCACGATGTGCGGGAATCATACTGTTCCACATTTTCACACTCTCTGGTAGAAGAAGCAGATTCCTCTTCAAGGCGTAGATCATCTTGTTCTTGAGCGTTTCAAAGACAGCCGTATCCAAATTCTTGAAAGAAAGCTTTCGAAGCGTTTCTACTTTGTCGTAAACACGACCAAATTCCAGAGAATCGGCAAGGAATACGATCTTTCCCAGTGTGTCGAGTTCTGGTGAGCCCGAAGTGTGGTAACGCACCGCGTTCAAGACGCTTTTTTCCTTGATGTCAAATCGTTTTTGAAGATAGATAGCAGCGAGCTTGCCGTGGAGCAGTATGGGGTTTTCCTTCTCAACATCGTTCAGCTCTACACCGTAGATTTCTGCAAGAAGGAGTAACTTTGATAAAGATAGATCTCGAAACATATCATGAGCCAAAGCCGCTATCCTGCACGCCAGTTCGTCCACACCGTATCTTTCCGCCAGTATTAAAGAAAAGCGTTCACAATTTCTTATGTGCTTGAGTCTTTCTGACGTGACAAGATGCTCGACAACTCTCTGAAGTATTGAAAGCGTCCTGTGATTCACCATTGTTCCCTCTCATAATCGATTATCTCCGCTCCGTGGGTGCTTTCCACTATTTTGGTAACAGACCGCACAACGCTGTCTGTGATCTTTTGACTTGAAGAAATAACAGCTATACCTATTTCCACTGAAGTTTTTGAATCGCAGTTGCCGATTTCTGCCACAGACACGTTCAACTGCTTTCTTATCCTGTTCACGAGTTTTTTTACGAACGATCTTCTTTCCTTTAAGCTTTCTATTCCAAACAGCTTTAGCTGGTAGGTTACAACCGCCACATGCATACGCATCATCCAACCATGTAGGAAAGAATAATAGGTTCTTTGCAAATCTTTACAGTGATTTTCTGATTTGAAACTGGAAAGTGCTCTGGTGATTTTTTTAAAACGTTGAGAGCGTGTATCGTGCTCCTTACAAACGGATCTTCAAGCTTGATTGTGACAGAATCCCGATCTGTTTTCGTCATGTTCAGCACAGCTATCACGCACGCTCCCTCTTTGTGCCAGCCAAAGGTGATCACTTCTTGAGGAGCATCGTTGACAAAAAACGAGAACTGACCTTGCCGCACGCACGTTGTTCTTGAACGAAACAGCAGGATCTCGCGGTAGAAATCAAACCACTCCTTGGATCCTTCTTCCCAGGGAATCACGTAGTTGTTGAATATATCGGGTTTTTCGGAAATACCGTACTCCTGTGCGTTGTAGATCAAAGGAACTCCCTTTATCAGGATGTAATAGACAACCCAATTTCTCAGCAGTGCGTCGTCGGTTACCTTGCTTTTGATACGATCCTGATCGTGGTTTTCCAAAAAGCGCATCTTCACATAGTTGTATGGGTAAAGATGATCCTGCATTCTTATGAAATTAACGTAATCTTGAAGCGATATGTGGCTCTTGAGGTAGTCGATGAACTTGTAATAGCCGTCGTAGTCGTAGGTGATATCAAAGGCTTGATACATGTAAGAATCATGGGATTCTGATATCCACGTCAGCGCCTTGAGTTTATCGAGCTGTGAACGAGCTTCTATCCAAAAATCGAGTGGAACAAGACCAGCAACATCGCATCGAAAACCATCGATGTTGAATTCTTTGACCCAATATGTCATCATGTCTATCATGTACTTCCGGAGATCACGATTGCTGTAGTCAAGATCGATGATATCACTCCAGTCACTTACCTTTCTGAATGAGTTCCCGTTCTCGTCTCTCATAAACCATTCGGGATGAGTGTCATAAAGAACAGAATCCATCGACGTGTGATTCAGCACCATGTCCATCAAGACTTTCATGTTAAGCTGATGAGCTCTCTTTATCAACCTTCGAAACTCCTGCTTTGTCCCTATGAGGGAGTCTATCTCGTAGTAATCTTTTATAGCGTAAGGGGAGCCAAGCTCCCCTTTTCTGTTCAAAACTCCCGCAGGATGAATTGGCATGAACCACACGCAGTTTGCTCCCAAGCTCTTTATGCGTTCCAGATCGTCAGAGATAATCTCAAACTGCTTTCCAACCTTATTTGAATACGCCCTTGCAAATACTTCGTACACAACAAGGTCTGTTAGATTCAACGCTTTCAATGTATCCACACTCCTGGTAATTAATACTCACTCGTTTTCTTTTTCTCTCTGTCTCTCTTGAATGATCTTTTCTTGAATGTTCTGCGGGACTTCCTGGTACTTTGCAAAGCGCATTGTGAAGTAACCGCGGCCACTCGTTATCGCGGAAAGCCTTCCCGAGAAGTCAAGCATTTCAGCCAGAGGAACCTCTGCCTTTATCTTTGACATCCCTCTGCCCGAAGGTTCCATTCCCGATGGTCTGCCTCTTCTGCTGGTTACTTCTCCCATTACATCGCCCGCAGAATCGTCAGGACAGAATATCTCAACCTCCATAACGGGTTCCAACAATACTGGCCTTGCCTCTTCCATACCCTTTCTGAAAGCCTGTATAGCTGCTATCTGGAACGAAATATCCGAAGAATCAACTTCATGATAGGAACCATCAAAAAGAGTTACTCTCAGATCAACGACTGGATATCCAGCAACTGAACCACGTTTCATGGCCTCGGCGATACCCTTTTCCACGGAGGGAATGAAATTCTTTGGAATCACGCCACCGAATATTTTATCAACAAACTCAAAACCTGCTCCGCGAGGAAGCGGCTCGAGCTCAATTTTCACGTGTCCGTACTGGCCATGTCCACCTGTTTGCTTTTTGTGCTTGTACTCCGCGGTTGCTTTCTTAGTTATAGTTTCCCTGTAAGCGATCTTGGGTTTACCTACCTCAACGTCGACTCCAAATGTTGACTTCAGTCTTTCTATCATGACGTCAAGATGCATTCCGCCGAGCCCATAAACAACTGTTTCACCGGTTTCTGGATCGTATTCCCAACTGAACGTCGGATCTGTGTCTGAAAGGCGTGATAAACCGTTGCTTATCTTGTCTATATCCGATTTTGATTTCGGATTAACAGACCGCGAAAACATGGGTTCGGGAAAATCGGGTGAAACAATTTTCAGTCGCCTGTCTTTGTGAGAAAGCGTGTCTCCAACCGCTCCTTCTTTTATCTTTGGAAACACCACGATATCACCGCACGCAACTTCCTCAACTTCAACGTGTTCCTTGCCGTGAGGAAGGTAAATATGGCCGAATTTGTCCGACACATTCCTGTTCAGATTGACGTAGGAGGCTCCTGCCTTAACATTCCCAGAAATTACCTTCAGATAACTAACCTTACCAACAAATGGATCCACAATTGTCTTAAAATTGTACAAGCAGTACGGCTCGTCTTCAGAAAAGCTCAAATCCACCTCGTCGCCGCTCTCGAGAACGGCCTTGACTGGTTTTGATTCAAGTGGATTCATTCCAAGTTCACTGAGTTTTTCAAGAAGAATGTCCACTCCTATACCCTTTTCCGCCGAACCACAGAGCACGGGGGCTATCTGCATTGATTTGTAGGCGTTTTTGAGAGCTTGAAGCACTTCCTCTGCTTCAATTTCCTGCCCTTCAAGGTACTTTTCCATAAGGGAATCATCAGATTCCACGATATCCTCGATAATGGTAACTCTCAGTTCTTCAACCTTATCCAATAGTTCCTGAGGAATGTCGACTTCCTTTTTTCCATTTTCGTAAACGTAAGCCTTTTTCTTAAGCACGTCTACGACTCCGTTGAACGAAGCTTCAGAGCCTATTGGGATGACAATTGGAACTATTTTCTGAGAGAATGCTTCTCTCAGACCTTCCAGAGTGGAATCAAAGTTAGCCCTGTCTTTATCAAGTTGATTCACAAAAACCATTCTTGGTTTCATCATATTCTCAGCCATATTCCACGTTCGCTCTGTTTGAATTTCAACACCTGCGGTTGCATTCACAACAGAAACGATGTTTTCGGTAACAAAAATGGCGTTCAAAACCTCAGCTACAAAATCACCGAATCCAGGTGTATCTACAACACTTATCTGGTGATCACCCCACTTGAACGAGAAAACATGCGATGAAAGGCTGGCTCCTCTCGCCTCTTCAAGAGGATCACTGTCGATGAGCCTTAAGTTCACTCTATCAGTTACACCCGCAGTAGCAAGCATGGAAGAGAGGAGAAGAGATTTTCCACTTCCATTGTGACCCACAAGCGCTACAGTCCTCTTTTTTTCGACCGCAATCTTACTCATACAGCCACCTCCGAGAAAAGTTATCTTTGTTGAATTACAATTGACACAGGAACAAACCTTTTAGCAGCGTTTTGCCCATTTGTTACACGTTGACCCTTTATGACCATTGTGGAAGAGCTTCCTCCATCGAAATTCATTGCCGAATAAAAGCCCTTTATTGAACACAGCTCTACAAGTTCATCGTAATTGAGTCCACCTTCTCCATCAAGAGCCTCAACAACAGCTAAAACTACCCGTCCATCCGGCAGCGTCGCGGCAACAGTTCTTGTAGTACTCGCGAGAGCCAGATTGTTACCATAGCGCTTCTTTTCCTCTTCGCGGTCCACAAGAGGAGATCCCTTATAGAACAACAAAGGACCAGCTTCAATTGCGTGTTTTATGGGGAAGGGAAAATCTGTGTTAACAATTAAGTGCACTTCATCACCGTTTTCAACGCTGTAAAGGTATTTCTCATACTTTTTCGCAATCGCAATCACATAGGTCCCTTTATCTGCTCTTGGAACCCAGCCTTTATGCTTTACTCTTGAATTTTCCACCACAAAATACAGAGACTGGTCATCTTTTGGTATTTCCACACCAAATTCTGGAGTGTAGATCAGTACTTCTCCTTTCGCCAACGTATTTATTCCCTTTACCAAGAACAGCAAAGAAGCGATCTCTAAGTTCACTTCATGAGAGATTCTCTCTATGAAAACGTTTCCCTCAACAGTTTGAATAAAAACAGGTCTGTTGCTGTACAACGTCGACAAGACTTTCCCATCTGAAACGATCAAGCCTATGGGCATGCCAGTTCTTGGATCAAAATAGTTCGCGTTTACTCCCGCAATTCCACCTGTTCTTGTAACCATACTTTCAACACTTTCAACACTGCCAATTCCTCCACTGCTGATCTCTGGTTTCAAATCAACCAGTTTTGGATCGATCCACAGATAATTAACCAAAAGCTCCTTGCCAGCAACGGTTTCAATCCGTTTTTCCCAAAAAACACCTTCTGCTATCTTTTCTTTGACAAGCTGGGGAAACCGGAGATTCAACACGAGATCGTTTCCCTGAGCTGTGAAAAATACCATTGGCTCAGAACTCTTTTCAAGACGCACTGTCAGTACCGCATAGCTGTCCTGCTGGCTTATTTCATATTGCTCTGTGGATTCCAGCGTTGTAACACAGGGAGAGATTTGGATCACCAGGCTCTCATCTTCATACTCATAAGAAATCATTTTTTCAAATGGAAAGCCAACGAATTTCATTCTAATAGTGTTCTCTTCAATACTCACACCCCTGAGTATTGGAGCGTGGTCTATCAAGACGTACTCACCTTCAGGGGTTTGATACAAGTTCAATCCGAGAATCTTAGCAAGAATATCGGTTTTGACAAAGATTCCCGCTTCGGAAAAACTGCATGCATTGGAATACTTATCAAGAAAATCAACAATGACCTCGCCATTGGATTCAAGAATGGTAATTCTCTTTCCATAAAGCAGGTAAACTCGCGGAGTTCTTTGAGATGTGACTATCGTAAGTCCAACATCTCGAAGTGGATGGACTTCAGCGAATTCTTTTTCTGTTGGAAGGCTCACAAACGAACCATCGATGCCAACATAGGCGTCTGCAAACAGAAACCCACCGATAACCAGCAAAAACAGCAAAGACAAAGATCTTTTTCTCACCTAATCACCTCAAGCACTACAGGCGTTGTGTTTGGTTTTCTCGAACCAATAACATATGCTTCTCTGATCAGTTTCTCGGCATAGATTTTGTCACTTTTATCACTTGTGTAAAGCCTGACAAGAACATCTTCAGGTTTCACTCTATCTCCAAGCTTTTTTACCACTTGTATACCAACACTGTGATCTATCGTGTCTTCTTTTCGCAATCTTCCTCCACCCAAAACCATAGAAGCGATTCCAATCAGTTCTGAATTAATCGATTCCACAAATCCGTCTTCATTTGCTCTCAATTCAAAGACTTTTGAGTTACCCAGAAGTTTATCTGGATTTTCTACATAGCTGATATCTCCGCCCTGAAGAGCTACGAAGCTCTTGAATTTCTCAAGAGGTTTTCCGGAGGCGATGCGATCCCTTATTTCCTCTGAGCTCACGTTAATACCCGCGAGGTTCAGCATCTCATGGGCGAGGGTAACGCTGAGCTCTGTTAGATCCTCAGGCCCGTTACCTTTAAGGCACTGAATAGCTTCAAAAACTTCCAAGGCATTTCCGACCATGTTTCCCAAAGGTTGATCCATGTTGGATATCACGGCAACGGCCTTCTTCGACGAACGAGCAACAGTTTTTATCATAACAGAAGCCAACTTTCTTGATTCTTCAAGTGTTTTTAAAAACGCTCCTGAACCTGTTTTAACATCAAAAACTATACCATCTGCGCCGCCAGCCAATTTCTTACTCACAATACTCGCCGCTATCAAAGAGATCTGATCCACAGTCGCCGTAGCGTCTCTCAGAGCGTAAATCTTTTTGTCGGCTGGAACCAAATTCTTTGTTTGACCCACAATGGAAAAACCAGCCCGATTAACCACATCCAGGAACTCTTTTTCGCTGAGATCTGTTCTTAAACCGGGTATGGATTCCAGTTTGTCTATCGTGCCACCGGTATGTCCCAGCGCCCTACCTGACATCTTCGCAATTCTGACTCCATAGCTCGCCACAATTGGAAGTACCACGAGCGTGGTTTTGTCGCCTACGCCACCCGTTGAGTGCTTATCAACTTTGAATCCCTCTATTTGCGACAAGTCTACAGTGTCACCAGAGTTCTTCATCGACATGGTTAGGTCATAAGTCTCGCGCTCATCGAGTCCTCTGAAAAAAACTGCCATCAAAAACGCTGCCATCTGATAGTCAGCAATATCTCCCTTTACATAGCCGTTCACGATGAATTCGATTTCTTTTGTTGAAAGAGAATACCCATCTCGCTTTTTCTTTATAAGATCATACATTCTCATTTTCAGATTCACTCCTAACCAGAGGTAACTCTATGGTAAACTTTGTTCCTTCTCCCGGTTCACTTGCTACATTTATGGAACCGTTGTGTCTGTCCACTATTGTTTTGACTATCGCGAGTCCCAAACCAGATCCTCCCATTTTTCTGCTTCTACCCTTGTCCACTCTGTAGAAGCGATCGAATATCCTCTTGAGAGCATCTCTGGACATTCCCGGTCCGGTGTCCGCTACTTCAACTACTACTTTATCGCCCACCTTCTTGGAAATTATCGCAACCTTTTTCTCTCCGGAATCTTTCAGTGAAGTGTATTTTATAGCGTTATCAGCTATATTCAGCAACATTTGTATCAACCTATCTTTGTCGCCGTGCACTTTCGCATCTTCGCATTTAATATGAACTTCAACTCCATACTTTTTCGAAAGGGGCTTAATGATAGATTTCACATAATACACAACGTCACACCAGTTCATCACCTCGAAATCGAACTTGGCTTCTCCTGATTCCAATCTTTCTAAGTCGAGCAAATCGTTTATCAGCCGTGTCATACGCGCCGACTCAGTTTCAATTATTTCAAGAAAGCGCCTTTGGGTCTGTTGATCCATCTCGGGATCGCTTAGCAATGTCTCGGCGTATCCGTGTATTGACGTTAAGGGAGTCCGAAGCTCGTGTGAGACGTTGGATACGAATTCCTTTCTCATTTCATCGAGTTTGCGCTCCTCTGTTAAATCATGGAGGAGTATTATTATTCTCCTGTCACCTCTCGGTAAAGACACGGGTATTATCCTGCACATGAAATAACGCTTCTCTTTGTCGATGTAGAACAGAACATTACCTTCTTGAATCTGCCATGTTCTCAGGGCTTCATCGTAGGCTTCGTTTAGATAGTAATCTTCTAAAACCTCATATACTCTTCGACCAACGATACCCATTCTCGATATGCTTTCTGCCGCTCTGTTGGCGAAAATAATCGTGTCATCGCTTGACACGATGAATATTGGATCCACTATGTTATCGAGTATTGTCAAGATGTTTTCTCGACTTCGCTGAGCTGTGAGCAGGTCGTTTTCTAAATCGCTAATCTTCTTTTTAGCTGTTTCGAGCACATACGAGAGTGGAGAATCCTCCGGCAAGCCAACCAGTTCCGCTATTCTGAAAGCAAACTTCTGCAAAGAGCGGCAGGTCACATTTCTCCACACTATGGATAACACTAAAAGCCCGGCTGTTACGCCGAGCGCAATATATAAGAACTCCAACAAACTATTCTTCCTTTCCAGGATCTCTGAATTTGTATCCCTTTCCCCTGACGGTAATTATGTACTTCGGATTTGATGGATCTTCCTCGATCTTTGTCCTGAGACGCCTTATGTGAACATCCACAGTTCTGGTATCACCGTAGTAATCGTAACCCCACAGCTTATCAAGAAGAATATCTCTGCTGAAAACTTTCCCCTCATTTTCCGCCAGAAACCTCAGCAGTTCGAATTCAAGCGGAGTCAAGCTCACCTTTTCATTTTGAACCTTGACTTCATATCTTTCCACATCAATCTCTAAACCCTTAGCGAGTATCTTCTTTGGCCTTTCCTCTTTTTCCTGTGCGCTCAGTTGAATTCTTCTGAAAACAGCCTTAATTCTCGCAGTCATCTCTCTGATGCTGAAAGGCTTCGTGATGTAATCGTCGGCGCCAAGTTCAAGACCAAGAACTTTGTCAAATTCCTCACCTTTAGCGCTTAAGAAGATAACAGGAGTTGTTCGATATTTCTCAGTTGATCTGAGTCGCCTCACAAGTTCGAACCCGTCCATACCTGGAAGCATGATATCAACGATAAACATATCTACGCTTTCATTGTTTGACATCTTCAAAGCTTCCTCGGCATCATAAGCCTTGATGACGTCGTACCCTTCTTTTGCAAGGTTATAGCTAACAAGTTCAATGATAGACGGGTCGTCGTCAACTACCAAAATTCTTTTCTTTGCCATAGTCACACCCCTCCGCGGGTACACCTCCTTTAAATGTGGTTTCACCGAAAATTACCAGCATAAAGCTCATTTAGGACTCCTGATGACATCTCATGTGTGTTGTGTTAACATTATACCAGAGAAAGTCGCTCTTTGTAACATTATCAACAAATACAGGATGGCGCGATAGAACGATTTTGTATTAAGAATGCAAAAACAATGATTTATTAAACTATCACGAAGATCAAGTCTTAGCCGATAAATGATGCGTGGTATAATTACAAAAGGATCACTCTATTGATTGAATGCAGTGTCAGAAATCTTAGTTTTTACTCTCTCCACAGAGAGGGATGCCTGTGAAAAAGGGGTTCACCCTTGTAGAACTGATTGTTGTTCTCGCCATTTTTGCAAGCTTCATTGTGTTGATAACCATCGTGATGAACAATTACCTGCACAAAATTCAAAGAGATATAGAACTCGTGGATGTCATGAGGCGGTTGACTGACGCCGCTGATAAGGTGACACAGATTCTCATTCGCGCAAGGGGCAACGCCAGCTCAATTGATATCAGTGATACCGGAACGGCTGTTGATTTTGAAATTCTATTTGCTGAAAAAGCAATACTGTCACAACTGGAGGTTGTGAATTCAAATCTCTTGAAGTACACTGAATCCTACAGTGGCGAAAGCACATCTCTGTTGATACCAATAGAAGATGTTGAAGTGACCTTTCAATCCCTGAGTGATTCCACTTCTGTTGACTTACCAATACAACTGTCTGTGTCGGCTCCCAATCCGCTAATTCAAGAGTCCACTATTACCATGAACTTCACTATTTACCCACCGGGAGTGAGGTGAGCGAAATGCGGGCGAAGCGTGGATACGTACTTGTTTTAAGCATACTGATGGTCCTCGCAAGCTCAATAATATCAATTGCCCTGTTTACCCAGATAGATGCCACTGTGAGAAAAGTCGGATACGTGACCAACCACCTTAAAGATGAATCAGACGCTTTGAAAGCTCTGGCTCTGTCGGCGGCGTATTTGAGAAGCAAGTTCAGCGTTGCCAGTGGTTTTGATCTCAGTGAACATCCTCTGGCGACTGACGAGTTGAACAACATCACTCAGACGGTTTTGAGAGCATCGGGTCCCGCAGAAAAGGCCATCTGGCAGCAGGTGTTTTCCAGTTTCGGTGATGACGCGTTGGTGAGAGATCTGATGAAGTCCGGCGGTGCCAGATCATCTCTGGGCATCGCGCTATTTGATTCCAACCAGAAAGGGTTGATCGAAACTGATTTCAGTGATTTAAGAGTTTTAGTTGTGAGCCCGAATGACATCAACATTTGGCAAATCCTGCTCTACGTTGAATCGAACACCGCCAAGGCGTGGACTGTGGTGGGACCTGAAGGCTTTTTCAACTACGCTGTGTTCTTGCCAAACGGGATTCCGGGCTACAGTTATTATGGGACAGGAGAGGTCATAGATGGACCTTCGTGGTTCGGAGTCGATGAGGAAGGCTATGGAGGCCTTGGCATCGGTGGTAATCCCGGCCCAAGGTTCTATGGAAAAACTTTCTACAAGAAACTGCGGAAGTACTACGGAGTTAGTGAAGACGATGTGTTTCTCGGCGGCAGGGTGATCCTTAAAGACGAAGAAGTAACACAGATGAGAGAGTCGTTTCAGGGCAAAACTTATTGGGATAAGCAAATCGAAAGCCTGTTCAAAGTGGATATAATAGATACTCTCAAATCTGGAACACCCCCAGCGAGTTCTACCGGACTGATTTTAACGTACTCGAAGCTCAGCGGCGGCGGTAACATAGACGACGATGTTGTGTTCACATCTGAAATAATTGATCAAGAAGGCCAAAAAGCACAACTCATAAAGATAAGAGGTCCTGAAGGATACTTCGAATTGAAAGGTGATCATCAAGGAAACAACAAGTATCAGGTGGATATCCTTGTTCCCTATCCTGGGCCACCGAATGTTCCTGTAACTCTGACAGCCACGGAAACAAAACCCAATGGAGACACCGAAACATACTCCATGACAATAGCGGACTTCAACGGATTTTTGGCTTTCATGTGCGACACCACCAACTCTTATGTTGCTCTCGGCGAGAAGGGTAAATGGACCGAAAACATTTTCATGGGAGACTGGACGATTCTCGTAATGGGAAATAAAGGAAGACAGCAAGAACAAACTCCGTGGGACGAATTGAGAGTTTACGGAGATCTGAAATACTACAGTGCCACAGGACAAATGGAATTGACAGTTGATGGTGAGACATATCTGGTGAACATGGATCCATTTTTCGATGACGGCACTCCGATTCCAAACAACAGGGATGTTCAGGGCCAACTCACCGTCAAGGACGTAGACTCCGAAGAAACAACGACTATAACAATAGATGGAAAGACCTTCTGGGACGCGTGGTATGGAAAATTGGCTCAGGAGGATTCAACCAAAGATCATGTCAGTATTGTGACAACCGCTGATATATCGACACCATGGCACGTTGGATATCTTAACAGTGATGGTTCCATACGCAACATAAGAATGGATATGAGCGCTTTTATAATGTACTGGGATCGAAACAGAAAACCTGGCAGTCCGAATAGCCCCAATGTTCCAACATTGAAGGTGGACTACAACAACTTTGAAGGATTGGGCTATCGTGTAATTTTTGGCTCCATAGCTTCAGAAGCCGTCACACCAACGTGGAGTGGTAGCAACGGGCTCAAAGAGTTCAACATATTCGACAAAAGGCTTTATTCCGCCAAACAAGGGCTATCTCCCATGACTGGGGCCACCCTTTTGGAAGGATTGAGAGTACGATGAAACACGGTTACTCAACTGTGGAACTGCTTGTCAGTCTATTGGTTCTGACAGCGGGAGCAATGGTACTGCTTTTGTCCATTAGCGCGGCTGTCAGCTATTTTGCAAGCTCAAAAGATAGAATGTCAGACACAATGCAGTACTTCGG
>Ga0209834_10000525_pt1 | contig 23368 bp, 21 predicted proteins | sample Mar14236cmmetaG_FD_184134 | JGI IMG/M metagenome (GOLD analysis project Ga0209834, IMG submission 184134) | Marine hydrothermal vent microbial communities from Guaymas Basin, Gulf of California to study Microbial Dark Matter (Phase II) - Marker... ...
CCAGATAGCTGCTTATTGAACCAGGTCCCTCGAAGTCAACAGGCATGGTCTCGGAATCGACATTGGATGCAAATAGATCGGCCAGTCCATCCACCAGTATGCGCACATCCAGCTCCTCTGACCTGTCTTTAAGGAGATCAGCCATTTGCACGGCAATATCGTCATTGTCAAAAATATAAGTCCGTATATCGATTTCCTGCTCGGCGCCTTCGATGCTTTCTATCAATCGAGGGAAGTACTCCGCTCCATCCACCAGATATTCTATAGTTCCCAGTGATGAACTGGTGCCGACAATCTCTTCGAGGTCCTGCTCCCAGAGGTCCAGATCCATTGCCGGGGCAAAATAAACAGGGCAGCGTGCCGATAAGAGGACTGTAAGCAGCAGGTTGTCCGCAATGCCGCTTGCCATTTTCGCCATTGTATTGGCGGTTAAAGGAGCTACCAGGATCAGGTCGGCCCACAGCCCGAGATCAATATGGCTGTGCCAGTTGCCATCGCCCTTGTCAAAGAAATCAATTAAGACAGGACGTTCCGACAAAGCGGATAATGTTAAAGGGGTGACAAATTCTGTGGCAAAAGGCGTCATAACAACCTGAACCTCTGCGCCTTCTTTTTTCAGAAGCCGGATAAGGAAAGGTATTTTGTAGGCAGCAATACCGCCTGTGATACCAATAATTATTTTTTTCCCTTTAAGCATTACCGGGTTTAAAAGCTACCTTTTTCTTTATGAGGGTTTCTGATGTATATTTTTTCGTTCAAAAACTCGTGAATGGCGATCAATGTAGGTTTTGGCAGATTCTCATAATACTTGGCGATTTCAATTTGCTCGCGGTTTTCAAAGATCTCCTCCAGGTTATCGGTTGCCGGGGCAAACTCTTCAATTTTCTGATCTAATTCCTGTTTGATTTCCAGACCAATCTGGTTGGCTCTTTTGGCTAAAACAACGACCGTTTCGTAAATATTGCCTGTTTGTTCGTAAAACCGGCCTTTCTGACGGGTTACAGCTGTTGTTTCTGTTTTGATTTTTTTGTAGTCCATTGAGTGATTATTTAATTTTTTATTTTCTTTCGTGCATTTTTATTGATCGATTGAACTTCCTTTATATATTTACTTTCCGGGTATAGAAAAGTAAGGTTGTTGTACGATTCGATTGTTTTTTCGTACCGCTCTTCTTTTTTCGAGTAGATACTTTTTTCGGCATATACATAGTATGCTTTGGTTATATAATAAAGGATTTCTTCCTTAAACTCTGTATCCGGATAATCGTCCAGCAGGCTTTCAAATGTAGTTATGGCTGCCTGATAGTCTTCCATCCGGTAATACAGTTTCCCGATATTATATGCTTTTACTTCAAGCTTTTTTCTTAAAGCATCCATTAATTTGTTTGCTTCACTTACACGTGAACTGTTTGGATACATATCGATAAACGCCTGAAGTTCTTTCAATGCTATAAACGTGTTGCTTTGGTCGAGGCTTGGCCTTGGTGCGCTAAGGTAATTACAGTAGGCACTTAAATAAGCTGCTTCCTCGGCTTTATCCGAAGAAGGATACATCTGTGTATATTGCTTGTAATAATGGCTCGCTATGTTGTAGTTTTTTAACTGGAAGTATGAGTTTGCCGTATAGTACGTTAGCTTCTCTCCCCTCTCCGTTCCTCTGTATACAGCACGTAACACATCAAAGAATTGCAATGCCTTATTAAAGTCACCATTTTCGTACAGGTCGACACCCGTTTCATATTTCAAATCGTTATTGGCACTTTTTAAAAGTTTATTGTAGCCTTTACAACCGAAGCTAAATATCAATATTCCAATGACTAATATAATAAAACGGGTCTTTCTTAGCATGGCGCAAAATTAGAACAATTTGTTGAAGATCAAAACGAAATTTTAAAGCGAATATTTTGCCTGTTAACAAATTAAAAAACTTGCCCGAAAGAATATTTATTTATTTTTTTAACACAACCGATAAGAACCGGAATTTATTGTGAATGAAAACTATACAAATTTAAATGCGGAGAAACCACTTCTGCTGCTGTTAATTTAGAATCTCTCTGGTGCATCTAAATTGTTAAAATACATACTTTTGTACCCAAAATTATAAAATTATGGATGTATTTGATAAGTGTACTACAATGGGACCACTGGGCAGGTATGCGTACCAGGGCGATGGTTATTATTTTTTTCCGAAACTTGAGGGAGAGATTGCACCTAAAATGGTTTTTCAGGGGAAAGAAATGTTGGTGTGGAGCATAAATAATTATTTGGGATTAGCCAATCATCCTGATGTGCGCAAAGCGGATGCCGATGCTGCCAAAGAATGGGGGCTGGCTTATCCGATGGGCGCACGCATGATGTCGGGACAAACCACTATGCATGAAAAACTCGAAGAGGAACTGGCTGCTTTTGTGGGCAGAGAATCTGCTTACTTGCTCAACTATGGTTACCAGGGAATGGTATCCATTATTAACGCAATGGTTGACCGAAGAGATGTGATTGTTTACGATTCTGAAGCGCATGCCTGTATTATTGACGGTATGCGGTTGCACTTTGGCAAGAGGTTCGTTTACCCACATAATAATATCGAAAAACTGGAACGTGAATTGGGGCGTGCCACTAAGATTGTTGAAAAAACCGGTGGTGGTATTTTGGTAATTACAGAAGGCGTTTATGGAATGACTGGTGGATTGGGGCAGTTGGATGAAATTGTGAAATTAAAAAAGAAATATAATTTTCGCCTGTTTATTGACGATGCACATGGTTTTGGAACCATGGGCCCGACAGGTGCCGGCACCGATGAGCATTTTGGTGTGCAGGACGGGGTGGATATTTATTTCGGAACATTTGCCAAATCTATGGCAGGTATTGGAGGCTTTGTTGCTTCAAATAAAGATGTGGTCAAATATCTGAGGTATAATATGCGATCACAGGTATATGCCAAATCATTGCCTATGCCTATGGTCGCAGGTTTGTTGAAAAGACTGGAAATGTTGCGGGATCAACAGGAACATCGTGAAAAGCTGTGGACGATTGTCAGGGCTTTGCAGGGAGGGTTGAAAAAGCACGGGTTTGATCTGGGTAACACAGGCTCTCCTGTAACACCGGTTATTCTGCCCGGTACTGTAGGAGAAGCCTCACACGTTGTTTACGATCTTAGGGAGAATTACAACATATTTTGTACGGTAGTAGTTTATCCTGTAGTTCCAAAGGGGACGATCCTGATACGACTTATTCCTACAGCTGCCCATTCAATGGAGGATGTGGAATACACCGTGAATGCCTTTGCCGAAATAAAAGAAAAACTGGAGAATAAAGTTTACGATCAGCAAATCAAAGCTAAAGTTGTTGAATAAAGATCGTTAGCTACATATAAAACCGGCTGCTCCTTTTTGGGAGAGCCGGTTTTTTTTATGAGAACAGGCCGGGTATTTAGAAGTTAACTAATTTCTTCCCCTACCTCATGGAGATAAAATACAAAGCTCCACTGAGTTTTCTGAAGAGTATATTCAGGTTGGCAAACTGATAACCATTAACGAATAACAAATTCCCATTAACTTTTTTATTAGGTTTGTGATATGATTTCCGACAATAGTTTAAGCAGGAGGAATTTCTGGATACTTGTGGTCAATTCCACGGTGGCGTTTGTGGTATCGTATCTTTTTGTGTTCTATCTGAACCTTTTCAGCATTGTTTTTACTGCCGGAATGTTCGACTACGACATCAGCTTTAATTTCAGCCACATAATTTATCATGTAAAGCAAACTGACTGGACGCATGACTCAGTAAAAGTAATTTTTGGATCGGGACCGCTGCTTACTTTTATCATTGGGTTGCTTTCTCTTGTAGCTTACGCTTCTATGTCGGAAGAAACCGAAAAAATCAAGCTGTATTTGCTGTGGTTGTCACTCAATGCTTTTAATTATGTGTTCTCCGGGATTATTATAGGTATTATTTTTAAAGTGCGCATTGCCCATCTTTTTATCTGGATGTATTTTAACGACTCTCAATTACTCATGATGGCCATTGTAGGATTCTTCGGAATACTGATAACCGCCTTTGTGATGACGCGCAGAATAGCCTTTTCAGCCAATATTTATTTTAATGATTTAAATGAGCGCAATTTTCCATTTTTCATTATGTCGCAGATCATTCTCCCCTTTTTGCTGGGAGTCATGTTAGTGGTTTTGTATTTTGTTCCGCAAATCCATGTTATGGAAATGTATGTATGGATTGGGCTGGCAATCATTCTGCTTATTTGTTCTGTCAATATTTCTAACTACGATCCGGTTTATTTTGATGAAGAAGAGCGTTCTATAAAGGTGTCGTGGGTGGCATTACTTATTTCCACTTTGCTGATACTCTTACTGCGGTTTACAATGAACCATGAGATCCTTCTGAAATGGTCTGAATGAATCTAGCTCTATTTCTTTACTACCTTTTGATAAACAACTTCTTGCCCCTGGCGAATTCGGATTATGTAGATGCCTGGTTTTAAAAATTCGAGCGGGATAGTTTTTGTGTTGTTCATCAGAAACTCCTTGATGATCATCCTGCCATCCAGACACAACATACTTACCATATAGTTTCCAGGGGGAACATCAAGGGTGATTCGATTTGTAAAGGGGTTCGGATATATGGTAACATGCTTTTTCACATAGTTTTCTTCGTCAAAGTTCAGACAGTCGTCAACAAAGATCGAATCCTGAGCATTTGCCTGACAACCTGTGATATCAGTGTATGTATAAGTGATCACATACCAGCCGGTATCGGCACCTTCAGGGGAAAATAAACCCGACTCGCTTACATTATCCCCGGAATAGACACCTCCTGTCGGAGTCGCCGTCAGCTGAACCGGAGGCTCCTGCTGGTTGCACAGTTGCTCCGGCCAGTCGCCCAGAATTATTTCAGGCAAAGGATTAACAGTTACAGTAACTTCGTTGCTGGCAGTTTGTTCACCGTCATTAACTTCTACAATGTAAGTCGTTGTTACCTCAGGTGTTACCACAGGATTCTGTTCGTCAGAAGAAAATCCCGGTGGATCAGAAGTCCACGAGAAAGTATAAGTTCCCGAGCCCCCGGAGGCATAAGCCTGTAACCGGCTTTCTTCATACAGGCAAATAATATCCGGCGTTGCCGAAGCGAACACGCTTAAAATATCTGATGTATTTATATAGTTTTCTTTCACCAGTGTCTGGCTTCCTCCCGGCCCGGTCACCGTCAGTGTGACGGTAAATATATTCACTTCGGTATAAATGTGTTCCGGGTTTTGTTCGTCAGAAGTGGTGCCATCACCAAAATTCCATTGCCATGTGTCAATCACACCTTCCGACTGGTCAGAGAAGTTTACGGTTAACGGAACGGTTCCGGAAAGAGGTGTAGCGGTAAAGTTAGCTATTGGCGGGAGTTCACCGACAAGGATATAGTCGTTTTTTAGTTCTGTATCCGATTCGTAATCGTTGGAAGCGGTTAACTGAACTGAATAAGAGCCAGCAGCATTAAATGTCACAACAGGGTTTTGTGAGCTGGCATCTGTTCCGTTGATATAGGTAACATTATCCGGTGTAAAAAGCCATTCCCACACAGTAGGTGTTCCAATTGACAGATCGGTGAAGAAAACTGTGTCGCCAATGGAAGGTGTAAGGTTGTCGGCTTCAAAGTCGGCCTCAAAAGCGCCTACAGGAACAAGCTGAACATCCCGGATCAGAATATTTTCATCTGTTGTAGTAAGATTTGCAATCGTTTGTGGATAATATCCGTTGCGGGAAAAAGTAACGTCATACGAACCGGCTTTTACAGGCCGGTGGTAATTACCAATCGGTAGTGTGCTGTACACCTGCGATTCATCTTCGTCATGATCTTCAATAAAAATCTGCGCATTATTAAGTGGGTCGCCTGTGTACGCATCCGTAATAATTCCCCTGAAACCATACAAAGCTTGTTCCATGTAGTTCAGAAGCGACCTGTAATTGTATTCCCAGAAACCCGGAAGTTGTCCTGCAGATGGTGTTTTATTGGCTGATAACTCAATGGTTACTTCCCGGCAATGCTGAAAATAGTTCATGTAATCCTGCCTTCCGCCTGCTATCGAATACCAATCGTAGCCATTGGTGATTCCATCATTCAGATCGGTCATATAGCCATTCGGACCGTATTCGTGAACCGTGTCAGCATATTGCCGGCAAACATAGATCCACCAGTCATCATCGGCATGACGTCTGTACCACGTATCCCAGGGGTAATTTAATACTTCGGCGCCACCATGAAAATTGGCTGACATTATAAAATCGTGCTCATCAGCAAAATCCATGAAATGAATGGTTTCCGTTTGCCAGTCGTTTCCGTCAGGGTGTTGTCCGTCTTCCGGATCGGGATAATTTCTGTTGAGGTCAACCCAATTGGCATTATATCGTGTAGCGCCCCAAACAGTATTATTTCCTCCGGCATAAGTGCCGTCCGGATTAGCCAGGGGATTGATCCAGATATCTATATTGTTCACAAGGTTTGTTACCTGGTCATCGGTACCGTAATTGTTCAGTAAGTAGTCAATAAGGCGTAACATCAATACGTAACCTGTCAATTCATCGCCATGCATGGATGATGTATAGAAAAACTCAGGCTCGTTATCGTCTTCACCGAGGTTGTTATTGATATGAATGGCCAGCAAGTCCCTGTTTTCAACTGTTTGCCCGAAATTAACGAGTTCACATAAATCAGGATAGTCAGTTTCAAACTGTTCCATCATTGCAACATATTCTTCGTATGTAGGGTAGTAATCCCAGTCTTCTGTGCCGCGACCACCCACATCTAACATGTGTGGTTTTTGCAACATAGACGGTGGTGTTAGCAATTCGAAATTGAGTCCGAGTTCAAGGAAGCCGGCAAATTCTTCTTTATTTGCATAGGCATATATTTCCTGTCCCCTTTTGTTATCTATCGAAATGATCCTGCTTAGATTTTCTATCGAGACATTGTCTGAATTGAAAATAAAGTGAAAATAGATTTCACCGCGCTCGTCTAACTGTTCTTCGGCAGCCCTTACTGCTTCCGCTGTCTGTGCAAGCGAAATAGTACTGATAACCATCAGGCTAAAAAGGATAAATATGATTCGTTTCATTTTGTTTCTGTGAAATAGTTCTTGTGATATTTGCTTTACTATGACAACCGGAGAACTCACTTTAGTTGCCTGATCAACCGGGATAATTTTTCCGCGACATCCTGATTGACTTCTACCAGGGGTAATCTGAGGTATTCTTCCGTTATGTTCAGCAGAGATAATGCTTTCTTTACGCCGGCGGGGTTTCCGTCAGCAAACAATTGATTGATAATGTCTATCAGTTCATAATGGATACTTTTCGCTTTGCTGAGATTACCCTGGAGTGCCTGCCGGACCATTGTGGAGAATCTGTCAGGAAATGCGTTGGCCACCACCGAGATCACTCCTTCAACACCAATGCTTATCAAAGGTAGTGTGAGGGCATCGTCACCGGAAAGCACTTTGAATCCGTCCGGTTTGTTTTTGACAATCTCCATGATCTGCGTGAAATTTCCCGAAGCTTCTTTTACAGCCACAATATGATCGAATTCATGCGCCAGTTTCAATGTCGTTTCAGCCGAAATATTCGAACTTGTTCTTCCGGGTACATTGTATAGAATAACAGGTCTTGGACTGTATTTTGCAATTAGGCTGAAGTGTTCGTAGAGTCCGCGCTGGTTGGGCTTGTTGTAATAAGGAGCTACCGAAAGTATACCGGAGATTTGATCAAAGTTTGTATTTTTCAGCGTTTCCACCACTTTTTGTGTATTGTTTCCGCCAATGCCCAGCACAACAGGTTTGCGGTTGTCAACCACCCTGAGGACTTTAGAAAGAACCTGCTCCTTTTCTTCTTCCGTCAGTGTAGCGGCTTCACTTGTAGTTCCCATGGAAACGATAAAATCAACACCTCCGTTGATAATGTGCTCCAGCAACTTTTCCAAAGCCTGATAATCAACCTGTTTCTCTTTATTGAAGGGGGTTATTATGGCAACGCCTGTTCCCTGAAAAGTAGTGTTCATGATATTGTTTTTATATTTAGAATAGAAATGTAGTGCCTTACCTGCTCATAAAACCTGTCCATATTAAACTCGTCTTCTTTACATGCCAGTGTTAAATGATAAAGATGCGTTGTTTTCGTATTGTCCGCCCCGATCTTAAAACCGGCTTTTATTTCAGAAATAATTCTTTGACATACCGGAAACCCCGATTTATCAAAACTGATCAGCAGATCAAATTTATTTTTTTCAATTAATTCCGACAGTTGTTCTTTCATCTTTCCGAATAAAGTGAAGTCGTCCAGATTGAAGAATGAGATAGATTTGTTGGTTATAACATCCAGTGACTCGTGTGAGTTGGTGAACACAAAGATTCTCAGGCTTTTGTAATCCTTTAGGGCTTTTCCGCTCAGATGCCTGATCTCATCCAGTTCTTTCCTGGAGTTGATACAGAAAAACATAGCAAGGCTTGAGGCCTTTTTCAGGTTATCGACAGCAGAGATAACAGTTCTTTCATCAGCCGGCACCCGGTTAATAAAAAACTCCTGGATCTCTTTTCTTATATGTTTTGACAAACTCATCTTAAAGCGACCGTAAAAATAGCAAGAAATACAATCGCAAGGCACATTTTCCTATCTTTGATACAAATCATTTTGACATTGATGAGGATTACATTTCTTGGAACCGGAACATCTCAGGGGGTGCCTGTCATTGCCTGTCCGTGCGATGTCTGTCAGAAAGGTAGTGATAAGGATAAAAGGCTCCGGTCTTCGGTTTTAATAGAGACGGATCACGCTACCTTTGTGATTGATGCCGGTCCTGATTTCCGGTACCAGATGCTCAGAGCAGGTGTATTGCATCTGGATGCTGTGCTTGTTACCCACAGCCATAAAGATCATATTGGCGGACTGGATGATGTCCGGTCGTATAACTACCTGCAGCGAAAGGCAATGGATGTATATGCCAGCAAAAACGATCAGGAGGAAATAAAAAGAGAGTACTCATATGCTTTTTCCGATAATGATTATCCTGGTCTGCCGTCCTTCAACCTGATGGATATTAAAAGTAACATCATTATCGGTGGTGTTCCTGTCGGTGTATTGCCAGCACTGCACCTCAGAATGGAAGTATATGGCTACCGGATTGGTGATTTTGCCTACATTACCGATGTGAATTATTTACCTGCCGCTACAATGGCCGAACTGCTTGATTGTAAAGTGATTGTTTTAAATGCCTTACGGAGACAGGAGCATGTGTCGCATTACAACCTGGAAAAAGCAGTCAGGGTTTTGGAGTTTTTAAGACCTGAAAGAGCTTACCTGACGCACATCAGCCATTTTATGGGATTCCATGATGAAGTGGAGAAAGAGTTACCTGATTTTATCCGGTTGGCTTATGATGGTCTGTCGTTTGAATTATAAACGGGAACAAGTCAGACGATGCCCAATGCAGGTTAAAGGATCTCTATTTCCGTCCTTCTGTTGGCTGCCCGGCCTTCAGGTGTGTCGTTAGAACTCACCGGCTTTGTCGCGCCATAACTTTTATACGTCAGCCTGTCGGCATCAATTCCTTCTTGCATTAGATAATTATAAACTGCTCTGGCCCTGTTTTCAGACAATTGCCTATTGTAGTCATCACTTCCCACATTGTCTGTATGGCCGTTGATACGGATATGGATTTCCGGATTGTTTTTTAGCATATTCGCCAGTAACTCCAGCTCTGTATAAGAGGAAGGCTTGAGCGTGTATTTGTCGAAATCAAAAAATATATTGTGTAACACAAACGAATTACCCTTCTGCAGGGGTGTCAGTTCAAATGTCTTGTTTATCGGTCTGTAACTTAATGTATCTATCAGGTTCATGTGCTCCGAATAGAACAGGTAGCCTTTTTTGTTGATGTGAAAAGCGTAATTAACACCGGGGTACAGAGGAATAAAAAAGCTGCCGTTTATGGGATCGGATGTTACGCTGACAACAATTTTCTGTTTATCAATGTTCGTTAGCTCCACTAAGGCCTGCAACGGGTTCCTGGTTATTTGGTCCACAACTCTTCCTTTTACATAAACTACCGGTTCAGGTTGAATGGATGCTACGGTTTCCAGTTCATAAATGTCAAATCCCCCCTTCCCTCCTTCCCTGTCAGATGATATCCATGCTTTGGAAGCATCCATGCTGATGAAAATATTCAGTTCGTTCTCTTTTGTGTTGACCGGGCTGCCCAGGTTTTTTGCTTTGCTCCACTCTCCGTTTTCGTCCTTTTTCGACATAAAGAGGTCGTAACCACCCAGCCCCTCATGGGTATCCGATGAAAAGTACAGTGTTTTGGTGTCGGCATGGATATAAGGGGCCATTTCGTTACCCGATGTATTGATATTGTTACCAAGGTTTACAGGCATTCCCCAGTTCCCATCCGCTTGTTTTTCTGACATCCAGATATCGGAACCGCCTATTCCTCCTTGTCGTCTCGAAGTAAAATAGAGTGTTTTTCCGTCGGAAGACAAGAATGGTTGCGAGTCCCATGAAACGGTATTCACCGGAGTCCCCAGGTTATGTACTCTCCCCCAGTTGTTTCCCGTTTTTACTATTTGATAAAGATCACAACTTCCGTAATTTTCGGGCCACGAACATCCTGTAAAATAGATTTGTTTCCTGTCGATCGAGAAACTCATCCCGCCAATGTTACGTTGCTGATTTACAGTTAAATTAAATCGGGTAAGACTGTCCCATGCTCCATCATGCAGAAATGCCGTGTAAAAATTTTCTTTGAACGGGTTGCCGTCTGTAGCATTTGCATGATTTGCTTCTTTTTTAGTCAGGTAAAGCTGCGTGATATCTTCATCGACAAAATTGACATATTCATCTGATGCGCTGTTGATTTTGTCCCCGAGGTTTACAGGATCGACAAGCAGCGGATTTTTCGAAATGCGAAGAGCTGTTTCAGTTCGTTTTATTTTCTCAGCAGCTTCTGAAATCTCATTTTCAGGAATCCCTTTTGAAGCAATAAATGATTTATAAGCATCTAAAGCAGATTCGTAGTTGCCTTGCTTAAATTCAAGATTACCAATAATATAATATGCATAAGGAAAGAAAGATGAATCAATTTTCAGAGCTTGTTTATAGGCATCAACAGCTTCCTGCATTTTGCCTGTTTCGCTGTAAGCATCTCCCAGTAACAACCAGGCTTCAACAAATTCCGGATCTTTTTTAATGGCTTTTTTCAGGCTTAATTCGGCAGTCTCCCATGAACCTGTTAAAAAGGCAGCTTCGGCACTTCTGTATAATTTGAGAGCTTTTTTATTTTGTGAGCTCACCTGGCTTTCCTGTGCTTCAGACAACAGTGCTGCAATCGAAATAAAAGTGAACAGTATAATTTTTACATATCTCATAAAAAGGGACACTAGGGAATCTTCATGTATTTGTGTGCCTGTAAAGATACGGCCCATTGTGTATTTTCCATAACATAATTGGTAAGTACGTCCATTATTTGTTCGCTTACTTTCCATTCGGGTTGCAGGTACAACAAGCATTCCGGATTTACTTTCGCGGCATTTTCTTCAGCCCAGATCAGGTCTTCCGGGGTCTGGATGATCACTTTCAATTCATTGGCTTTCTTAAGAATCTCCTGTAGCGGCGGAGAATTTTTTTTAGGGGAAAGGCAAATCCAGTCCCAGTCACCTGTCAGTTCATAAGCTCCTGAGGTTTCCACCATTGTTTTTATATTTCGCTCTCTGAGTGACGAAGTAAAATACTCCAAAGGATACAGGGAAGGCTCTCCGCCTGTTACCACTACCGTTTTTGCTGGTGCAGCACAGATTCGTCCCACAACATCATCCACGCTTACGGGAGGAAATAAATCAGCATTCCATGATTGTTTTGTGTCGCACCAGGAGCAGCCTACATCACAGCCGCCGATTCTTACGAAATAGGCAGCTTTTCCCATATGGTAGCCTTCCCCCTGAAGCGTGTAGAAGTCTTCCATGATGGGCAGCATCATACCGCCTTTAAATAGTTTGTCCGATTTGTCAATCATCGAGTTTTGTACACTTTAAATTAATAACGCGGGTACCCGTATGCACCTGCAACTGATAATTTCCCGGTTTCAGTTTATGTGTTTTTAACTTCGTTTGCAGGCTTTGGTGCTCCTCTTTAACCCGCAATTTCTTTGTTGTCACTAAGCTACCATCTTCGCTAATCAATTTGATGATATAAGTTCCCTTCGACAGATCTTTCATATGAACAATGAGGCGCTTCCCTGTCATCGGATTAGGTGTGGCCGTTATTTCCGGTAGCAGTAACTCACCCGTGTCTGCTTCATGTTTCCTGTCTTCTATCCATTTGCCCGTATTCAGGTCGTAAGCCGTTTGCGTGAACAATTTGCGCCCTTCGGAAGTAATGATGCAATTCCGCCCGTCAACATAGGCAATCCCTTCTGTTTGCGTGGCCGGAATGTTCAGCATGTCAATGCGTCTTTTGTTGCCCGAGAACAGATCGTTATCTTCGTAATCGTATAAAAGCCACAGGAAGGGCAACCACGTTTTGTTCGTATAGCCTAAAAGAGTGACTTCTTTTGTGGTTTTATTATAATCGGCTCCGGTGATCAGACCCCGGACATCGAAAGAGTCGATAAGATCAGCTTTGTAATTCCCTTCCTGCTTGGGTAATCGATATAATTTCGTTTTGTTATCCCCCCTGTTTTTCGAAAAAAGATACAGCGAATCGCCAATACAGATCATGGATTCGCAATCGAAGTTGTTATTCTTTTTCTTATCAACTGTTCCCGTATAGTCTGGATAGGAAAAAAATATGAACTCACTGCTTACGTTCGAATCACCTGACCCGGTGATATCTTTTTTTGAAATTTTCAGCACGTGCAGATCATTTCGTGTTCCTCTGTTGTTACCGAAGTCACCGATATACACATATTCTTCATCCTGGGCCAGAGCCTCCCAGTCGGTGTTACCCGCATTGGTAAATGTGATTCTTGCAGTGACTGTTCCGGTTTCCCGGTCAAGTTTATACAGAATGGGATCATTACCCCCATCGTTTATAGTCCATATAGCCTTGTCAAAATAGATCAGACCGGAAGTTTCTTGTACTTGCTCAGGCAGCAGGTATTTGAAGGGCGGATTGTAAACAGTGGTTTTATACGTACACGATCCGTTGTTGACAGAAGCTGTTATATCATAATTCTTCGCTGCCGGGTCAGTACACCCTTTTCCGCTCTCCTGCGATTTAATATTACCCGAAAAAAGGGCGATCAGAAAAAATACACTAATTATTCGTAGCAAGATATGAATGTTGTTTCGATTACTTATAAAAGTCATTTTTCGCTGCATGCAGCGTGTTTTTCAGCAGCATGGCTATAGTCATAGGGCCTACACCACCCGGAACAGGTGTGATGTACGATGCTTTTTTAACGACTTCATCGTAAGCAACATCGCCTACAATGCTGTAGCCTTTTTCGTTATCTGCCGGAACGCGGTGAATACCCACATCAATTACAACGGCTCCTTCTTTTACCATATCTGCTTTAACAAACTGCGGCTGACCGATGGCACAAATCAAAATATCAGCGCTCCGCATGTAGTCTTCCATGTCTTTGGTTTTACTATGGCAAATAGTCACTGTGGAATTTCCGGGATAGGTCTTTTTAGCCATCAGAATACTGATAGGTGAGCCGACAATGTTCGACCGACCCAGAACAACACAATGTTTACCTTCGGTTTCTATTCGGTAACGTTCCAGTAATTCAATAATTCCGGCAGGAGTAGCTGAAACGAATGAAGGCAATCCCAAAGCCATTCTGCCAATGTTCACCGGATGGAATCCATCCACATCCTTTGAGGGATCAATCCGGTTTAATACTTTGTCGGTGTCAATATGCTCAGGAAGAGGAAGTTGAACGATGAAACCGTTTATCTCCTGATCGTTATTCAAAAAGTCGATTGTTTCCAGTAGTTCCTCTTCCGTTATGTCGGCAGGAAAGTTATACACGGAAGAAGTTATGCCAATACGCTTTGCCGCTTTTTCTTTACTGGCCACATAAGTCTGGCTGGCAGGATCATCGCCAACCAGAATGGCAGCAAGATGTGGGGCCTCTTGGCCTTTATCAATAACTCGAGCAACTTCCGCCTTAATTTCATCTTTAATAATTTGGGCTGTTGCCTTACCGTCAATGATCTTAGCTGTTTTTCGTTTAGCCATGACTGAACATTATCTGATTAATAATTGATTTATCGCTTCGCGCCTTTCATCATTTGCGCTAAGCCGCGGCCTCCGCCTGACGACATCATTTTCATCATTTTACTTGTTTCGGCAAATTGCTTGATCAGACGGTTCACTTCCTGAATCTCATTGCCACTGCCTCTGGCGATTCGTTTTCTACGCGATCCGTTCAGGATTTTAGGATTTTCCCGTTCTTCAGGTGTCATCGAATGAATGATGGCCTCAATGCCTTTAAATGCATCATCGTCAATCTCTGTATCTCTGAGGGCTTTGCCCATCCCCGGTATCATGCCCATCAGGTCTTTTACATTACCCATTTTTTTGATCTGCTGGATCTGTTTCAGGAAATCGTTGAAGTTGAACTGATTTTTGGCAATTTTCTTTTGAATCCTGCGGGCTTCTTCTTCGTCAAACTGTTCCTGGGCTTTTTCCACAAGAGTTACAATGTCGCCCATGCCAAGTATCCTGTCAGCCATACGGCTGGGATGGAATAAGTCCAAAGCATCCATCTTTTCGCCGATCCCGACAAATTTGATCGGTTTGTCGACAATAGCCTTGATGGTCAGTGCGGCACCACCCCGTGTGTCGCCGTCCAGTTTTGTCAGCACTACACCATCGAAATCGAGCCGGTCGTTAAATGCTTTGGCAGTATTCACGGCGTCCTGTCCTGTCATTGAATCGACCACAAACAGTATTTCATGTGGATTGATGGCATCTTTGATCGAGCTGATCTCGTTCATCATCTCTTCGTCAACGGCTAAACGTCCTGCGGTATCTACAATAACAACATTCTTTGCATTGTTTTTTGCATGCTTCACAGCATTTTTAGCAATCTGAACGGGGTTCTTATTCTCTTCCTCGGTGTATACATCCACCTGGATCTGTTCACCTAAGACCTTTAACTGGTTGATAGCAGCAGGCCTGTACACGTCGCCAGCCACCAGCATTGGTTGCTTTCCTTTCTTGGTTTTAAGGTAAAGGGCAAGTTTGGCAGCAAATGTAGTCTTACCGGATCCCTGTAAGCCGGCAATTAAAATGACGGCGGGGTTGGCATTGATGTCAATATCCACCTGCTCCCCTCCCATCAGTTCAGCCAGTTCGTCGTGAACAATTTTTATCATCAGCTCACCCGGTTTCACCGCCTGCAACACATTCTGGCCAAGGGCTTTTTCTTTTACGTCGCTCGTGAATTGTTTGGCAATTTTGTAACTGACGTCCGCTTCTATCAATGCTTTCCTGATCTCTTTGATCGATTCGGCTACATTGATCTCAGTGATTCTTCCCTGTCCTTTAAGAATCTTAAAGGACTTCTCAAGTCTGTCGCTTAATCCTTCAAACATAGTACTCAAATATTTTAGGCTGCAAAAATAATAAAAGCAGCTACACCAAAGCATGTCGCCGGCTAAATACCTGTAATTAATATCATCATGATATTTAAAGGCTAAGCTTCAGAAAATAAGCCTGTTTGCCGGTAGCAGGCGAATTAGTTCTTGATGATTCATTCAAATTTCATAGATTTGCACCTAATCAAGCTTGTACTTCAGGTGAAAGAAATTCTGATCAGAACAGCGTCAGGAATTGTATTTCTGATCATTGTACTTGGTTCCATTTTGCTTCATCCCATGGCATTTCTGGTGGTTTTTGGAGGCTTTACCCTATTGGGCATGAAAGAGTATTTCAACCTGACAGATGTATCGTCCGGCCATCTGCGATATGTATATGCGCTAGTAGGCTTACTGCTTTACTTTTTGCTGGGGTTGATCGGAACCGGAGCACTGGAAGTTGTGCACAGCCTGTGGGTTGTTCTTCTTCTTCCCATAGTGGTGATTGCCCAGTTATTTACCCAAAAACAAAACTGGACAGAGATAAGTTCGGTATTGTCAGGGTATATCTATGTGGTTGTTCCCTTTGCATTGATGAACTGGTTTGATTTTTTATCGAACAGTACGGGAATATTTGCCAATTACCTGTTGTTCAGTTTGTTTATTATTGTTTGGTGCTATGATATTTTTGCCTATCTGACGGGTTCGTTCTTTGGAAAACATAAAATGTTTGAACGTGTTTCGCCCAAAAAAACCTGGGAGGGATTTGCCGGAGGGCTTGTCTTTGCACTATTGGCAGCATACGTGTTTTCGCTGTTTTTTGACCAGTTGAACGTTTTACAATGGCTGGTGCTGGCACTTATCATTGTGGTAACGGCAACCCTGGGCGATTTGTCGGAGTCGATGTTGAAACGATTTGCCGGAGTAAAGGATTCGGGCAGTATAATGCCGGGGCACGGAGGCATACTCGACCGTTTTGATGCCGTATTGTTCGCCACTCCGTTTGTGTTGATCTATCTGGATATAATCATATAATGAAAATACATAAAGAAGGATATAAGGTTATTTTGGTTACCTTGTTTATATTGATGGCACTGGTGTTGCTGGTGATGTGGCTGATTCCGAATCCGTATGTAAGGTATTTTTTATATGCCGGTTTTATCATACACTTGTTGTGGACCATGCGCTTCTTTCGGTATCCGGAAAGGGAAGTTAATGAAGGAGATGCGTACATCCTTTCTTCAGCCGACGGTAAAATTGTTGCTTTGGAAGAAACATACGAGGGGGAATATTTTAAGGAAAAAAGATTGCTGATCTCCGTATTTATGTCACCCTATGATGTACATATCAACTGGTACCCATTTAGCGGTGTGGTAAAATATGTGCAGTACCATCCCGGATTATACCTTGTTGCCTATCACCCGAAGTCTTCTGAGGAGAATGAAAGGAACAGCATTGTTCTGGAAAAAGAAGAGGGAAAAGATGTGCTGATCAGGCAGGTGGCAGGTATCATGGCGCGAAAGATCGTAAACTATGCCGAAGTTAATGCTGAAGCACATCAGGGAGCCGAATTTGGGATCATCCGTTTTGGTTCGCGTGTCGACTTTTATCTGCCTTTAAACGTTGATGTTAAAGTGAAAATGCATGAAAAGGTTCGTGCTAGAAGAACAGTTATTGCTGAGTTTAAGTGAGAGCCGATTGCAGAGTTTTGATCCTGGAAAAGGGTGTGTATCCTCCAGAATTCCTTGCTTTTACAAAAATTTCCTGAGTTCAATTAAATCGTTGATGTAGTAGGTTGCTCCATCAGGGAATGATTTCTTTTCCGGGTCAAATAATACCTGGTCCATCCCTATTTGCCGGGCCCCCAGAATATCAACTTCCGCGTCATCACCGATCATCAGACTTTCGCCTGCATGCGCTTTGGTACGGTTAAATGCAAAACTGAATATCAGAGGATCGGGTTTTTTAACGCCGGCTTCTTCCGAAGTAATGATCTCATTAAAATACTTGTCAAGTTCGGCAGACTTAAGTTTGGTAAACTGTACTTCGCTGAAACCGTTAGTGATGATGTGTAAATGATAACGGGGATATAAATATACCAGAATTTCGTGTGCATTGGGAAACAAATGCACCAGTAAAGGGCTGACATATACATAGTATTCACCGATTTGCTGTGCCAGCTCTTTGTCTTTAATACCGAACTCTTCCAGCGTATGCTCAAATCTTAGTCCTCTGAGGATTTCTTTAGCTAGTTTTCCTTCGCGGTATTGGTTCCACAAAATATCATTATGGTAGGTGTATTTCTTCTTAAAAAGATCTACCGATCCTATTCCTTTGTTTTTCAGATCAAATTTTCTGTAAATTTTGTGAAAAGCTTCAGTGGCACTGGTGTCAAAGTCCCATAAAGTCCGGTCGAGATCAAAAAACAGATGCCTATATGATTTCTTCATTGGAACGCAAAACTAAGTAAATTATCGGCTGAGTGGCTGTTTAATATTCGATGAGTCAGGAGCCGGTTTACCAGCGGATTTAATTACATTTGTGCCTTTATTATTGTATCTATGAAAAAGATCAGAGTTGCCATAAACGGTTTCGGACGTATCGGCAGGATTACTTTGCGAAAGATATTGGAAAAGAGCAATATGGAAGTAGTTGCCATCAATGATATTACAGATGCGGCTAACCTGGCCCATCTTTTCAAATACGATTCGGTCCAGCGGCAGTTTGAAGGAGATGTGGAGCACAATGAGAACCACATGGAAGTAAACGGGCAAAAGATATTAGTTTATTCCGAGGCTGACCCGGCGAAATTACCCTGGAAAGAGTTGGAAATTGATGTGGTAATTGAATCAACCGGGCAATTTGTTGAACGTGACCAGGCGATAAAACATGTGACCGATTCAGGTGCACGGAAAGTGATTATTTCAGCGCCTGCAAAAGGGGAGCGCGATCATGTAAAGTATGTTGTATTAGGTGTTAACGACAGCATTGTCGACAGAAATGATGTGATCATCTCCAACGCTTCGTGCACAACTAATAATGTGGCGCCACTCATCATGATCCTGGATGAATTGTGGGGTATTGAGAAGGGATTTATAACAACAGTGCATTCTTATACCAAAGATCAGAACCTGGTGGACGGCCCGCACAAGGACTGGAGGCGCGGACGTGCGGCAGCTTATTCTATTGTGCCTACAACCACGGGTGCAGCCAAAGCAGCAACAAAAATATTTCCGCATCTGGAAAAGAACCTGGGTGGCGCAGGAATCCGTGTACCGGTTCCCAACGGCTCGCTGACAGATTTTACGTGTACGTTAAAGAAATCAACCAGTATAGAAGAAATTAATAAAGCATTTAAAGAAGCTGCTGAAACACGGCTGAGAGGTATACTGCAATATACCGAGGATCCGATTGTTTCGTCAGATATCATCGGAAACACACATTCTGCCATTTTTGACGCTAATCTCACGGCTGTTTTAGGCGAAAAAAACAAACTGGTAAAAGTGGTGGCATGGTACGACAACGAGATGGGTTATTCGTCACGCTTAGTGGAACTGATAGAGAAGTTTGCGTAGGTCAATCTTTAAAATACTTCAGGGTCATCTCCCCGTTTTCAAATACCCCATAAGAGAAATGTGATATCCAGTCGCCGAGTATAACGGCCTCCGCTTTTTCACTTATTTTGATTTGTATTGGTAGATGTCTGTGACCGAATATCAGATAATCCAGTTCGGGATGTTCTTCAATTTTTCTCCGGGCGTACTGAATAAGCATTTCGTCATCAGGGATTGCTTTGCTTTCCTTCTTTCCTTCTTTGGAAAGATTAGCCAGCCGGCTTTTTTTTGAAAAATAGAGGCCCATGCGGGCACCAATATCTGGATGCAACCACTTGAACAGGAATTGATTCGGTTTGAATTCAAACACTTTCTTCAGGAATTTATAACCGTTGTCTCCGGGGCCAAGGCCGTCGCCATGCGCCAGAAATACTTTTTTCCCGTCAAATTCCATGAAGGCCGGTTTCCTGTGCAGGTCAACACCAGCCTCATTCTTCAGGTAGTCAAAGGCCCACACATCATGGTTTCCCCGGAACAAATGAACTTTTATTCCTTTATCGGTTAACTCGGCTATTTTTCCAAGCAACCGCACGTAGCCCTTAGGAATAACGGTTTTGTATTCAAACCAGAAATCAAAAACATCACCCATCAGGAATATTTCGGAAGCGTCTTTTGAGATCATTTCCAGCCACGCAACAATTTTCTTTTCTCTTATCAAACTACTTGCATAATCCGGTATGCCCAAATGAAAGTCAGAAGCAAAATATTTTTTTCCCGTATTCAAAGCGGTGAGTTTTTTAAAAGCTTACGTAGTTACTTCTTTTACAAGGTCTTTGATGATCAGGTTTAATTTAGGAGCTACCAATGAAGCTGCATCTACAACCTCATCGTGCGAAATCTCAACGATTTTACCTTCTACCCCAAGATCGGAAATAACGGAAACGGCAAATACCGGCAACTTCATGTGGCGTGCCACGATCACTTCCGGAACGGTGGACATGCCCACGGCATCGGCACCAAGAGCCTTTATGTATCGATACTCGGCAGGTGTTTCGTAAGTCGGTCCGGATACGGCAGCATAAACACCTGTTTTAAAGTGTATGCTGTGATGCCGGGCAACTTTTTTGGCTTTACTCAGTAATCTTTTATCGTAAGCTTCGCTCAAATCAACAAAACGAGGACCCAAGCCTGTCATATTTTTTCCAATTAGCGGATTGGGCATTAGGTTGATATGGTCGGTAATAAACATAATGTCCCCTACTTCGAAATCGCTGTTCACACCCCCACTCGCATTGGAAACAAAAAGGTATTCAATACCTACTTGCTTCAATACCCTGACGGGAAAAGTAACTTCAGTCATGTTGTATCCTTCATAAAAATGAAACCGCCCCTGCATGGCAACAACATTCACTCCGTTTAATTTTCCAAAGATCAGTTGCCCTTCATGTCCCTTGACCGTTGAAACGGGAAAGTTTGGAATTTCGTTATAAGATATTCTCGTAGCAACATCAATTTCATTGGCTAGTTCGCCCAATCCTGAGCCTAAAATGATACCTATTAATGGTTTTTCGGTAATGTTATTACTGATGTAATTAACCGTTTCTTCTATTTTTTTCAACATATTCAATTATTTGCTGTTCAAACTCCGGCTCATCCGTACCATGCAGTTTAACCTCAATGGGGATATAAAATACCGGTAAATTTTTGAGTTCGCTAAGATAAGGAGATTTTATCAGGCGCATAACATCTTTTTCGGTAGTTAAGATAATCTTTGACCGTGTAAATAATTCTTCAAACTTCTTACGGATCTTTTGCAGGTCTTTCTTTTTATAAATATGATGATCCGGAAATTCAAAGCTAATCAGCTCGGAACACTGATCACGCAAATAATCCTTTAACGGTTCGGGATTAGCAATTCCACAAAACATAAGGATAGTATTTGTGTTTTTTTTCGGTAGTTCGATGTTAGCACCCGGCAACGGCACCAGATCTCCGTACTTTAAAAATGAATAATAGATTATTTGGTGTTCCTTTGGTTTTAAGATAGCATCAACCCTTCGCCGTGTGATTGCTGAAAGCACCTTATATGTTTTCGTAACAACAATGATATCAGCCCTTTTGGCAGAAGATACGCAATCTCTTAATCTTCCGGAGGGTAACAAATAGTCTTCCATATAAAGGTTATGGTAATCGGTCAGTAAGATATTTATGCCCGGTTTAACATACCTGTGCTGAAAACTGTCATCAAGCAATATAACATCCAGATGTTTGTAATTGGCCATCAGATACCTGATACCGTTTCTTCTGTTTGCATCAACGGCCACAATGATTCTATTGCCGAATTTTCTGGAGTATTGCATAGGTTCATCGCCCACATCCTCATGATCGGAAAATTGGTCAGCAAGGCGGAAGCCGCTGGTGCTACGTCCATAACCTCTCGACAAGATAGCTACCCGATAGTTGTCAGAAAGCATATTTACCAAATATTCAACAAAGGGCGTTTTTCCGGTTCCTCCAACAGAAAGGTTACCTACGCCGATTATAGGGATGGGAAACTCCTTTTCTTTAAAAATGCCGGAGTCGAAAAACCAGTTTCTGATCCGGACAGCAATACCATAGGCGATGGCAAAAGGAAATAAAATGATTCTCAAAAATTCCATTTGCTAAATTTTGTTTTGTTTGTGCTATGTTTTTCAAATTGTGTAATTTTATTTGCTGTTCTTTGCTTGTTTGTTGTTGCTTGCAAATAAAATTTGTCCAATTTACGAAAATTTAACAAATACTAAATATGAGGCCTTTATTATGAAAATTCATGAAATAACATCTTACCTGGAAGAATTTGCACCGCTTGCTTTACAGGAATCGTATGATAATGCCGGCTTGTTGATCGGTTCGCAGGACCTCGAAGTTAAAAAAGCGTTAATAACGTTAGATGTCACCAAAGATGTGGTAGAAGAAGCTGTTTCACAGAAATGTGATTTGATCGTAGCGCATCACCCACTTATATTTAAAGGGCTTAAAAAAATTGATTATCAGTCGGATACAGGTAAAATGATCGCAAGGCTGATAAGAGAAAATATTGCCGTTTACGCGGCACACACGAATCTTGATAATGTACTTGGTGGTGTAAATGGAATACTGTCTGAAAAACTGGGTTTGACCAATGTACACATATTGGCACCAAAAACGAATACGTTGCTCAAACTTGTTGTATTCTGTCCGGTTGCCCATGCGGAGAACGTACAGCAGGCTATGTTCGATGCGGGTGCTGGCAACATCGGGAATTATGATTCGTGTAGCTTTAACAGTACAGGATATGGAACGTTTAAAGCATCCGATAAGGCAAATCCGTATGTCGGCGAAGCGGGTAGCTTGCATAAAGAAGAAGAGGTAAGAATTGAAACAGTAGCACCGGAATATCTGTTAAACAAAATAATTTCATCAATGCTGGCTGTGCACCCATACGAAGAAGTTGCTTATGATATTTTCCCTTTGGCCAATGAGCAACAAAATGTTGGTGCTGGGATAATTGGTGAATTACAACACGAATCGGATGGAACAAAATTCCTGAAGTTTGTTAAACAACAATTAAATGCAGCGTACATAAGGCATACGGAAATTATTGATAAACCGGTAAAGAAGGTGGCTGTCTGCGGTGGTAGCTGTAGTTTTTTAATTCACCGGGCATACCGTGCTGGTGCGGATATATTCATCACGGCAGATGTGAAATATCATGAGTTTTTTGACTATAAAGGGAAAATGACCATTGTGGATGCAGGGCATTACGAAACAGAACAATTTGCAAAAGAGTTGCTTTATGCAAAATTAAAAGGAAAATTTCCTAATTTTGCACTCCAAATTTCAAATACGATAACAAACCCTATTAATTTCCTATAAATAGTAGAAAACAATTCATTATGGCGAAGACTAAAAAAGAAAGTATCCCGGAAGAAGTAAGTGTGGAGCAAAAACTCAGGGCGTTATATAGCTTGCAGCAAATTGATTCGCAAATTGATAAAATAAAAATTGTAAGGGGCGAACTGCCTCTCGAAGTGGAAGACCTCGAAGATGAAATTGCCGGTCTGGAAACCAGAGTTGATAATTTTAAGCAAGACGTGGAAAATCTAAAATCCGCCATCAAAGAAAAAGAAGACCTGATCAAAAGCTGCCAGAACATGATCAAAAAGTATGAAGAGCAGCAAATGAATGTGCGGAATAACCGCGAGTTTGACTCTTTGAAC
>Ga0209834_10000526_pt1 | contig 23306 bp, 15 predicted proteins | sample Mar14236cmmetaG_FD_184134 | JGI IMG/M metagenome (GOLD analysis project Ga0209834, IMG submission 184134) | Marine hydrothermal vent microbial communities from Guaymas Basin, Gulf of California to study Microbial Dark Matter (Phase II) - Marker... ...
TGTCAGGGGTAAGGCCAAGGCCTGCGATAAAATTGGAATTTATTCCGAGGTCATACGCCGCCCGGCAGATATCAGTCAGGATGAATTGGTCGAAATTGTATCCGGATTGAATGCACGGGAGGATATCGATGGTATCCTGGTGCAATTACCGCTGCCGGACCATATTGATGAAATGACGATCACATTGCTGATTGATCCGGCCAAAGATGTCGATGGTTTTCATCCGCATAGCGTAGGTATGATGCTTCTGGGTCATCCGACTTTTCTTTCATGCACGCCATACGGAATAGTAGAACTGTTGCGCCGATACGATATCGATCCTTCGGGACGGGAGGTAGTCGTGGTCGGCCGTTCGAATATAGTCGGTAAGCCGGTCGGGGCGATGCTTCTTCAGAAGGCAGAGATGGCCAACGCTACGGTAACGTTTTGTCATTCGCGAACGACCAATCTGAAAGAAGTCTGCCGTCGGGCAGATATTTTGATCGCGGCGATCGGGCGGGCGGAATTTATCAAGGCGGACATGGTGAAAGAGGGAGCGGTTATAATCGATGTCGGGATTAACCGGGTCGAAGATGGCACCACCGAAAAAGGGTACCGTCTGGTGGGCGATGTCGATTTTGATGGCTGTTATCCGAAGGCATCGTATATAACACCGGTTCCGGGCGGGGTCGGACCGATGACAATCACCATGCTTTTGACCAATACGGTTCAGTCGGCGGAGTCCAGAGCCGCGAAGCAAAAAAAATAATAATTGCAATATTCTGCGCTTTAACGGTATTTATTTGCACCCCATTTTTGATTTTTTCGAGAAATGGTTTTTAGACTGATTCGACGTTGATTTGGGATTTCGTGCGGAAATTTTTTCTCATCTGTAAATCGTTATAGTATAGTCAAATAAAGACATGTTTCCGGCAATATTTGCGACGTAAAATTAGCTATTAAAAATGGGCTCAGATAGACCTCAAAGGCATCCGCTTTGCTCTTAATCAGCATATCAAATTAATATGAACAATTAATATGAACAAGACAAAATATACATTAATAATCCTGTTTTTAGCGCTGTCTCCATTTACGGGCGATGCAGTCGAGATTGAGTATGGTCTTCCCGATTCCCTACAGGATCTAAATTTTTGGGGAAATGACGGAGAATTTGTCGGGGCCAAGGTGGCTCCGTTGTGTCCGGATATTCCCTTGATTGTCGTCACGCCCGAGTCCGGGCTGGTGGACAGCCTGAATGTGTACACGATAGATATAACGCTTCCGCAGGGCGAGATATCCAAGCTGGGAGGGGTAGCCTTCGGTTTTCCGACCGGATTCGATCTGGATCATATTGAAGACATAATTTATTCTGATGACTATGAAGGTGAAGACCTGGAATTGAGACGGGCATATGTATTTGGAAGCGCTATCGTGATCTTTTTCAAGTGGGGCCTGTCGCCTCCGGGCGGGACGGTAATAACGTTGGAATTCATTTCGATCAAAAATCCCACGGTGGCCGGTTTGTACAGGATCGCCGGTCTAACGTTCAACAAATGGTTCCGGGTCGAGGCGGGGCCGAATCTGTCCGAAAGTTTCATGATTTATCCCGATCGGCCGGTTTCGCTGGAATTGGTTCCGGATTCGGATATTACATTGAAAGCGGGCCATAATCAGCTTTTTGAGGCGGTTGCGGTCGACAGGTTCGGCAATGTAATATCTGATCTTGAATATCAATGGTCGTTATCGCGTGATTATGATATGATTGGCATTTTGTCGGGGGGGAATCTTTTCGCCACTACGGTCGGAGTCGGAAAGGTGGTGGCCGAATATGACGAGTTATCCGCGGAGTCGGGTTTGATAACAGTCACGCCGGGAGGCCTGTCACGGTTTGAGATACATGAGTACCCGTCGATGGTGGATGCCGGAATGGAGTTTCCGTCGCCTGTAGAGGTGACGGTTTACGATGCTTTTGGAAATATCAAAACCGATTATACAGGATCGGTGTTTTTTACTTCGAGTGACCCGCAGGCGGTGATATTTCATAACGCGGAGAATCCATACTTATTCAATGAAGCAGACGCCGGAAAACATGTGTTTGACGGCTCCGGTTTTGTATTTGGTACGCCGGGACAACAGACTTTATTAATAACCGATGGTGAGATAATTGGAACCAGCGGGACGATACTGGTACGCGGGGGAGTGGCGGTATCATTTGAACTTGAATATCCCGATGATGTCGTCGCCGGGCAGCCGTTGAACCTGAAAGTAATAAACGCGAAGGATATCAACGGTAATGCGGCCAGCGGACTGGTGAATATTTCTATTGTCGGGGAGGGGGTATCGCCGGGCGGTTTCGAACCGATTCTCAATGAAATTTATGTCATAGATGGTGCCGGCTCGGCCGACCAGTATCTTTTCAAAACGGGTAGCACGGTATTGAAGGCCTCAATCGATGGCCAGGAAAGGGAGGCTGTTTTTGGAGTTCTTCCCGCCGAATTGGCCAATCTCAGATTTGAAATTACGGAAACACAGTTTTTTGGAAATTCACTAATGGGACCGGCTTCAATAACGGCTATCGATAAGTACGGAAATATTAAAAGCGATTTTGATGCGTCACAATCACCGGTAGCCCTTAATGTAAATCATGGGGAATTGATCCCGAACATTCTTGACGGCGCCGCCGACTTTGTCGAGGGTATCGCCGATCTGGCATCGAAAAATATTGTCTATTACGGACCGACGGGCGGAAATTTTGTTTCATGTGTATCGGGGAATATTATATCGGGTCAGGCTTCAGTCATATTTAACGGGATAGTAATTCAGCCGTATTCGTCTTTCCCGGAGGAAATAATTATTGGCCGGCTGATCGGATTCGGCGCTTATGCTGTCAATGACGGTAGTCTTGCGCCGCTGGAGCCGGTTGTGTACACTTCGTATTTTGCCTCATGTTTCGAACCCTGCGCCTACAGCAGGCCGCTCAGGACAATCCTGCCGGGGGAAGTGGAGAGATTTACCGTTAATCTCGATACCCGGGAGCTTGAAATGATTCCCGAAGATACGATTATCATCATGATGGAATCAAGTTATCTGCATGAGGGTGACACGATAACGGTCATAACGAGAGTAATCTCTCCGGTCAGAATAAGGCAGGAACTGATAACGGAATATGTCGAGCACTCACTCAGTATCGATTCGGTGTTATCGCCTTCGACGCTCGATTCATTCAGTTTTGAGATCAGATTGCCTGACGGTATAGATTTCTCGGAGGCGAATTTCCGGCTGAATGTCCAGATGGCATCGGATCAAAACTGGCACACGATTTTCCCTCAGAGAGATGAATACACACTTGAAGGAAATATTCTGACGGCCCAGTTTTACGATGTCGGCATATGGGATTTCAGTGTTTTCGATGATCGACCGGAAGGGTATCGGGATTTGTTGTTCGAGGGGTATGTCAATCTTCCTGACACTTCATATATAATTCCTCCAGTCGAGAATTTCGATTCTCTTTATGTCGTTTACCCATCGGAGGTATCGTACCAGGCCGGGTCATTATCGCCGACAATCGTTGGAGCCGGTGCCGGGCAATCATTTGAGCTCGATGTTGTGCTGGATGGTTTATCGACTTTCCGGCTTGATCCATGTCTGTCACGGCTTTCGATGAATTATAACGGAGTGTTTATCGGCGATGCCTGTTTGCTCGAATCTTATCTGCTTGTGCCGGGGATTAATCATCTGGTCACCCGTGAAATATATATTCCCGACAGTCTTATCAATGCCGATCTGACACCATATCTGGTTTTGGGGGGGATCGAGATAAACGAGCCCAGAACAGATTCACTTGTAATCGAGGGCGAGACAATTCAGGTGGCGGATCTGCCGCGGGTCAAGATAGCTTCGGCGGATTTGATAACCTTCAATCCTCCCTATGTAAATCATGAGCAGGTTTTTTCGATAAAGGTTGGTGTCACCAACCTGTCCGAGACGGATATAGAGAATACATCGGTTTATATAAAATCAGAGGATGGTCTGACCACTTTTGCCGAGGCACATGGAACATCTTTGCCGGCATCGCTCACCACGGAGTTGGAGCTTGATCTGACGGCACCGGCTTTTTCAATGCCGATCATGATTTACAAGGCGGAAGTACAATCCAACGGAATCGCGGTATTGCCCCCGGAGGATAATACGGTGGCGGTGGTAGTCCAGTCTCCTGCACAGATAGTATTAAATTATGCTATTCCCAACGCCTATGACGGGGTAGTCGATATCGAGCAGATGTTCACAGTTGACGCGAAACTTGAAAACGCGGGTGAAGCCAGGGCCGGCGCCGGTGAAGTGTCATTGATTGCCGGCGGTATCGATTTTGGTATCCCTGATTCATCGGCACTGACAGTCGAAATCGACAGTGTCGCTTCTTTCGAGATGACAGCGCCTTCGAATCCGGTGGAGGCGGAAATGAGACTCAAGATTACCGGCCCGCCGATAGATGCAAATACCGGCCAACCGGCACTTATCATGTCAGGTTCGGAAACGATTGCCATCAAAGTGGAATCCGGTTTTACCGAACTTGTGGTCGATGGTGTGGCCAGCCAATCACCGCTGATTATCGAGGGAGCGACGCGGGAATTATTCCGACTCGAATTACTGAATAACACGGAAAATTCGATCAACGTGGTCGGGATGCGATCGATAATTATCCGGATAACGGATCGCAACGGCTTTTTGATATCTCCCGATCTGATCCTGTCCGCCGAAGATTGCGGTTTTTATTCCGATGATGTTCGTATTGCTGTCGGGGAGGTGGACAACAATCTTCTCAGGGTAAACTTTACCGGCTATGAATTGTACCCCGGTGTCATGGATACCATATTTTTCCGGGCAAGATTCAATGACGAGATCGATATTGGCGGATTCAGTATGTCGATAGACAGCCGCGATATTCGCGCGGTGTTTATAACCGGACCCAGGATAAATCAAACGGTACCTGTCCGGGGGACGCTAAGCGACAGCTTCCGTATCGGGGGCAATTTTGCGGTAACTGTCCCCGGACTGGGCAATTCTCTGACGGTGCGGAACAACCCGTTCAATCCCAAGGAGGGGCCGGCCGAGATCGCCTATATTCTCGAGCAGGACACTGATGTCGAATTGACTGTATATACACTGACCGGTGAAAAGGTGTATGAAAAAATGATGCGGGCAGGGACCAACGGCGGTGTCGAGGGTCAGAATTATGTCGATTGGGACGGTACCAATGATGAAGGAAAGATGGTCCTGAACGGCGTTTATATCTTCGTTTTCAAACCGGATTACAGCGATGAATCGGTCAAAATCAAGGTGGCGGTGATGAAATGAGATTGACATTACCGACATATTTGCTGACGGTCCTGATGATCCTGGCGGTAACACTTCCGGTTGAGGCGGGTGACGCCGGGCGCGAGTCGCAATTCTCGATCGGATCGAGTGTGCGCTCGGTCGGTATGGGCGGCGGTTTTATCGGCATGGCCGATGATGCTTCGACGGTGTACTGGAACCAGGCGGCACTGGGCCTGCTCGAGGAACAGGAATTCAACTTTATGCATGCGACATTATTCGAAGGCTCCATTTATGATGTCGCCAATTTTGTCTATCCGCATCCCAAATTCGGAGGTTTCGGCATTTCACTGATGCGTCTGGGGACGGGTGATATTGTCAGGCGAGTGGACTGGAACGAAAGCGGAGAGTTCCATTATTATATCGCGCAGGCGATGCTTGCTTACGGACGGGAACTATACCGCGGTTTTTATGTCGGATCGGCACTCAAGATTGTCAACCAATCACTGGATGACAATTCCACATACGGATTCGGTTTAGATGTATCGGTCTACCGGCAAATATATAAAGATCTTTCGGCGGGATTGCTGTTCCAGGATATTATCGCGCCGAAACTTAGTCTGCAAAGCGACGAGGAGACTCTGCCGCATAACCTGATTGCCGGAATCGGGATCAGAGAGTTTTCATTTTTTGATGATCTGAGACATAAATTCAATCTTGGGCTGGAGATTCCCGAGGACAGATCGGTCAAACTTCATACCGGACTTGAAACGACATACCGTGAGAGGATGGATATCAGGATTGGCTACGACCGGGACAATCTTACATTCGGCCTGGGGGTGCTTTTTGACCGCGTTCGTTTCGATTACGCCTACAAGATTATGGACGGTATCACTGATTCGCACCGTTTCGGACTGTCGTTGAAATTCGGGATGACGGTTTCGGAAAAAATACAGCGGGAGATTGATCTGCAAGATGCCCGGGGAAGCTACCTTATAATGGATGATCATCGCCGGCAATTTGATTTTTACCGGGACCGGGGTGACTGGTACCTTAAGCGCAATAATCCTGATTCGGCCTTTGTTTATTATCACCGGGCCCTGGCATACCGCGATAAGGATTCCTATGTCCTGGAAAAAATAGATGAAATCAATGAAATTAGACTGAAGTCTTTGGAGCAGGAGCAGCAGGTGATCACAGATGAACTTCTGCAACAGTCTATTCTTGACGGGTATTATGTCCAGGCGACCGAGCTGTTAATGAGCAAAGAATACCTGTCGGCCCAGAATGTGGTCGATCTGGCTCTTGAGCTCGATGAAACCGACATCAGGTTCACCGATCTGAAAAGCGAGATCAAATCAGGAATCGACAGTTCTATAGTCCGGCTTCTCGATGAGGCCGAGGCGGCCGAAAAGGACGGGAGGCTGTCGGAGGCGGTGTCGCTTTACGAGAAAATTCTCTTGCTGTCTCCCGAGGATGTTGCGGTGAAAAAGCTGATGGGCCGGGTCGGAGAGGCCATCAATCTGGCGCAGTTGATCAGTGACGGAGTCGAAGCCTTTTATCTGGGACGTCTGACAGTCTCGGAAGGAAAATTCAACGATGCTTTGAAGCTATCGCCGCGTAACATTGTCGCCAATGAATATTTGAACAGGATAAAGGCCCTTCGTCAACATCCGACCGATCAGGCTGATCTGGAGAAAGATGAAAAGGTCTGGAAGATATACCTCAACGCGCTCGAGCATTATCGTATCGGGGAATATGAACAGGCGATAGAACTATGGCAGGAGGTTCTTAAGTATTATCCGGGTAATGAACAGACCCTGAATAATATAACGCAGGCCAGGCTCCGATTACAATCCAAAGAATAATTACTTCATTTCATTGCCGGGGGCAATTTTAGTTGTAATTACATTCAATTGAGATTAGTATTATACAATGTTCAGAAAACCTGTCCGAGAGATAAACGGCGAATATCAGGCCGAAGAGAAATCACTTCCGGCCATACAGGATATGGTCCGGGAGACCTGTATCAACGCCGGGATGTCGCGCAGGGATGTCAGCTCGGTTATTCTCGCTATCGAGGAAGGTGTCACCAATATAATCCGTCATGCCTATCTCTACGAGAGAGGTATGGTCAGGATCCGCATTGTCATTTTCAAAAAACGCGTCGTTTTTTCACTGATTGATAACGGTCGTTCTTTTCAGCCCGACAGCGACGGCAGGCTGGACCTGAACAAACTGGTTGAATCGGGCCGTAAGGGCGGGCTGGGCTTTTACATGATTAACAAGATCATGGATTCGGTCGAGTATCTCTCGACACCGGGTTTCAACGAGATGCGCATGACCAAGCTGGTCTCGCATCAGCCGGAGAAGGCCCGGTTATTCATGGGCCGGATGTTTACGATCCGGGTCAAGTTTTCTCTGTACACTTTTTTAATCATGCTAATAATTATCGCCGGCGCCTATCTGTTTATCGATAGCAGAACCAATAAGAATTTCCATCAGCACCTTCACGACAAGGTGGCCTCACTTTCGAAAACGATCGCCGACCAGGCGGGCGGATATATTTTAAACCGCCGGTCCGATGTCGAGTTCGATGAGCTTGTCAGCAGTTATCTGCGGGCCAACCCGGAGTTGGTCATGGTCATTCTAACCGATCCGGCCGATATTATTCTGGCCGATTCGCGCGATATTCGAAACTTGTACCAGGAGTACAGGGCACCGGGGGACGTGAATATGACGGAATTCGGTGTTCCCCAGATTTATGAAACAGAAGAGGGTAAATTTCTGCATATAACCAACCCAATAACCAGCGGCGACCGGATCGATGGCATGGTCCATATTTCGTATACTGATCGGCGTCTGGACGAGCAGATCAATGTTGAGCGCCGCAAGATAATTGTCCTGACCCTGATCGGTCTGGCCTTCGGAATCGGTGGAATATATCTGCTTTCCAATTATTTTGTCAGTCCGATTGTCCGGATTGTGGAGCGGGTGCGTAAATTCAGTTCCGGGGATATCGAGACGGAGATTCCGCTCGAGGGGGTTGAGGAATATTTCGAGATATCCAAGGCGCTAAATGAAATGATAAACCGGCTCAGGAGGGATCGCAAAAATATCATTGAGCGTGAGCGAGTGGCCAAGGAGATCGAAGTCGCGGGGCAGATCCAGAAGACGCTATTGCCGGAAAAACTGCCCGATATACCGGGATTGAGTCTGGACGCATTTTATCGTGCGGCGTCGCGTATCGGCGGCGACCTTTATGATGTATTTCGTATCGACGACAATAATTATTGTTTGCTGGTGGCCGATGTGGCGGGCAAGGGTATCCCTGCCTCGCTGATCATGTCCGTTCTCCGGACGGTGATTCGGATTCTGGCAAAGGGCAAAAAATCATCTCATGATATTTTGACCTCGGTCAACAATTATATCAAGGATGATATTCCGCCCGGCATTTTTATAACGATTTTCCTGGCCGTTTATGATGTCAAGTCAAGGAAACTTAATTTTGTCTCGGCGGGCCATAATCCTCTGATATATTTAAGCAAGGATGCTGGCGAGGTGATGCTTCTGAATCCTCCCGGTGTACCTCTCGGTCTGCCCCTTTCGGGAGAGATGGAATTTTCTGACAAACTGGAAGAACACAGTATAAAGCTGGTGGCGGGCGACAAATTATTTGTTTATTCCGACGGTATTACCGAGGCCATGGACAGGAGTTCGGAAAAATACGGACTGGAACGGCTTATCGGCATTTTCAATGATCAGATTCAGAACGGTAAACTGTCTGATCCCAAAGAGATTTCTCAGCTTGTTTTATCCGATATTGATCGACATTGCGGTTTCGCGACCCAGACGGATGATATCACTTTTATTACGATCTGTTCGAAAGAAAGCAAAAAAGAGGGGCAGTCCTCTATCGAAACCCGTCAAATCAGCTGATTTCCCTTAAAAAATAAGCAAACAATTACAAAAATAGCTTGCCTGAAAAGCGTTTATTATTCATTTTCAGTTAATATCCGGAATGGAAAAATGGAAAATATAAAAATTTCGGTATCTGAAAGCAGTCGTGATGACACGATATCCGCGGTGAGAGTAGACGGTGTTATCGATACCCTGACAGCCACTCAGCTCGAGGAAGTGCTGGACAAGCTTATCAAGCGGGGCCGTTTCGGGATCATTTTAGATCTGGCCGGGGTTGATTATATTTCGTCGGCCGGCTGGGGGATATTTATCTCCCGGATCAAGGAGATCCGGGATAATAACGGGGATATAAAGCTGGCCAACATGGTTCCTAATGTTCTCGAGATTTATGAACTGCTGGAATTTGATAATATCCTGAGCTCATACGAGAGTGTCAACTCAGCCAGAGCGGCTTTTGGAAACCCTCCCGATACCGGGGGGGCAAAAAAAAAAGCCCTGACGAATAGCGACCGGACGACGATAGAAGAACTTCCGACCTTTTCACAGTCGGTGAATCCGGTTAAAGCCTCGGAAAAGATCAAAGTCCATAGCGGCCGCGCCGAAACCAGGGCTGAGAAGGTCATCCTGGGGGCGATTGTCGAGGATCCCTTCTATACCATATCCGAACTTAGGCTGGTTCTTGAAGAATCCCTATTCGATTCGCGAATCAGCTGGTGGGGTGTTTTCAGAATATTGAGGAAAAACAATCTGATATCCCGTCGGGCCCGCTTCAGATATGCCCGCCGCATGAGCCGAAGAGCATAATATTTTTAATTGACAGTATATTCAGCAGTCGCTAAAATAGAACAGGTGATTCGTATTTAAGTTTATGATAGAGATAATCTTAATAATAATACTTACTGTCCTGGTGATTATCCTGGCAATAATCGCCTTTACTCGAGGTAGAAGTGCCGGAGGTGCGGTCCTGCTGGATGAGGCCGCGGTTAATGATTTGCTTGCGGCGGTAAGCAGTAATTCCGGAAGCGGCCGGATTCCGGAAATCGCGGCCAGTGTCTCGGATATTCTCAAGAAACATCTGCATTGCGAGAAAATTCTTTTTCTCAGATATTACCGATCCAATCTGGAAGTGAATTATTTCTCAGGATTGAGAGATTTCAATAAGAATGAATTGAGGCTCACCCTGAAGCCGCCGCTTTTGGAAAAACTGAAATCTTTCAAGCGTGTCACCCCGATCAGGGATCTTAGATCCTTGTTGACGGACAAATATTTAAGGGCGCTGGAATCACAGGGGTTGCAGTATTTTTTCCCGGTTTTTTTGCGGGACAGGCTTTACGGTATTTACATGATAAAGACGGATCTGACGCCGGATAATCCGTCGCTTAATCTTCTGGCGACGACGCTGGCGTTCAACCTTTCCACGGCCTATCATATCGGACTTCAGGAGCAGAAGATCGCCCGTTATGAAAACAAAATCCATTCTCTTGAGAACAGCGGAGGCATCCAGTCTCGGGAAAATATCTCGCCTGGATTGGGGATCGAGTTTTTGAAGTATTTAAAGATCCGTAAGTGTAATCAATTAATGCCGGAACTTCTGAAACTGCTGAAGAAAGAATGTAATTTATCGAAGCTGGGGTTTTATGCCAGATCGGGCAGTCAGGATTCGCCGATGTACTCGGTGAGCTGGAATATCGACGAAGATATGGACAAGATCATCGAATCCAGTTTTGATTTGATCGTCAAGAAAATCCAACTTGACAGTCCGATCGATTTAAAGGATAACAGCGATTTTGATCGGACACTTCAGGATAGCCTGAAAAATCTATCGGGCAAGAGCATAAATTGTATGATGCCGATTTCATGGGTCAATCGCAAGAAAGCGGTTCTGGCCTGGAGCAGTAAGAACAAGACATCGGATGTGGTGGCCCGGATCAATCGCTTTAAAAAAGAGGTAATGCCGCTGGTGGAGAATATCAGCCGTTTCGAGAAGGCGGAGGAATTATCTTATACCGACGGGCTGACGGGCATGTATAATTTCAGGTATTTCAAGAAGAGAATCAAGGAGGAATTGAAGCGAGCCAAACGATACAATCATCACCTGGCTTTACTTATAATGGATATCGATGATCTGAAGAATGTGAATGATAAGTACGGTCATCAGGCCGGCGATGAGCTGATCAAATCTTTCGGCGCCGCGCTTCAGGAATCGGTTCGTGAAAACGATGTCCTTTCCCGTTATGGCGGAGATGAGTTTTGCCTGCTGATGCCGGAGACGGACCGCGATGATACACAATTGTTTATGGAGCGAATAAAGAAACGTATCACCTCGGAAAAATCTTTTATCGAGTGGGCGGAACATAAGCTGGATTACACGGTATCAATCGGAGGCGCCGTTTTTCCCGATGATGCAGGAACGAGCGAAGAATTAATCCATGCTGCGGATATGGCTCTTTTACAGGCCAAAGAGGAGGGCAGAAACTGCGCCAAAATATATAAGCCGGAATTCGACAGGAAATCGTGATACTTATAGATAGAATGAAGCAGCCTTGACATTTATATCATGGCTGGTTAAAGTTCTAAGTCATGATTTTTAAAAACCGATTTTATTATATAGATGCAACGGATAGCAAGTAAAGGATTATTAAATGGAGTTTACAGTGTTATGAGAATAAATATTTATCGGCATATTCTGTTAATTACGGCTCTGGTGGTATTAATGCCCCTCTTTACCGCCGGAGAATATGTAATCGGCCCGGAAGATGTCCTTGAAATAAAATTCTGGCAGGACGGCAGTCTGGATGCCGATGTCAAGGTTAGGCAGGACGGCAAAATATCGCTGGATATTATCGGCGAGTTGCAGGCGGCCGGTCTGACAACGTCCGAGTTAGAGAGCAAAATTGTCAAGCAGATGTCGCGTTACAACAAAGCCATTTCCCAGTCTGTAGTCAGAGTAACCTCGTATGGATATCAGAAGGTATATATTACCGGACAGATCCTTCATCCGGGCAAATATACATTCGAGGAGATACCGGATTTATGGACGATAATCAATGAGGCGGGCGGTATAACCGAGACCGGCGATCTCACGAGGGTTATGATAATCCGCGGCGGTGATCTCGCCGGTGAAGTAAGTGTCATCAATGTCGCCGAAATGGTGGCATCGGGGAGGATGAACAGCCTGCCGAAAATCAGGGCGGGTGATACAATCGAGATATCCCGTTCTCCGGCCGGGCTTCCGGCAAGAACGCTCAGCGATCAACCTCAGGCAAAAAATATATTTTATGTAATGGGGGCGGTCAATACTCCGGGGGCGCTGACGCTGGAAAGCAACACTGATGTTCTTGATGCCCTGGCCCTGGCAGGCGGTCCGGCGGAAAATGCCGATATAAAAGAAGTGACGGTCGTGAGCAAGGATGGAGCCAATACGCAGATGGTCAAGATCAATCTGGAAAAATATATAACGACCGGGATCACCGGTCGATATATGGTCCGTCCCGAAGACAATATTATTGTAGCCAGTAAGGGCGGAGGTTTTCTGGGGATAAATTCGGCGACCGATGTTGTCGCCATTCTGGGAGCGATATCGACCAGTATTTTGTTATATGATGCATTAACAACATCCGATTAGTTATTTTTCTATCGGGGAGTTTATAAATTTACAGCGGCTTTAATTCCGGGATGCGGGGGGGCGGCCGAAAAAGACTGCGACAAGGGAGAACAGTTATGGAAGCATTTTGTCTGAACAGCCGAATCGTCGAGGACGACAAGGAGTTCTTGATACAGACCACCAATGATATCAAGCTTGGTGTCATCAAGGCCAATTTATTTGTCGATGGGGAATTGATTGATGCCAGCGTGCTTCCGCATGCCGATGATATCAGCCAGGAAGAAATCCTGCAGCTGGTAAAAATGGCGCATGTCGAGAAAAAGTCGGAAATGGAATATCTTCTCAGGAGTTATAAGGAGATACTCGAAAAGGGACGTCCGGAACAGATGTTCCATCTGGGAACGGCTCTTTTCTGCAAGCGGATGTACGAAGAGGCACGGAATCTTTTCAGGAGTGTGGTCAAACTCAAGCATGATTATCACGAGGCGTATTTTTTCCTCTGCCAGACAGAGACCGCTCTCGGGCACGCCGAAGATGCCGTCAATGCGGGAGTCAAGGCGGTCGATCTGAAGCCGAACTACGCGGACTACCGCAACGCTCTTGGCGAGGCGTATCTCGATGCCAACTCGTGCAAGCGGGCCGTAATCGAGTTCGAAGAGGCGATAAAGAGAAATGTTTATTATGCGGATGCCTATTTTAATCTGGCCCTGTCCTTTATTTTGAATGCGGTTCGAAAAGAAGATTTCAGTATGTCCACCGATCTGACATCACGCTGTCTTGATTTATTCAAAAAGGCGGTGTTGATCAATCCTGAATTTCAGACGGGCAATTATAACGAAGCGATGGCGGCAATGTCGGGGAATGATCTCAAGCGGGCCTATTATCTTTTCAAAGGTGTCCGCGAAGATAAGAAGGAAAAACAGCGCCAGGAAAAGACAGCTTATTTTAACCGCTTTTTGATTTATACAGATTGGCTTACGGAAAATGATATAAACGAACGTATTAATTTTCTTGAACGCGAGATCGACAGAAATCCTGATTTTGTCGATCTATATTATGAACTGGGCGTGTGTTACCTGCACCGTGCCAAGTTTAACTGGCAGAAAGGCATTGAGAATTTCCAGAAGGCGCTGAATATCAATAAGGATTTGAAAAAGGCGACACGTGGCCTGGAAATGTCAAAAGAATACAATGTCAAGTTGGCTGATGCGATCTCTGATATTGTCGGCAAAAGCACCTTTTAGGAGTTGATTGTGGTCAAAAAGGACAAGAATCTTTCGCTTATTGATTATTTCGATCCGGAATCTCCGGAATCGACCGAGTTTCGCCGCGTTTTATATAATTTAAACGGCATCCCCGGCGGTGGAGCCAAAAAGGCTGTTTTGGTCACCTCGGCCATGTTGTCGGAAGGAAAGTCGGTTATATCATCGTACCTGGCACTGACCTCGGCTTATTTCAAAAGCCGCAAGACGCTTTTGATGGATTTTGACCTGCGCCGTCCCATGATTCACAAGTTGTTTTCGGTGCCGCTTGCCAATGGTATCTCGGATATTCTTGCCAAGGGTGTTGCTTCCCGAAATATGATCAAGAAAACATCGAATGATAATCTTGATCTCCTTACGGCGGGTCAGACAATGCCGAATCCATCGGAATTATTCAACGGTCCGGCGATTCATCGGATAATCGAGGAGATGAAGTTTTATTATGATCTAATCCTGGTAGATTCGCCGCCATTACTTCCAGTCATGGACCCCATGATTTTGCTTGAGGAACTTGACGGCGCCATATTGGTCATAAAGGCGGGCTCAACTCAGCGGGATATTGTCGCTAGAGCCAGGGACCTGCTTGAACCTCAAAAAGATAAAATAGCCGGTGTGGTGATAAACAACCTTGATCAGACATTGCCGTATCACTATAATTATGATTACTACGGTTACAATTATAAACCTATCCAGAAGAAATAATCAATCTGTCTGAAAGGATTTGCCGGAACTATGAAGAACATATTAACGGTCGATCTTGAGGATTGGTTTGTAGTCGAGAATCTCAAGGACAATATTCGCTTCGAGGAATGGGACGAGCTCCCGGAACGGGTTGTCAAGAGTACGAACAGGCTTCTGGAACTGTTTGATTACTATGATGTCCGGGCGACCTTTTTCGTACTGGGGTGGATTGCCGAAAAACATCCCGGCATGGTTCATGATGTTTCATCGATGGGGCATGAAATAGCCTGCCACAGCTACTGCCACGGCCGCATTGACGCTCTGACGGAGGAACAATTCCGGGAGGACACGCGGCGGGCGATCGGCACCATCGCGGAAGCCTGCGGGGTGGTGCCGGTGGGGTATCGGGCTCCGAGCTGGTCGATCAATTCAAAGATACCATGGGCTCTGGAAGTCCTGGCGGATATGGGTTTTTTGTATGATTCATCGGTTTACCCGATCAAGCATGATATTTACGGAGAGCCCGGAGGGCCGAAGCAAATAGTCAGATTGGAACTTGCCAGCGGCAGACATATTCATGAAGTGCCGGCCTCTACAATTAATATTCTGGGCAAGAATTTTCCAGTCGGCGGCGGCGGTTATTTGAGGCATTCGCCATTCTGGTTCACGAAAAAAATGATTTACAAACTGAACGATAACAATCGACCGGCGGTTATTTACATCCATCCCTGGGAGATCGATACAAAGCAGCCGAGGGTAAACGGGTTGACAGCGTTTCAGAGATACCGCCAGTATGGTTCCATAAATACGATCGAAAGAAAAATGGAAATGCTTTTGCAGACATTTGATTTTTCCACCGTAAAGGATTATATTAAAGGGCTTGTAAGGAAGCCGATTGGATTTGGAAGGTAGCAGATAAAAATCGAATGTCGCGAAGTAAAGTTGCCGTATTAAGGACAAATTCCGGGAATATCCTGGAAGATTATCGCCGGCTTCTCGAGCTGGTCGATTACCGGTCCATTCTTGATTTCAACAAAGAGACCCTGATAAAGCTGAATCTTTCCTGGACGAAATATTTCCCGGCATGTTCATCGCAGCCCTGGCAGGTCGAGGGACTGATCAAGACCCTGGTGGAAGATGGTTTCCCGCGCGAAAATCTTCTCCCGATCGAAAACAAGACGGTAGTGACCAACCCGCATAAGGGCGCCCGGAACAATCTGTGGATGCCGGTGCTCGAGAAATACGGGCTTGGTTTTACGGCGCTCCCGGAAGTGGAATGGGAGGTTCATGAGTTCAAAGAGCCGCTCATGAAGCTTGATCAGATTTTCCCGGAGGGCATTGAAATTCCAAAGATGTTCAGGGGGAGGCAGATTATTCACCTGCCGACGGTCAAGACTCACGGCCATTCGACGACGACCGGCGCGATAAAGAATGCTTTCGGCGGTCTTTTGAAAGAGGTTCGTCATTATGCCCATAAGTACATCCATGAGGTCCTTGTCGATCTGATGATCATGCAGAAGGAACTGCACCCGTCGATATTTGCCGTCATGGATGGTACGGTTGCGGGCGACGGTGCCGGGCCGAGGACGATGACGCCGCATTCCAAGAATATCATTCTGGCCTCGTCGGATTCGGTGGCGATCGATGCGATTGCGGCCAAATTGATGGGATTTGATCCGCTGAAAATCCCGTATTTGAGAATGTGTCATGAAAAGGAACTGGGTGTTGCGGACCCGGATGAGATCGAGATTCTGGGTATAGATATTTCAGAAATTAATTTTGATTTTCACACCAAGAAGTCGTTTGTTATCTGGGGTGATCAGATGCTTCGCAAGGGCGCTCTTCGTTTTCTGGAAAAGATTGCCCTTCATTCGCCTTTGGTGGTCTGGGCCCCGGCGGCCTCCAATATATATCATGACTGGCTCTGGTATCCCACTGTCGGCAAGTCGATTATCAGGAAGTTTTCCCGCACCGAGTGGGGGCGGCTTTTTGAGCAATATAAAAAATATTAGTAAGGTGCCGGTCAGGGCGGATTTTTAGTCTTATCCGATTATGATTTTGATGTCTTCATATTCAGTGCAGGCACCACTTTTTTGAATATTATCTTGACTACTAACTGTATAATTTATAAATAGTTGATAGAAATAATCATTGCAGGAGGAAATATGAAAAGGCTTGTTATTGCGTTATTAATGGTGGCCCTGGTATGCGGTACGGCCGGTGCCCGAAAAAAGAAAGACAAGGCGGGGGAGATCATAGATGGCGTATATATCGATAAGATGTATAATTTCTCCCTTGCGGTATCTAAAGATGTTTGGGATATTTCAATTAAGAAAAATACGAGCCAGACTCGGATGAATCTGACCAAAAAAGTATTCGATATTCCAATCGAGTATGCCCAGGATCCCGGTTATACAAAAACTCCCAAGGTGACGGTCTATGTAGATACGACAAGCTGGTCGGTCAAGATGTTTGTGGATTCACTGTTGAATGATAATTTTAAATCGGATCAGAAAAAGGATATATTGCATTTATGCGAGATTCTTTTTGGAGATTTTAAACCAAAACGGAATTCGAGGTATCAATTCGGTGATATTCAGGGGATTCTAATAACGGGAGAGCTTCGGTATACAAAGCAGATTCCCAGCGCCACAAGCAATACCTCGCCCGACATTATTACCGACTTTTACGGCGGGGCGGTCTTTTTTGCCAAGCAGGACAAAAACTTGTATATATTTCATATGATTTGCGAAAATAAATATTTCAGTACCGAATTCGAGGATTATGTCAAGCTGCTTAACGGTTTGAAGTTTACCGGCGAAAAGGCGGATAAAGATAAATGAATGCGGCCGGATCTGAATCCGGCCATATTTAGTTGACTCAAAGAGTTATCTTTATTATTATCCACAATTAAATCAATATCTTCCAAGGAGGAAGTATGTGGGTACTCAGGTCAATCCTGGTGCTGATTATAATAGCCATAATCGTGGGATTCGCGCTTTATAACAGCGGGCCGGATCAGGCGGTCGATATCGATCTAATATGGACTCAAAGATTTGATGTTCCGGTAATTACTATCGTATTCTGGGCATTTATTCTGGGCGCGGTTGTCTCATGGCTGCTGTTTATCACCGTATATCTTAAGCAGTCGAACCAGATCCGTGAGAGCAACAAGCTTGTCAAAGGTTTGCAGACCGAGGTGATGGCATTACGGAACCGTCCGATCGAGGAGTCAAAGGATTTGCTGAACAGCAAGGGCGACCTTCGGGAGTAAAGTATGGACACAATTATAATTATCTTTCTGCTGGCGGTAATCGCCCTGATTCTGCTTTATTTTTTATACGACCGTTATAAAAGGGAGAGGAAGAGTAAGGACCCGACGGCTTACATGGAAGGTTTGCGGGCTTTGCTTGACGGTCACGAGGAATATGCTTTCAGCCGGTTTCGTGACGTAATTGCCGAGGACAGCGAAAATATCGATGCTTATATCAGGATCGGAAATATCCTCCGCAAATACGGCAAGCCGGATAAGGCGTTGCAGGTCCATAAGGACCTGACTTTAAGGCATGGGCTTTCGGGCAAGGAAAAACAGCGTATACTGAAAGCCATGGTCGAGGATTTTATCAGTCTCAATGATGATGAATCCGCATCAGCGGCTCTGAAGGAACTTCTTTCGGGTGACGGCAGCGACCGCTGGGCGGCGGAAAAACTTCTTGATGTCTATGCCAGGAAAAACGACTGGGAAGCGGCCTATGGTGTTAAGGAGACGTTATTACGTCTGGATGGAAGCAAGTCGAAAGCGGGGCTGGCAATATACAAGTTTTTGCAGGGGATCAGGCATTTCGAGGACAAGGATTACCATAAGGCCCGCCTGATTTTCAAAGAGGCGATAAATCTCGATTCGGCCTGTACGCCTGCCTATATTTATATCGGCGATTCTTACCTTGCGGAAAATCGGCTCGAGGATGCGGCCAATATCTGGCGCAAGATGACCAAGACGATTCCCAATGAATCGCATCATGTGCTGGGCAGACTGAAGAAAGTCTTATTCGATCTGGGACGATTCGGCGAAATAGAAACGGTTTGCAACGATATCCTGATATCGTCGCCCAAAAATATCGATGCCCGGTTGACGCTGGCCGATTATCATTTCAAGAAGGGTGAACACGATATCGCCGCCGAGCATCTGAACACCGCCATCGATGAGCATCCGGAATCGCATATACCGGTTCTCGAATTGGCCAAGATTTGTCTTGCCACCGGTGAAAAGAAAAAGCTTAATAATCTGATCAATCGTCTCGAAGAACAGCGAGATTTAAGCGAACATCAGTACCATTGTTCCAGATGCGGTCACAAGGTGAAATCGAAATTGTGGCTCTGCCCGTCATGCAAGGCGGTTGACAGTTTTGTGATTTGAAATGCGTCATATATTCCTGACACTGTTCTTATTGATAGCATCAGGCAGTCTGCCCGCCACGGAAATCATCGATCTTATAAAACAGGGGAAAATCGATGAAGCTCGCCGGGAGATTGCGGATGCCTCGACGGCGACCCGCCGCGACGGAACGCTGTTGTATTATCAGGCCTTACTGGAGCCGGACGGGGCCAAGTCATATCAATTTCTCGAGGCGGCTTTCAAGGCCGAAATAGCTCCGCGTTTCCTTGAAGACAATGTTTACCTGATGGCCCTCTATTACCTGGCCGAAGGCAATTTCGCGAAGGTGGCTTCAAGCGCCGCGGCCTATCTTCAGCACTGGGAGGCAGGCCGATTCCGGACCGAAATGCAGCGTCTGGCGGCGCTGGCGTATTATGAGCAGGGCAGAGAAGCCGAATCGAAAAAATATCTGGACCGGATGATGAGGGAAAATGAAGGAGAGCGATCCGGTTTTAGCGCCAAATGCGATCGGGCATATCAGCTCTACCAAAGTAAAGATTATACCGAAGCCCAGAAAATATGCCGGGCCTTGCGCCAGGTGGAGTATGACGAGATTGCGGCTCCGGCGCTATACATGCTGTCTTTCTATGCGATCGAGCAGAAAAGAATCGACGATGCCATACTGTATTACAATATTTTACGTGAAGGCTTTCCCCATGCTATCGGGCGCGATGATTTAATCGATCATTTCGGTCATTTCGAAAGCAGCGGCAGTGACCGCAAGGCGGAAGAGATAACGGGGACCGTATATTCGATTCAAGTAGGTGTTTTCTCTATCAAGGATAATGCCAAGAGACTGGCCGACCGTATGAAGCAGTATGGCGAAGAAGTTGAAATAAATGACAAAATAATCTCCGAAAAAAAATATTATGTCGTATATGTGGGTCGATTCAGGTCTTCGCAGGAAGCAATGTCATTCAAGTCCCGCCTTGAATTATCAGAGAATGAGGCTTTTCAAGTAATAGCGCGATGAAATCAACATCCTCATCCGGCGGATCTATCACGCCGCTCATGAAGCAATATAATAAGATAAAATCACAGTACCCGGATAAGATTCTTTTTTTCCGCATGGGTGATTTTTACGAGATGTTCGGCGACGACGCCATCAAGGCGGCGCCCATACTTGATATTGCGCTGACGTCGCGCGGGCACATGAATGGCGAAAAAATCCCGCTGGCCGGAGTCCCGCATCACAGCGCCGAAAAATATCTTGCCCGTTTGCTGGAGGCCGGGGAGAAGGTGGTCATTGTCGAGCAGACCGAAGATCCCAAACAGGCCAAAGGAGTCGTCAAACGCGAGGTGGTCGAGATACTGACGCCGGGCACGGCCACGATCGAGGGGGTGGTGGATGATACCGGTCAATTATATCTGGTGTCGATTTATCCCGGTGATGTCAAAATCGGGTTGGCCTATATCGACCTGTTGAGCGGAAAGTTTTTTTTGGAAGAAGGACGCTTTGAAGATATTTATGAAAAGATCCGGGTGCTGGCGCCGCAGGAAGTTATCTATCCCCAGACTTCAGAAGATCACGATCTTATAGGTATCCTGAAGAAAGACAACATTATAAAGCTGACCGGTTTTGAAGAATGGAATTTCGATTATAAATCGGCAATGCGAGAACTGTGCGATTTCTTCGGGGTCAGTACACTCGACGGATTCGGGGTCAGCGGAAACAAACGGGGACTTACCGCCGCCGGGGCTATATATCGTTATTTGAGAGAGAATAACCGAACGCGGCTGGATCATATTACCAGGCTGACCGAGGCGCAGTCCGACCATTATATGACACTCGATTACAACACGGTTCGCAATCTCGAACTGATAAGAAATCTTTCGGAGAATACTGAAACCGATTCATTGTTTCATTCGGTCAATCGAACCGCCACGGCAGGCGGCGCCCGCCGTTTGAAAGAAGGGCTTCTTCGCCCGTACAAAAAACTCGAACCGATCTTGTACCGACAGAAGGGTATTAAGGAATTTTATAATCTTCGTGATCTTGCCGGTGATTTGCCGGACCTGTTGAAAAGGCTTCCCGATCTGGAAAGGCTGGCCGGACGGCTGGGGATGCGCAAGATCAATCCGAGACAACTGGCCTCTATTAAAGATGGTCTTATAGTCGGCGCCGGTGTTTTGGACAAGATCGAAGAGTTAACGTCCGAGATTTTTGGAAATATTCGGGATGCTTACCCGGCTTCCGATTCGCTTATAAAATTGATCGATGATGCACTGGTAGAGGAACCGCCGCTGACATCCAATAAAGGCGGGATACTAAAACGGGGATATTCGCCGGAGCTTGACGAACTTAAAGATTCCATTCGCGATGCCAAGGATTACATAGCATCACTTCAGAAAACCGAACGGGACCGGACCGGTATTCCGACGCTGAAAGTGGGTTTCAATAAGGTCTTCGGTTACTATATCGAAATCACGAAAACGCATCAGGATAAAGTGCCGTCGGATTATATCCGTAAACAAACACTGGTCAACGCCGAGCGTTTTATCACCGAGGAGTTGAAAGAGAAAGAGGATTTGATCCTGGCCGCGGAAGAAAAGATTTTCAGTTTGGAGGAACGGCTTTTCAATGAGCTTACCGATCGGGTGGCGGAGTCGATGGCCGACATTCTTCTGACGGCGGACTGCCTGTCCGAAATAGATCTGATCGTGTCGTTGAGTAATCTTGCGGCGGAAAAGTTATACTGTTGCCCGGAGATCGATGAGGGCGGTGAGCTGATGATCGAGGCCGGACGCCATTCGGTCATTGAAAATCTATTGCCGCCGGGGAGCTTTATCGCCAATGATCTTGATCTGTCAGTCGAACGGGATCGTATCATGGTCTTAACAGGTCCGAACATGTCTGGAAAATCGACCTATCTTCGACAAAACGGATTGATCGTTATCCTGGCGCAGATTGGTTCCTTTGTCCCGGCCGAGAAGGCCCGGATAGGGCTGGTGGATCGGGTGTTCACGCGGGTCGGCGCCATCGACAACCTGGCCCGGGGCCAGTCGACTTTCCTGGTCGAGATGATAGAATCGTCAAATATACTTCACAATGCCACGGAAAAATCATTGATCCTTCTGGATGAGGTCGGGCGGGGTACGTCAACTTTCGACGGTCTATCGATCGCGTGGTCGGTGGTGGAATATATCAACGAGAATATCAGGGCCCGGACCATTTTTGCCACTCATTACCATGAGCTGACCGGCATGGCCGATATTTACGAGCGGATTTTTAACTGCCAGGTTTCTGTCAAAAGGTGGGAAGATCAGATAATCTTTTTGCATAAGATAATCCCGGGCGGGTGTGATGATTCGTATGGAATCGAAGTGGCCCGACTGGCGGGAGTCCCGCGAAAGGCGATCACACGTTCCAAGGAACTTCTCCGGCTTCTGGAGTCAGGGAAATTTTCACAGTCGCAGCTTGCCAAAGGAATACATAAGACGATCAATCAGAGATCGCTTTTCGACGCGGTTCCATCGGCGGTTGAGGAAGAGTTAAAAAAGATCGACCTGGAACGCACTACACCGATAGAGGCGCTGCGTATATTGAATAAACTGAAAGAGATGATGGATGACGAATGATCCCTCCAGAACCGGCAAGAGGTGGATACGACCGCTTCCAGAGAGACTTATAAACAAAATCGCCGCGGGCGAGGTAATCGAACGTCCGGCGGCAGTGCTGAAGGAGCTGGCGGAGAATTCATTCGATGCCGGCGCGACGCGGATCGATGTGATCGTGGAAAAGTCGGGTTCGAAGCTGATCTCGGTCATCGACAACGGGTGCGGTATCAGCGTCGAGCAGGTGGAGGTCGCGTTTTCCCGCCATGCCACCAGCAAGATCTCCGATTTCGATGATCTCGAGAATCTCCGCAGTTTCGGATTTCGCGGCGAGGCTTTACCCTCGATCGGTTCGGTGGCGAAGGTCCGGATGGTGACACGGACGGCCGATGCGGATGCCGGAACGGAGATAGTAATCGAAGGGGGGGTGGTGCAGAATGTCAAGCCGGCGGCGGCCCCGGTCGGGACCAAGATCGAGGTATCTGATCTTTTTTTTAATACCCCGGCACGGCGTAAATTTCTCAGGGCGGAGAGTACCGAATCGAGACATCTGACC
>Ga0209834_10000527_pt1 | contig 23295 bp, 22 predicted proteins | sample Mar14236cmmetaG_FD_184134 | JGI IMG/M metagenome (GOLD analysis project Ga0209834, IMG submission 184134) | Marine hydrothermal vent microbial communities from Guaymas Basin, Gulf of California to study Microbial Dark Matter (Phase II) - Marker... ...
TATTTTGGCCTGGCGCTAGGCTCCCCATCGCCTGGTTCTTGGGAATCGTGTTGGCAATCCAAGGCCTCTTTCTCATACCCTGGACAAGGGGAGCTCGTTCATTAAACGGCGCTGCTGGCTACCTCGCCACGGACGGCTCAGACTTTGTCAAAATGGATGAGCGCGATATCATGTTTGCCAGAAACCGCAGCATCCTCCCCGGAACCCCTCAATACGAACAATACTACAAGATTCATCCTGAACACAAAGACTACGACGAGAGGCGCAGGGCCCGAGGCGGCCCCCTGGGCAAGCCCGGCGTAATAGACTCATGCTACAGACCAAACGTGGCCATGCTGGTCTCTTCATTTGAGCTGCCGAACTTACTGGGCAAGGCATCGCGAGTAGATCCCGGGGCATTTGCAGCCCGCCCCACTTATGGCACCAAGGAAGCCAATAAGGCCCAATTGGACCCTGACAAGGCCACGAAGATCGTCAAGGCTTGGGCCAAGCACCTTGGCGCAGATCTCGTGGGCATTTGCCGAACAGACCGCAGGTGGGCATACAGCCACAGGGGTGAAATCCATTATGGTGAATGGGAAGAATGGGGAAAGGAGATACCCGATCCCTTGCCTTATTCTGTGGTCATTGCCACCGAGATGACCCATGATATGGTCATGACCGCCCCCCACACCCCTTCTGTTATCGAGAGCGGTTATAATTACGCAAAGGGGGCCTACATAACCACTATTCTGGCCCACTGGTTTGGCGCCATGGGCTACAGGGCTGTGGCGGAGCACAACCGCCATTACGACCTCTTGATGGTGCCCCTTGCAATAGATGCCGGGTTGGGGGAGCTGGGTAGACAAGGGTATTTAATCGCCGATAAATTTGGCCCAAGGGTGAGAGTATTTGCCGTGCAAACGGATATGCCCCTTGTGCCAGACAAACCGATTGATCTGGGTGCAGAGAAATTTTGTGAGTCATGTAAGAAATGCGCGGAATCGTGCCCTTCTAAATCCATACCGCTCGAGAGGCAGCGGAAAGTGGACCGCGGCATTGAGCGATGGAAGCTCAATGAAGAGACATGCTTCGAGTACTGGGGAAAGGTGGGCACCGATTGTTGCGTGTGTATGGCCGTGTGCCCCTTTTCTAGGCCGTATCGTACAATACACAAACTGGTCCGTTACATCTTGCGTCGCTCTGAACTGGCAAGGATCGTTTTTCCTTATATAGATAACTTCCTCTATGGCAAACGCTGGAGACCAAGAAAGGAGCCTCAATGGCTCGAGTACCCCAGGGGAACGAAATCGGAAAACTTTCATGGCTCCGAAGGGCTTAGTTGAGCTTGACCTTTGGTGTGCTGTCCCATCATCGTTTCAGCGAAACCATTATATGACCATCAATTCTGGCAGGAAAAGAACATGCGGTTTTTGCTAGAAATGAAAGGACATGGACAATGCTAGAGAGAATTCCAAAGACCAAGATAGTGTGCACCATAGGCCCCTCCAGCGATAAGCGAGACGTTTTAGAAAAACTGATATTGGAGGGCATGAGCATTGCAAGACTTAATTTCTCCCATGGTACCCGGGACGAACACGCTGAGAAGATCCAACTCATTAGAGAGCTATCTGCAAAACTGGGTAGACCCGTTGCTATCCTGCAGGATCTCTCCGGTCCAAAGGTGCGCGTGGGCGAGATCCCAGAGCCAGGGATTATGCTTGAAGAAGGACAGCCCTTTGTACTCACGGCAAAAAAGGGTATAGCAGAACCGCGAAAGGTAACAGTGTCTTATGAAAATCTCCCTAATGAACTTAAAGAAAAGAATATCATCTTACTCGCAGATGGATTTATGGAACTTCGCGTGGAAAAGATTGAGGGCGATGAGATCCATTGCACTGTGGTGCGAGGTGGCCTTCTTACTTCACACAAAGGCGTCAATATCCCCACTGAATCAATAGGGGTCCCTTCCATCACTGAAAAGGACAAAGAAGACCTCCTATTCGGCCTTGAACACGACGTAGACTATGTGGCCTTGTCATTTGTGCGCAAGGCCGAGGACATTAAGCACCTCAAAGAAATAATCACCCAGAAGGGAAAAGATACCCCTGTAATCGCCAAAATAGAAAAATGGGAAGCAGTGAATAACATAGATGAAATTATGGGGACTACAGATGGCATAATGGTCGCGAGGGGTGACCTCGGGGTGGAAATTCCTCTGGAGAGGGTCCCCATGGTCCAAAAGATGTTGATCCGTAAGGCAAACATGGCCGGAAAACCTGTGATAACAGCAACTCAGATGCTGCGCTCCATGGTTGATCAGCCCAGACCCACAAGGGCCGAGGCAACCGATGTGGCCAATGCAGTCCTTGACGGGACCGATGCGGTCATGCTCTCAGAAGAGACGGCAAGCGGTAATTATCCGGTTCAAGCGGTCGCAAATATGGTAAAAATAATAGCTGAGGCAGAACAAAGATTCCCTCACGGAAAATATCTGGAAATGATGCCACACGATTCCATATCCGAATCCGTTGCCCATGTTGCCTGTGTGCTGGCCAAAAATCTCCACGCCTCCGCAATTATCGCAACCACGCGCTCAGGTCAAACAGCCAGATTTATCTCCAGGTTTAGACCTGATCAGGGCGTCATAGCCCTTTCACCTCAGCCCGAGACCGTGAGACGACTTTGCCTCCAATGGGGATGTTTTCCAAAGCTGGTGGAAGAACCCAGAGACACTGATGATATGTTTCAGAAGGCCTCAAAACATGCCCTTGAAACAGGATTGGTATCCAAGGGAGACCTTGCCGTCATCACCGCAGGCCATCCCGTGTGGGTAAAGGGTACAACCAATATGCTCCGGGTAGACAGGCTCTGACAGGAGCGTATAATGCCAAACTCCAAATGAATGACAAATGTCACGTTTATCTGCAACAGAACAGGGGAAAACATGCGTGTCTTACTATGGTATTGCGAGAGGTTCTCTTGGGTGCCCACCATGAAAACCCTCGAGGAAGCCGAGGAGGCTACGTCAGAAAGCCACGAGAAAGTAGTAGTGGCATTCGTCCATGTTGAGCCTAACGATGTAACAGTGGCGAGTTCTGCGGAGACCAAGCTGGTCAAAAACACCAAATGGTTGGCCCGTAAATGGAAGACCAAAAAGATAATCCTCCACTCTTTTTCCCACCTGGCAGAGGAAAAGGCGGATCCGGGCCTAGCCAAAGCCCTTCTTGACAGGGCAGCACAAAGGATTCAAAATGCTGGGTACGAAACCTTCCAAACGCCGTATGGATATTTCAACAACCTTGAACTTCGGGCTCCAGGGCATCCTCTGGCCAGGCTCTATAAGAGTTTTTAGCCGATATTTCAGATTTTAGTTAGGCACTCCAGGGTACCAGCAAGTGTCGATTGAGCCTCGCTGAGCAACTTCAAGTTGGAATTCAAGCAAGGAGGGATAATGAACACTGTGACCGGAGTACAGCAATTGAGAAGTCTGGTAAGAGAATTTATGCGCTCCTATCGGGATCAGTCTCGCATAAGGAACTGGTGGAGGGATCCACTTTTGGTGACTGCCCGGATTGATGAGCGTTTCAATATCCTGCCACGGATTGCATCAGAGGAGCACATTCTTCCCCAGAACCTTCTCCCAGAAGCCAAGACATTGATTGTCTTCTTTGTCCCTTTTGTAAAGGAGCTGGTAGAGGAAAATATCACAGGCCCCTTCCCATGCCGCAATTGGGGCCTTGCCTATGAAGCCACGAATGAACTGATCGGGCAGATCTGTGAGAGAATCAAGAGTATACTCGCTGTACAGGGCTATATGTGCGCCCTTACTCCTGCCACCCACAATTTTGATGAGGTCAAACTAATGGCCAAATGGTCTCACAAGCATCTGGCACACTTGAGCGGTCTTGGGCGAATTGGAATGAACGCTCAACTTATCACGCCTGCAGGCTGTGCCGGGAGACTGGGCAGCTTAGTGACAGAAGCAGACCTTGGTGATGCACCCCTGGTGACAGGAGACGAACTATGCCTTCACAAACGGGGTGAGAAATGCCTAGAGTGTTTTGATCGCTGCCCTATCCAGGCACTGAGTGAAGAGGGTATAGATCGGCGCAAATGCTGGGAAAGGCTTAAGTACAACTTACAAAAAACTGAACAGCTCGCCGGTCTTCAGGATTCCACCCATGTTTGCGGCAAGTGTGTGGTTGGGTTGCCCTGCAGCTTTTTGGATGTAATATAGCACCTGCATTTCACAAATCTTTAGGCACACCTTCTGCTCAAGGAAACTATCTCAACATGGAGGCCCATGGCTAATCCCATGGTCCCCATTACGTGACCTGTGTTCGCCGAAAGTTACGGCGTGCTCATCCGCTAGGTGCGAAGGGCGTTATTGCGCTGAAGCAGATGGTAATCGCATTTTTCCTTGCATAAATGAGGACTCTTTTGCGAAGGCAGACTAAGAAACTCTATGATATTCTTGACCATAGTCATTGACCATGGTAAATTTATACCAAAAAATATATAGCTGCGGGCTTTGTGGATTGCCCGTTTGTGCGCTCTCAGTCGAGCAACAGGAGGGATGCCATGGAAACGGTACCAGTATCAAAGTTTAAGGCAACTTGCTTGAAACTCCTAACAGATGTCAAGAAAACAGGGCGGTCCATCCTGATTACCCGTAAAGGAGAGCCTATTGCCTTGGTCACTCCCCCACCACCACCTCCAAGAAAGAAGAAATGGGTTGGCTGCTTGAAGGGATCGGCGGAGATAGTTGGGGATATAATTTCGCCTGCAATAAGCGAGAAAGAGTGGGAGGTACTTGAGAGGTGAAATACCTGCTTGATACCCATGTGATCCTGTGGAGTGGTATTGAGCCAGAGAGGCTAAGTAGTTCCATTGTAAGTCTGCTCCAGAATGAAGAAAACGAGCTATGGTTTTCACCCATAAGCATATGGGAAATCCTGGTCCTTGCAGAAAAAGGCAGAATTCAGGTTAAGAGTACACCGGAAAATTTTGTGAGAAACATTATTGAGCATCTCCCCCTGAAAGAGGCTATGCTCAATACGGAAATTGCTATTGAGAGCAGGAAGGTCAAACTTCATCACCAGGATCCGGCTGATAGGTTTCTTGCTGCTACTGCTATTATCTACGGATTGACCATGATTACTGCCGACAAAAGATTGATTGATTCGGGACAGTTTCCTGTATTGAAGGCTTTTTGACACAATGGAGGAAACATCATGAAAGCCATGGTATTGAGCCAGGTAGTGGACCTTACAAGAAACCCCGAACCGTTGAAGCTGATGGATCTTGCCGAACCAAAGCCCGGAAAGGGAGAGGTTTTGTTGAAGGTCCTCACCTGCGGGGTGTGCCATACGGAGCTTGACGAGATAGAAGGCAGAACTCCTCCACCCCATTTCCCTGTTGTGCTCGGCCATCAAGTGGTGGGAAGGGTTGAAGAGCTGGGCCCAGGCGCTTCAAGATTCAAGCCAGGAGACCGCGTTGGTGTTGGGTGGATCTATTCTGCCTGCGGCAATTGCGAGTACTGCAAAAGGGGAGATGAGAATCTCTGTCCCCAATTTCTTGCCACTGGAAGGGATGCAAACGGGGGCTATGGGGAATACATGGTAGTGCCGGAGGACTTTGCCCATCGCATTCCGGAAATCTTCTCTGATGCTGAGGCCGCACCCTTGCTTTGTGCGGGAGCAATTGGGTATCGATCCTTGCGGCTCACCGGACTCCACGACGGGCAAAACCTGGGGCTAACAGGTTTCGGGGCATCGGGACACCTGGTTATGAAAATGGTTAGACACCGCTACCCCAATGTTAAGGTTTACGTGTTTGCACGAAGCAACAATGAGCAGGAGTTTGCTCGCGAGCTTGGAGCAGTATGGGCCGGGGATACCGAGGGTGAAAGCCCTGAAAAACTCCATAGCATCATTGATACCACTCCGGTGTGGAAACCGGTGGTTGAGGCTCTAAAGAACCTCCGTCCAGGTGGAAGGCTTGTCATAAATGCCATTCGCAAGGAAGACGTTGATAAAGAATATTTACTTAAGCTGGACTATCCTTCTCACCTGTGGATGGAAAAAGAGATCAAAAGCGTTGCCAATGTTGCAAGCAGGGACATCAGCGAATTTCTGAAGCTCGCCGCAGAGATCCCCATAAAACCCGAATACCAGGAATATGAACTCAAAGATGCCAATACCGCACTCCTTGAATTAAAAGAGAGAAAGATAAGGGGGGCAAAGGTGTTGAGAATCAGTTCATAGACCCGAACTCTCTTCCTTTTTTATCTTTTTGTCTAAACCTGACCCGTCAGTCTATGCATCTGGAAAAAGACCGTGCACAATTATGCCCTGTGAAAGTCCTTGCACTGGAGCCGGCTTTTGCCCTAACCGAAATTCGTGACTTTCAAAAAATAAATGTGTAATATCCCTGCCTGCCTGCCAGGCAGGCAGGTCCACTCTTGCATAGTCGGGAGGACTCGGCTTTTCCTCATCGATGACGCTGGCTTGCTTTCGAATAATCCTCCTGGCGTATTGCTCTGCAAGGGTCCTCATCTTTTTTGGATACTCAAAGATAGTTTGTTGTTCGGTAATGATCTCCTCAATGCAATTGGCCAGCTCTTTCCAATGCTCTTTGGGGAGTTTGAAATCAGCGCCGAGGTTCAAAACGGTGGTCTGCCGAGGCCCACGTTCTGTTCGAACAGAGTCAACCAGTTTGTAGGTCCGGTATTTCTTGCGGTTTTTCTTGCACTTGTGTTCAACGGCGCGAATAAACATGTCCAGCGGCTTACAACCGAAATCGCCTCCTTTCAAGCCATCTCATCAATATTTTGGCACTACACTCGCCTCGCTTCCGATAACTAGTTGATATTATTAGACGCCAAATTCAAAAATAGCCATTTTTGCGCTCTTAGACATGAAATTGTCACGAATTTCGGTTAATTCGTCATTTGGAGCACCATGGCTGTGAGTTTTTTCGAGAAGGGAAAAAGCACACTGTTATATATCAATCCAAGTACGGGGAAATGTTCAACGGTTCCAAGACATAGAGAGATATTGCGATGATTTCTCAGGGACTGCTCAAGCCATCTAAATAATTTGACCGCTCCGAAACCTAATAAAAGGTCCCTTGATCGTCAAAACAAAGCATACGAGAATTTCTACCGGCCTCTCCGTAATCAGGGATCATACATCCTTTAAAGGATCTTTCACCACGTAAAGAAGCATAAATTTTTCCTCCATCTCTTTGATCATTTGCTGTAATTTGCCATCCGGGATCTTCTTTATCCTGTAAAAAACGTGTCTGTACCCCTCATCAGCAGTATCACTGGTACTAAGGATACTGACAATCTGCCCATCGTATTTCCTTATAATATCAGCTACTTCTTTTATACTCCCAGGGCGGTCCTCCAGATTAAACGCAAACTGTATCCCTCCTTGATATATTCCCGTGATGGATATCAATACCCTGAATACGTCTCCCTGTGTAATCATTCCTACCAATTTTCCTTTTTCGGAAACCACGGGCAATCCTGTCACCCTGTGTTCCAACATCTTCACTGCTGCCACTTCCATCGTCTCATCAGGTCTTATTGTTACAGGATTCCTCCGCATAACATCTTTGGCCTTAAGTTCGGCCAACAGGTAATACAGCTCCTGGGCCTTCATGGTGGTAACCTTGGAAGGATAGGCCTCCTTGATTTCGTGCTCAGTAATGAGGCCCACCAATTGCCCATTCCGCGTAACAGGTATATGTCGTATGTTGTTTTCCTCCATCAGCTTTGTCACATGAATAATGGGTGTGGCTTCCTTTACAGTTATCAGGTCGGAACTCATCCAATTCTGTACCTGCATGGTCTTCCTCCTAGCGATTGTTTCAGATAGTGGCAACCAGCCGAATTTTACCCTGCATGAGCGCAATTCAGCAACAGGAAAGTAGAGGCAGGGAAATAGGAAGATAGGCTGAAGGGATATGCCGTTGACAATAGTTGTCTCATTACACTACCCTTAAAACTTCTTTTGGTTCTTGAAAAAGTTGTGATTTCGAAGCCCATGCAGGCACCAAAAAGCTTTTGTTAGCTGCTGCCAGGGGCATGGTAGCCTTGAATTTATTGTCCCACTCGGGGAACGGGAGAAAAACCCCTGCCTGCCTGCAGCAGGCAGGCTCGCCTTCCGGCGATGGAGCCTTCACTCTGCCAATGGCTTGCATAGAAAAAGAAATAGAAAAAATACTAGGTCCGCAAGGCAGACTCGCCAAGGGATTGGAAGGTTTTGAGGTAAGACCTTCACAGTTAGAGATGGCCAAGACGATCGCAGGGGCCTTGGACAAAGGGTTAAATGCAGTATTGGAGGCAGGTACAGGGACTGGTAAAACATTCTCTTATCTTGTGCCGATTATCTTGAGCCGAAGAAAGACCGTTATATCCACTGGTACCAAGAATCTTCAGGAGCAAATTTTCAGCAAGGATATTCCGTTGCTTTCATCCCTGGCCGGTTTGAACCCAGATGTGGTAATGATGAAAGGGAGAAATAACTATCTCTGTCTCCATCGTTACCACCAATTCTTCCTACAGCCTACTATTTTGCAGAAAGACAAGGAGTCCCTCAAGGAGCGATTTGACAAATGGATGGGACGGACAGAATTTGGAGATCTTTCAGAGGTCTCTTTTATGAAGGAAAGCGATCCTTTGTGGGATGCCTTTACTTGCTCTTCGGAGCAATGCCTTGGATCAGAGTGCATGTTCTTCGATGAATGCTTCATCAACAGACTTAGGAGGCGAGCAGCAGAAGCCGAGATTATTATTGTCAACCATCATCTTTTCTTTGCTGACCTCAAGGTAAGGCAAAGCGGGTTTGCTGAGATAATCCCTAGGTTCGAGGCAGCCCTGTTTGACGAAGCCCACGACGTTGAAGAGACGGCTGTTACATACTTTGGAGAAAGTATCAGCACCAGGCAGTTAACGGAATTTGCCGCAGATGTAGAAAAGGAAATGGCCATTCTGGACAAAAATGCGCAGATGCGACTGAAAAGGGCCACGGATAAACTTCGAACTGGTTCTGAGCAGATTAGGAAGTCCTTCCATGGCCTAGAAGGGAAGGGGACAGTAGAGGGTAATCTCCTCAATTTCTTACACGATACTCTGCGCCGAACTGTGCTAAATGCGCTTTCTGTTATGGGCCAGGTTCTAGAGGAATTTAGATCAGAATCCTTTGTATTTTCCGGCCTTTCAGTAAGGGCCCAAAACCTTATAGAAAAAATTGAGGAAATACTGAGGGTGCGGGATGACAAATGGCTGGTATGGTTTGAACAGAGAAGAAAGACTGTTGCCATCCATGTCTCACCTTTGGACATCTCGGATCAAATGCAGGAACATCTATTCAGCAGAGTAAAAACTGTCATCTTTACATCTGCCACTATCTCCACCAATGGGAATTTTGACTATATCTGCTCTCGCTTGGGCCTGGGTGAAGATGTGCTGATGGGTCTTTACCCGTCACATTTTGATTTTACGAGACAAGCCCTTATGTATATTCCCACTGATCTGCCTTTGCCTAGCGAACCACAGTTCGTAACCCAGGCCGCACGTAGGATATCTGAGATTCTGCGACGGAGCGCTGGCCGTGCACTACTACTTTTTACTAGCTATCAAAACATGAATCTCATTTACCAAAGCCTCGTGGACACTTTACCCTTTGCCATGTATAAACAAGGGGATGCGCCCAGGACTGAGCTTTTGAACGAGTTCAAGGATGATCTTCACTCGGTTCTTTTTGCTACCGGCGCGTTTTGGCAGGGTGTGGATGTGCCTGGAGAGTCCCTCAGTTGCTTGATCATCGACAAGCTTCCCTTTGACTCGCCTGGTGAACCACTTGTGGCGGCCAGGATAAAGGCTATCAGGGCGAGAGGAGGTAATCCCTTTCTGGAATATCAGGTGCCTTCTGCAATAATTTCATTGCGGCAGGGGCTTGGCAGGCTTATTAGGAAAAAGACAGACAGAGGTATAATGGCCATACTTGATAAAAGAATACTCACCCATCGCTATGGCAAATTCTTTCTACAAAGCCTGCCTGCCATTCCCATAACCCATGAATTGAAGGATCTGGAAATGTTCTTGGGGCAAGAGGCAGGGGTTGGGAGATAGAAGTTAGGAGTTAGGAGTCAGGAGTCAGAAGGGAAAATGGAATGTTGGATTATTGGAATGTTGGGGGACAGGGACGTTGGAATAATGGAAGGATGGAACGTTGGAATGATGGGATAAGGAGTCAATTCAGATGGCCTATGAAGACCTAAATGATTTCCTCAGAGTGCTCGAAAATGAAGGGGAATTGGTACGAATAGCAGAACCCGTAAGCCCCCGTCTGGAGATAACCGAAATTACCGACCGGGTCACTAAGGCAGGAGGGCCGGCACTGCTTTTCGAAAATGTCCGGTCTCCTTCAGGGCACCCAGTGGCAATAAATCTGTTTGGGTCCATGAAAAGGATAACGCTCGCCCTTGAGGTCGACAGCCTTGATGACCTCGCCTCTGATGTCATGGACTTCCTTGAGGTGGAAAAGGCCGAAGGCATTTTCCAAAAACTCAAGTTGATTCCCAAGATAAAGAGATTGGGCAGCATCTTTCCCAAAAAAGTCAAAAAGGCCCCCTGCCAGGAAGTTATACTAAAGGAAGAGCAACTGGATTTAGCATCCCTTCCGGTTCTCACTTGCTGGCCCCAGGACGGCGGGCCATTCATAACCCTGCCGTTGGTGGTAACCGAGCATCCGGACACAGGTAAGAGGAACCTCGGCATGTACAGGCTGCAGGTCTTTGACCGCTGTACCACAGGCATGCATTGGCACGCCCACAAGGGAGGAGCAGAGCATTACCGGGTAGCAGAAAGGATGGGTGTCAGGCTCCCCGTTGCAGTGGCAATAGGGTCAGATCCAGCATGTATATTTGCGGCAACCGCACCATTACCTGAAGACATGGATGAATTCATGCTTGCTGCGTACCTGAGGAAGAAACCCGTGGAACTGGTCAAGTGCATAACAAATGATCTCTATGTGCCTGCCAATGCCCAGTACGTGTTAGAGGGCTATGTAGAACCAGGCGAGAGAAGACTTGAGGGACCGTTCGGGGATCACACCGGCTTTTATTCTCTCGCGGCCGAATTTCCCGTATTCCATGTCACCTGCCTTACCATGAGAAAAAATCCCATATACCATGCGACCATAGTCGGGCGTCCTCCCATGGAAGATGCATTTCTGGGTAAGGCCACCGAGAGGCTGTTTCTACCCATCATTAAAAAACAACTGCCCGAGGTTGTGGACATAAACCTTTTGGTGGAAGGCGGTTTTCACAACTTGGTCCTGGTGTCCATAGACAAGCGCTATCCCGGACATGCCAGGAAGATAATGCATGCCCTTTGGGGTATGGGTCAGATGATGTTTTCCAAGATGATTTTTGTCTTCGACAAGGAAGTTAACATACAAAATATCTCCGAGGTGCTTTGGTATCTTGGAAACCAGGTAGCGCCACGCAGGGATATCCTGCTTACCGAAGGCCCCATGGACGAGCTTGACCACTCCGCTGAGATGCACCTCTATGGAAGCAAGATGGGTGTGGACTGCACTCGCAAGTGGCCCCAGGAAGGGTTTGAACGTGAGTGGCCAGAAGAGATAAGAATGAGCGACGAGGTGAAGCAAAAGATTGACCGAATATGGCACAAACTGGGAATAGACTAGTGGCCATCCTTGAGTCCCTCTCCCTTGAGGCCTGCCTGCTGCAGGCAGGGAGAGGGCTAGGGTGAGGGTGTACCTCCTTGATACTACACCCCCTCACCTTACCTCTCCCCCTCAAGGGGGAGAGGAGCGTAGGGCTTGTAAACGGAGACAAGCTAGAGAAGGGAATACTGGTATTTGGAGAGGCAAGTTGATCGAAAGGCTCTTGCATATCTTACGGATGATAAAGTTTGAGCATACAATCTTTGCTCTTCCTCTTGCCTATGTCGGCGCCATTATGGGCGCCAAGGGATGGCCGAGTCTTCACGATGCGCTGTTCATCCTCCTTGCCATGATCGGGGCAAGGAGTTCTGCCATGACCTTTAACAGGCTTGTGGATTTGCCATTTGATCGGCTAAACCCTCGCACCAAAGATAGGGAGCTCGTTCGGGGGACACTAAACCGTTCTGCAGCAACCTTGTTCCTTGTTTGCTCTGTGGCCCTATTTTTTCTCTCAGCATGGGCGCTAAATCCCCTCTGTTTATACCTTTCGCCCATAGCCCTTGCTATTATTTTGGGATATTCATACACCAAGCGTTTCACATGGCTGTGCCATATTTTTCTGGGGCTAAGCCTCGCCTTGGCTCCAGTGGGAGGCTATGTGGCAGTGACCGAAAATATCAGCCTGCCGGCCGTCCTCTTTGCCGTTGGCGTCCTGTTCTGGGTGGCAGGATTTGACGTGATTTATGCGTGCCAGGATGTGGGATTTGATAGAAAAATGGGTCTCCAGTCCATGCCGGCTAAAATGGGAGCGAGGAAGGCCCTCCAACTGTCGTCATTTTTTCATTTTCTTTCCGCATTGTTCTTTATAATTGCTGGGTGGATGGCCCGAATGCCATGGCCCTATTTTGCTAGCACCGCGGCAGTAGCAGTGCTCCTTACCATTGAGCACAGGATCGTATCAGGCGGCAAACTGGAAAAGATAGACCTGGCCTTTTTCACGGTTAACAGCTATGTAAGTGTCACCTTGCTGGCAGGGGTGGCTTTATCCGTTCCGCTTATCCCATAGCGCACATTGGTGAGTATCCTCTCACCTAGACGATGGGCGATAATGTCATTCCGAGCTCCGGCACCGGCACCAAGCTAGGCAGGGAAGCGTCAGGAGGAAAAAAATTATGAAGCCCAAACCATGGAAGGTACTACAATCAAAAAGAGATACGTCATATCGGGTCTTCTCCATAAGAACCGACACTGCCCAATCACCAAGAAACGGTACCGTCTATGACTTCTATATCCTGGAGTCCAACCCTTGGGTCAACGTTATCCCCATCACCCCAGAGGGGCAGGTCATTCTTGTCAGGCAATATCGTCACGGCATCCGTGACCTGACACTGGAGATTCCCGGGGGACTGGTAGATGATGGGGACACCCCCGAAGAAGCAGCCTGGAGAGAGTTGGCTGAGGAGACAGGGTATAGTGCAAAAGAAATGATTCCTCTGGGGGCAGTACACCCAAACCCTGCGATACAGAATAACCTCTGCTACACATTTCTGGCAAAGGAGGCATATAAGACAGGGAAACAACACCAGGACACAGCCGAAGATATCGAAGTATTAACAAGGCCCCTTAGTGACATACCGACTATGATTAAAGAGGGGGAAATCACCCACTCGCTTGTCATAGTGGCTTTTTATAGATATTTTATTGAACATTTGCCTTCCGTTGCACGTTGAGCTCTGCTCGCACAAAATGAATCAAACTCCTTGGCAAGGATTCTCATGGACATAATTCTGATTGGCTTCAGGTGTAGTGGAAAGACAACCATAGGCAAGATTATTGCCAAGAAGTTGGCAATGGAATTTATGGACACTGATGACGTGATTGAACACCGCACAGGGATGACCATAGAAGCTCTGGTTAAGAAAGAGGGATGGAAATATTTCCGGGAGATCGAAAAAAAGATTGTGGTCGAGCTCTCACAACAAGATTCTATGGTTGTGGCAACGGGCGGTGGCATCCCACTTGACCGTAATAATGTGAAAAAACTCAAGACCAGTGGATGGGTTGTGTGGCTAAAGGCACGGCCATCAGTCATAAAGCAACGTATGAGGCAACAACTTAAATCAGGTCTACCGCGGCCTTCCCTTACGGGCCGTGATCCTGTAGAAGAGGTGGATGAAATACTTGCGGAGCGGAGTGCACTGTACCAAAAGATAGCGGATTTTGTAGTTGAAACAGATACAAAGTCACCAAAAGAGGCAGCGGAACAAATCATTGCTCATCATATCCAATTGCCCAATAGGAAACGATAACATCGAGGTATCTTAATGGCAGGAAATACATTTGGTGTGCTGTTTAAGGTAACAACATTCGGTGAATCTCATGGCGCAGGGATAGGAGTGGTCATAGACGGGTGCCCACCCGGCCTGCCTCTTGCGTCAGAGGATTTTTCCGCAGAGATGGCACGCCGCAGACCGGGGCACAGGGAACACGACTCAGCGAGGAAAGAGGAAGATCAGGTACAGATCCTGTCCGGGGTATTTGAGGGCCTTACCACGGGTGCTCCAATATGTCTCTTTATTCCTAACAATGATGCTGACAGCCGCCCTTATGACTCTCTGGCCCTGATGTTCAGACCTGGTCACGGTGACTATGCCTACTTCAAGAAATATGGTCATTTTGATTACAGGGGCGGAGGCCGCTACTCGGCCCGGGAAACAGCTGCAAGGGTTGCTGCAGGCGTGGTTGCTCAAAAGATCTTGGCTGCTGAAGGCATTTTAGTAACCGGATACACAATTGAAATTGGTGGTATTAAGGCCGATACAATAGACCTTCAATACGCAAAGACTGATCCCCTCGGTTGCCCCGATCCTCTGGCTTCAACACAGATGGTGGAAAAGCTACAAGAGGCCAAGGAACAGGGAGATTCCCTTGGTGGAGTTGTGGAACTCAGGGTGACCCATTGCCCCCCGGGCCTTGGGGATCCTGTCTTTGACAAGCTGGATGCGGACCTCGCCAAGGCCCTTTTCAGTGTTGGCACCATAAAGGGTGTGGAGATTGGAGCAGGGTTTAAGGCAGCTATTAGCAGGGGTTCAGAAAACAATGATCCCATTACCCCAACAGGATTTGCATCGAACAATGCTGGAGGTATCCTTGCGGGTATCTCAACCGGCCAGGAGATTATTTTAAAGGTGGCCGTAAAGCCCATACCGTCGATCCGCAAGGAACAGGACACAATTGACAGGACTGGGAAGCCTTGCAAGATTAGCGTAAGGGGACGTCACGATGTCTGCGCCATCCCCCGGATCATTCCGGTGCTTGAGGCTATGGTCCGGATAGTCCTGACTGATCACCTGCTCCGCTTCAGGACATTGGGCCAGCAGGGGATTTAGCAACATGCTCTGTGTCTCCATCATGGCCAAAGATAATGAAGATGCCCTGCGGAAAATGGCAAAGGCCGCGCCCTATGCAGATCTATATGAATTACGGCTCGATGCCTTCAAGGAATTTGATCTCCCACTTCTTGTCAACGCTGCCACAAAACCTCTCCTAATTACGTACAGATCCAAAAAGGAAGGAGGGCTGGGCACAGCGCCTTACAGAATTCGTTTGCAATACCTCACCGAGGCCATTTCCCTGGGCGTCGAATATGTGGATCTGGAATATTCCATTCCCCTTGAGTACAGGGCACCACTGTTGAACAACCGTGGTCACAGCAAAATAATCATATCCAAGCACCTCCGAAACGCCACGCCAAGACCAGCCACACTAAGGCAGTGGTTGCAGAAACTTGTGGCAACCGGTGCGGATATAATAAAAATTGTGACCAAGGCAAATGAGCCCTCTGACAACCTCAGGGTATTGGGACTTATACCACTAGCAGGTCAATTGGGTGTACCAATCATAGCCTTTTGCATGGGAGAAATGGGGAAAATAAGCAGGTTAGCCTGTATTATTATGGGAGGATTGATGACCTTTGCCTCTGTTGATGAGAACACTGTTTCAGCGCCAGGCCAGATTTCGGCAGCCCACATGACAAGGATGTTGGAGATCTTAAATGCGGGTTATTGATAACCATACAAGACTTTATGGCGTAATAGGCCATCCACTAATCCATACTATGAGCCCAACTATTCATAACGCGGCATTTGAGGCAACTGGAATTAATGCCGTTTATCTGGCATTTGATACACTGTTGCTTGAAAAGGCGCTAGATGGACTAGCCGCCATAGGCTGCCTTGGACTCAGCGTGACCATACCTTATAAAGAAGAGCTCATTGATTACTTGAAATTCATTGATCCAATGGCCAAGGAAATAGGCGCAGTTAATACCCTTGTTAACAAATCTGGTTCATGGATTGGATACAATACGGATGCCACGGGTGCGCTTCGTGCCATTGAAGAGCTGTGCGAAGTTGCTGGCAGGCATTGTACTATTCTTGGTGCAGGAGGGGCAGCACGAGCCATAGGCTTTGCACTTAAGGAAAAAGGTTGCCACATTAGCATTGTAAATCGCTCGAGGCCACGGGGTGAAAAGCTTGCACAAGAATTGGATGCAGAGTACCTGCCCTTAGATAAACTGGCAATGATTAATACAGATATTGTGTTGCAGACCACTCCCGTGGGCATGTATCCTAAAGTTAACGACGTGCCTTTCGACCCTGGGAAGGTGCGGGCCGAAATAGTAATGGACATTATCTACAATCCTTTTGAAACTGGGTTTCTGAAGCAATGCAGAGAGCAAGGAGCCACGACCATACCCGGAGCACGGATGTTTCTTTACCAGGCAGCCGAGCAATTCAAACTGTGGACAGGGATGGAGGCGCCGATGGAAGTTATGGAAAAGGCACTTCTTCAATTACTTCGCAATGATCATTTGACACGATGAAAACAATCATCCCGCGCAGTAATATAAGTGCCGCTGTCGTGCTTCCCGGTTCCAAGAGCATCACCCATAGGGCCTTAATAACCGCCTCTTTGGCCTCTGGCACGAGTAGGATCAATGGGGCCCTTAGGTGTGAGGATACGGCCCAAACCGCCAAAGCCCTCGGGCAACTAGGGGCAAAGATCTCGCGAAAAGGCGACCAACTTGAAGTGCAGGGCTTAGGGATGCCCCGTGTCTTCTGGAGGTCGAGTCCATGAACTACCTGATGGCCTAATCATACAGGGTGGAAGAAAATTAGCTGGGACCCTTGTTAACCCTCATAATGATCACAGAATCGCTATGGCACTTGCTGTGGTAGGCCTAGTGGTATCAGGTATCCAGATCCAAAATGAGGAGTGTGTGGCAAAATCTTTTCCGGATTTTTGGACGCTGTGGGATAGCCTTTGATTCAGAGGAAAACGACACTTACAGAAACTACTAGTCGGCCTCCGCCCACTTCATCGCGATCTTCGTGTATATCTCCACCGCCTCTTCAACCTTGGAAATATAACAATATTCATCGGTCTTGTGGGCCATCTCTGGCTGACCCGGGCCCAGGATCAATGTTGGCGGACTGCCCAAGGCTGGAGTTAGATCAGAGGCATCTGTAAAGTAAGGAGCTGCCGCAGGTTTGGGCTTTTCCCCGGTGACACCTTCGACAATATCAAAGACCTCCTTTATCCATTCGTGCTCTGCATCCGTAGACACAGGGGCAGCATAATTTAGAATCTCGACTTCACCTCTATCGCCAATCAATCTCCTCACTTGATCCAATACATCCTCGGCTGTTAGCCCGGGCACAGTTCTGATATCCACGCCAACAGATGCATAATCTGGCACCGAGTTTATGTTCTTCCCGCCGGATATTGTCCCAACATTAATGGTGGGAGAGCCAAGAAGCGGGTGCCTAGTAACATGGAAGTCCATATCCCTAAGTTTTAGAACAACCTCCGCAGCCTTATATATGGCATTGTCTCCCAGTTCGGGCATGGAGGCATGGGCAGCAACGCCCTTTGCCCGCACCTTTAGATGAATTGCCCCCCTGTGGCCCAGCATGGGACGATTCGAGGTGGGCTCACATACCACCAATGCTCCGATCTTGCCGAGAACCTCGCTGTGCTCGGCAATGTACCTGGCCCCCTCACAAAAGGTTTCCTCGCCCGCAGTAAATAACATGACAACATCCTTGCGCAAGTCCATTTCCCCCAACCGAGCCCCCGTCATAATCATGGCGGCAAGACCTGACTTCATGTCCGAGGCGCCGCGCCCATAAATCTTGTCATCTACGATCTTCCCTCCGAACGGATCGTGCTCCCATGGTGCATTTCCCAGAGGTACTGTATCCATATGCCCGCAAAAACATATAGCCCCCTTATCACTTTGATGACCTTTTGATAGTGCAACCAGGGAGGTCCTTTTTGGTGCAAACTCCAGCCTCTGAATTATGAATCCGTGATCCTCCAAGATATCCCCAATAAAAGAGGCACATTCATCCTCATTGCCAGGGGGATTGATGGTGTCAAAAGATAGAAGCTCTTGTAGTATGAGTAATTGATCCTGTGTTAGGGCCATCGAGTTTCTCCTCTTGTTCCTTTTCCATTTCTTCCTAGGTGGTATTCTACCCTTGCAAGCTATCAAATATGTCACAAAAAACAAATACAAAGTTACAGCATCGCCCTGGCGCACAACTCTAGCTTTTCCTATGGGAACTAGGTATTCATCGGTGGGTATCTCTCCATCCTTAAAGGCCTTGGCCAGGTGCTCTTCAAAGCTCCGAATGGTATGTATGGTCCGAAGTAGATCCAAGGGCTCAGCCGCCTTCACTGCCTCAGGCCCTTTAGGCTTTTCCTCTGACTCAATCTCCCTAACTAGTGATAGGGGGAAAGGCTCCAGCCTTGATAGGTCATATGTTCTGGGCCCTTTCCTTCCAAACCATTTAAAGCGCCGCTTCCTTTTCTTTGCCCCTGCCTTTTGCAAGAGATCGTCTCTGCCCATTTCTCTTAATACCTGCGGATAAAGCCTGAAGTCTGGCTTGAGGGCGGGAAGCAGTTTCAAGGCCTTCTGCACCGATCCCTTTGCCACAACCTTCCTCGTGGCAATCGCTAGCGGGACATTGAGATCCTCCATCCAGAATTTGTGGCTTGTCTCGGAGTTCTGGATCATCTCCACGTCAAAGGGGGCATCTCCTTCTGCATCCCAGTAGTAGGCGGGCTTGTCACCGCTGTTGTCGATATAAAGGGAGGTATCAAAGTCGGTGAAACGGAACTTGACGATTATCTTTTCACCTCCCAGGCCCTGCATAATCTCAGGTGTATTGAAAATTCGCTCCCACAAGGTTGAAAGTATCTTTACGAACTCTTCCTTATCTTTGTAAGGTGTCATGGGTCACCTCCTTGGGGAATTAAGCGGGTGAGAGATGTGAGGGATATTTCGCTTCTAGCTGATTCTTATTACCTCTGCTTTGATGTCCTCGTCAAGGGTGAGAATCCCAATCGTCCTGCGCCACAGGGAAAATATGCCACCGCAGAAGGCACCTGGATTGAAAAAAAGCACACCGTTTCTTTTCTCCATAAATGGCCTGTGACTGTGGCCAAAGACTATGCAGTCAACATCGGAAAAACATGTGGCAACTCGCCGCACTAAGCCAAAAGGTGGTCCCCAACCATGAACCAATCCTATCCTGAAACCCGAAATCTCTATGGCTTGCCTTTCCGGAAACCACCTTTTGACTTCATCATCGTCACAATTCCCCGCCACTGCGTACAGGGCCTTATCGCCAAATACGTCCAAGACTTGTCGCCTGTGAAGGTCTCCAGCGTGCAGAATGATCTCAGCATCGTTGAAATAGGTATGAACCACATCTTCAAGTAAAGAGGTAGGCCCTTGCAGGTGAGTATCTGAGATCACGCCGATCTTCATATTCCTCTAAACCTTTAGTCCAATCATTAACCCCTCTCTTATGGCGTCAAGGGCATTACGGGGTTTATTTGCATCTCCAATGACATGGAGTTCGGGAACCAGCCCGTTTAGCTCCTCTGAAAGATCATTGTTTGGGGCTGAACCTACGGCCAACACCACGCTGTCGGCTTCTATGAAGCTTTCGCCGTCGGCCTTTTCCACCTCAAGACCATCTTCTCTTATGGCAAGAGCCTTGGTATTGGTCATGATCCTCACACCTAGGCGCCGGAGTTCCGCCAATACTGTCCACCGCGTGGAAAGGCCTATGTCCTGACCCGCCTTTCCCGTCATTTCCACCACAGTCACATATTTACAGCCCCTGTTGAGTCGCTCCCTGATGAAATCCATGCTTTCTCCATTGTTTGTAATCAGGAAATGAAGTACCTCAGGTGACAGCGTCCCTATGCTGGCAAGGTAAAGGGCGGTCTCGAGTCCCACGGCGTTTCCTCCTACAATGACAACCCGTTTGCCCACTGCCTTTTTCCCGGCAAGAACATCCCATGCCTGGACCACATTGTCCCGGTCAATGCCCGGAATATCCGGCACTATGGGACCTGCGCCCGTGGCAATGATTACTGCATCAGGGCTGATCTCCTTGACCAGATCTGCCCCGGCCTCCTGGTTCAACATGATCCGGACACCTAGGGCCTTTAGGTTGTTTTCGAGGTCTTTTGCTATGAGTAGCATTTCCTGGCGACCTGGAATATGGCGATTCAAGGGTATTTGGCCTCCCAGTTGGTTTGTCCTTTCAGCCAGGATGACAGTATGACCACGCTCCGCGGCCGTGCAGGCCGCCTTCATACCCGCGGGCCCACCGCCTATTACCAAAACCTTTTTCCTTTTTTCCGCAGGCCTGATTGGAAGTTCTCCTTCCCTTCCGGCCCTTGGATTTACCAGACAACCCGCTGGTTTTAGTTGGAATATATTGTCAAAACACCCCTGGTTGCAGGCAACACAATGGTAGATAAGATGCGCCTTGCCGTTCTTTGCCTTGTTTGGAAGTTCTGGGTCAGCTATCAAGGCCCTTGCCATGGTGACCATATCTGCCTCACCATTGCGTATTATCTCTTCACCGATCTCAGGATCATTGATGCGATTGCTTGCCAGCACCGGAACTCCCACCGCAGACTTGATTCCTTCTGCAAGGTATACGAAACCCCGTCTCGGAACAAACATGGTTAGCTGAGGCACCCTAGTTTCATGCCAGCCCCCCGTCACGTTAAAGAGGTCAACCCCGACCTTTTCCAGCTCTGCTGCGAAAATCCTTGCCTCACGGTTGGTATGGCCCCCTTCCATAAAATCATTTCCGGCGATACGGAAAAGTATGGGATAGTCAGGTCCAACGGCGGCCCTTACCTTTTCCACCACCTCGATACCAAACCTCATCCTGTTCTCCAGGGGCCCGCCGTACTCGTCGTCCCTCTTGTTGGTGAGAGGAGAGAGGAACTGACAAATGAGGTATCCGGCGCTTCCCAGGATCTCCACTGCGTCAAAGCCCGCCTTCTTTGCACGCACTGCTGCTTCAGCAAATTTATCTTGTACTGCCGGGATCTCGTGAAGTTCAAGGGCCCTAGGAGTCTCCCCGGTCAATCGAGATCGAACCGCAGAGGCCGAAAAGGGCTTGCGGCCTCCTATCATCGCGGAAAAGGCATAGCGGCCTGCCTGGTAGAGCTGGGCAGCAATCTTCGCCCCATGTGCCTGAACCGAGGTGGTAAGTCGCTTGAGCCCAGGAATAAATTTATCCTCACTAAGATCAATCATGCCAGCCATGCCACCGTACTCATCAATGGGACACCCTCCTACAATGATAAGAGCCACCCCCCCTTTGGCCCTCAGCTCATAAAAATCAACTAAGCGGTCTGTCACTTCACCTTGCGGGGTGTAACCGAGGTGCATGGCTGTCATAACGATACGGTTACGCAATTCCATGTGACGCACCTTTATTGGTGAAAACAGATAAGAAAATTCCATTTATTCCTCCTATCCCCCAAAGTTAGGATTGATGAACTCCATCCTGTCCCCCTCCTTCACCACTACCTTTCCATAATCATCTGGGTAAACGAACCTTCCATTGTGCTCCACTATTAGATGGATATCCCCTTCCTCGTGGGCAGCTATTAAATCTAGGATGGTGCTTCGTTCGGGGACATGTTCTTGAAAACCATTTATTGTGACACGGATCGAATTACCCATTGGGATAACGCCTCCTTGCTTCTGCCATAAATAACAAACTCAACCAAAAGTAGCAAGAAAACCCACTCAATCTTCACCAAGGAAATCTTCGTCATCCATATCATGGTAGGCCTTCTTGGCCCTGTATTGTCGCACAAAGATGTATATGCTCACCAGTGCCGCGAGTGCAAATAGGATCTCGTATAGATAGTAACTTAGCCTTGCAAGCCAAGTATCCCTTTTTTCGATGGATTTTCGCCATCTAGCCTCCAGTTCATGAAGCTTTAGACCAGTGACTTGGAACAAGGCATTGTCAATGCTTGCCCCCTCTTTCATGGCCTGCAAAATTGCCCTTATGCCTTGTTTTCCAAAATGTCGAATAATGTAGCCAACAAATTCCTTGGATTCAGCATACGCGAGAAGCAGGGCACTGTGCCTATCAGGAAAGGAATCCGTGAGAAACCTGAAACCTATGAGCCCCCCTGCCCGCCGGGCCAGGCGCATAAGGGAGTCACCTTCCAGGTTGAGAATTTCCCCTGCCACCCCGCTTACCACCTGGCTGATTCCTTCATCGAACCATCTCGGAATCCTCACCGCCTTTACATGCTCGTGCAGCATGAGGTGGCAGAGCTCATGTTTAATGGTTACCCTAAGGTTTGCGGGGCTGGCTCTGGTCCTGGAATAGAAAATTACTATCAGGTGCCGATTGGGGACTGCATAGCCTACAACCAGGTTACTCGCAGCCCTCTCTTTGGATAATCTCCGCCCCTCCGTAATCATCACCGTGGTGACGCTATTCAGTGGCCAATTGAAGAAATTTTCAACCTCCTCCTTAACGGCAGGAAAGACTGAAAGGACCTCGCGCGCTGCCCCTTCCATTCCAGGTGGAACCAATACGATTGCATCCCTTGATGGAAACGACTCAAACCTTGCAGGGAAGGCATTGCCGCAAAAAAGCAATTGAACCCCCAGTGCCCAAGTGATAAACAAGATCAGCAAGGTTTTTGATTTGATGGTTTCACCAGTCATTGATATGCCTATTCCGGCAGAAGATTCGTGAAACAAGGATTGCTTGCATCATACAACTTTTATGACGTCCAGTAAAATGACGGGGGAATAGGGAGTGAGGGAGAAGATACTGACAGGCCTTGAACATTTTTGCGATGGGACTTGGAAAAAATTAAAGGGCGTAAAACTCGGGTTGTTATGCAACCAGGCTTCTGTTAATAGCAACCTTGTACCCTCAAAGGAAATCCTCTCTTCTCTCCTTCCGGCAGAGCTCAAGGCCCTTTTTACGCCTCAACACGGTTACGGAGCAGAAGAGCAAGACAACATGAATGAAACCCCGCACGGTGTTGATCCCAGCCTTGGAATCCCCGTTCATAGTCTTTATTCAGAAACGAGAGAACCCACCAAGCAGATGCTGGATCAAATAGATGCGCTGATTGTGGATCTGCAGGACGTGGGATGCAGGGTGTACACGTTTGGCGCTACCCTCCTTAACTGCCTAAAAGTTGCAGCAAAGCATCATAAGAAACTCGTTATACTTGATCGACC
>Ga0209834_10000528_pt1 | contig 23285 bp, 26 predicted proteins | sample Mar14236cmmetaG_FD_184134 | JGI IMG/M metagenome (GOLD analysis project Ga0209834, IMG submission 184134) | Marine hydrothermal vent microbial communities from Guaymas Basin, Gulf of California to study Microbial Dark Matter (Phase II) - Marker... ...
TGAAAAATGAAAATTTAAAAAACAAAATTAAAGGAATAGGAGAGTTAATTTCAAAAGATACTCCAATCATCCTTATCAAAAAGAACGTTTTTGAAATATTATATCCTGAATTAAAGAAGAGAGGCTTTAATGTTGTTCACAGTGAGTATATCCCATTCCCAAGCTCAGGGCACCAACGAGAATTTAAAGAAAAATTTAAGCTGTGTCTTGAGAGAGTATCCGATCAATATATGGGAAACGGCAGATAACAGCAGATAAACGGTTCGGCTTCACCTCGCACTTCGCATACCCGCAGAACGTTAAACTCAATAAATTTGAAGTCCCACAGACGAGAAAAGGTAGTCCTTAATTTTTTATAGGGGGAGTTTTCAAAATTCAAATTGGAATATTTAAATAGAATTTAAAAGCATATTATGCCTCAAAGTTATGAATTAAAACCAAATAGAACTGCATTTGTAAATTATAGATTTGCTGTCAGATTCATTTATTCATTGATATTCTTTCTTGCAGTATATTTTATTATAAATCGATTTTTCCCTGTGTCAGCTTTGTACTTTGTAATTGTTTTTATCTTAGTAGAACTATTCAGTTATTATTCTCTTACAGTGCAATATAAAAAAGAGAAATATATTTTTCTTTCAAATAAAATAATTCGCAATGGTGGCGGGATTTTCTCTGATTATGAAGTTGAATTAATTGTTAAAAATATTACCCATATAACAATGCGATTGCCTTTCATAGAAAATAAATTATTCAAGACGGGAAATATTAGCATTGAGTCAGCGGGAACAGGTGTTGCAGAAGTTTTTCTAAGAAATCTAGATAATCCAAAACAAATTTATGATTATATTGAGAAACTAATGAGATATAACGGATTTAAACTTACCAAAGCTAATTTAATCCAACAAGAACAACCGAGTAGTGTTGGAGCTTTTTTTGAAGTATTTAAGAATTTTATTAGCACTATTTTTATTATTTTTTTCATCGGAGTATATATCGGCGGCGGTGGATTAATTGATTTGATAACCAATAATTTGGAATTAGTTATTCCGATAGCCGGACTGGTATTATTCTTACTTTTCGTTAGATCAATATTCCAATTTTTAGACTTAAAAAATAGAGTTTATAATTTATATTCCGATACTATAACTTACAAAGAGGGTTTTTTATCAAAAAATTATTCATTTATACCTATAGAAAACCTATCTGACTCAACATTAACTCAAACTCTGGTTGATAAAATATTTGGATTATATGATGTAAGAATTAGTTGTCAGGGTTCTCAACAAGAAATCCATTTCAAAAATATGGTTAATGGGCCTAAATTAGAACAAAATATAGATAATTTGATTAGCCAAACAAGATCTCTTGTTGGAACTGAAAAGCAACAAAAAGTTCAACAAGCTCAAGTTCAAAAACAAGCAGCTTACAAAGCAAGACCTCTTGATGTTGATACAAGAATTACAGCAGAATACAGAATGGATAGAAAGAGAACACTAATGCCTCTTTTAATTGTATTACCAATATTCTTAATTTTATTTCCATTGATGATAGTTTGGATCATATTTTTAGTTGCTCAGATAATAAAGATGAGTGCTACAAGGTATTTAGTAAAAAGCAATAGTATAGAACAAAGATATAATTTCATTTCTCAAAAAAATATAGAATTCACCAATGAAAAAATTATGGCTGTTGTGTTTAAAGAAAGTTTTATTGATAAATGGTTTAATACTTGTAGCATTCATTTTTGGTCAATTGGTTCTGCTGAAAATATTAAATTTACAAATATTAAAAAAACTCCAAATTTGTATGAATCAATCTTGGCAAAATATGGAATAAGAACTCAAAATGCTTTATACCATATGAATTCTAATTTTAAAATTTCTGAGATGTTAAAATCAACATTGTTTATTACAATTCTTTCGGTTTTTATTCTTATAGGCTCGCTCGTTGGAACAATTATTTACAACACATTATTTTTGATTCCTTTACTTATTATTACTTTCCTTTACATTACTGTAGCAATATATAAATCAATCTATTATGATAGATCAAAATTGACGTTTTACAAAGACTTTATTTACTTTACGAGAGGAATTTTCTTTAAAGATTTTTATTACACATTGTATGATAATATTAAAGACATAACTACTGTAAAATATCCTTTTTCAAAATTAGGTTCAATAAAATTTAATGTTGCTGGAGAACACATTGTTCAGCAGGGGAAAAATCAATCTATGGTGTCAAATCATTTCAAAATCAATTATATTGATGATATAGATACTAAAAATGAATTAATTGATATAATATTTTATCAAAGACCAAATGCCCAGCAAATAATTCAAATAGAGCAAAACATTCAAAGTTATTCTCCTAAACCTATTTTATTTTCAAAGCCTGATATAGCAAATTCATTAACTGGATTAATAATAGTCAGTGTAATAATTTTTCCTTTAATTGCATTGTTGCCCATAACAATTCCTCTAACAATCTGGTGGGTTAAAGTTAAATCCTATTCAATACAACCTTACAGGGTTGTTGCTAAATCTGGAATACTATATAAAAAACAAGTTTCAATACTATTCAATAAAATAGACCACATTAATTATAGTCAGGGTATGTTGAATAAAATATTTAAGAATGGAAATATATCAATAAATACAACCGGGAGTAGCACTTCTGAGCTAATAATTAGTAACATTCATAACTTTAGAGAATTCTATGATGCATTAAAAAAATATTACTGAAAATCCCCTCTTTGTTCTTGGATTACAAGAACCTTCGGCTTTGACGGAAAACTGCCCTTAGATTCTTGTGTGTATAGAATTCGCTCAGTAAAGGGAACGGATTTCAAATTTACTTTGAATGTTTCCTCCGCTTCGCTACTGAACGTTGCACTAAAACTCAACTTTCACTTCGTTTAGGGAAACTAACAGCCGTTAAAAGACTTCGCAACCTTATGGGTTGCTCCGTACAATTTTGCTAACGCAAAAACTTCTCTTAATAGCATACGGTGCAATATTACTCGGTGGGCTCGCCTTCAAAAGATATAATAAATGATTTGTTAAATCTTATTTATAATGGAAAATAGACCAAAGATTGGGGTCGGGGTAATAGTAATTAAAGATAATAAAGTTCTCCTTGGTAAAAGAAAAAATGCTCATGGCGAAGGTTCATGGTGTTTTCCAGGAGGACATTTAGAATTTAATGAAGAAATTGAGGATTGTGCTATTCGCGAGGTAAAAGAAGAAACAAGCATTGAAATCAAAAATATTAGGATGGGGACCTTCACGAATGATATATTTGAAAAAGAAGGGAAACATTATGTTACTCTATTTGTAATTGCTGATTATTCTTCTGGAAAAGTTAAAGTTATGGAACCAGAAAAATGTGAAAAATGGGAATGGTTCAAATGGGATAAATTACCCAACCCCTTTTTATACCCATACAAAATCTTTTGAAACAGAAATTTAATCCATTCACGTAATGGCTCGCCCACTTGCGTCATATTGTGCCTACGCTTCGCTTCGGCAGTTTTCTTGCAGAAAAACATATAAACAGGATTAAGAGGAAAATTCTTGTATATTTTTCCCAAATTCCTCACTACGTTCGGAACTTCTCTTAATCGCATATGTTGTGCGAAATTTACTCCGCCCTGCTTTAAAAAGAAAACTTATTTAAATCTATATAAATTTCAATAATATTATGCTAATCAAAAAAGAACAAAGAAAAGAAAAACAAATCGCCAAAAATAGTTTTGTTTGGGAATACCCGCTTCATAATAAAAATTTAGGAATTGCTTTAGCAAAAATTAATGGAAGATTTCCTGACTCTGGAAGAACAATCAATAAAGTTTGTCAGGAAATCTACTACGTTATAAGTGGTTCAGGAAAAATTTTTATTGAAAACGAGGAATTCGAACTAAATGAAGGCGATGTTTTTCTTATTGATTCTGGAAAAAAATATTATGTTGTTGGCAAAAGTTTAGTTTTATTATGTCCGACCTCTCCAGAATGGTATCCAGAACAACAAGAAATAATTGAAGAATGACGGCCGCACTCCGCAACTCAAAATTTCTTATGAAATTTTAGTGCTATTGCACGCACAACACAGATTATGAAGAAAATCTACACTTCACTTTGATTTTCTCAAATTGCCTTCGGCAACTTTTTTTATACGCAATCTGTTATATTACACCCTCTAAAAAGTTTTATAAATTTCATAGATTTTAGTAATCTGTGGAGAATCTATTATGAAGAATAAATATCTAAAAGGAATCGGAGCAAATATTTTTTTATTGGGTGTGGTTAGTTTTTTAAATGATTTGAGCAGTGAGATGATAATGCCGATTTTGCCAATGTTCATTACTGCATTAGGCGGTGCCGGTTTGATTGTTGGATTGATTGGAGGATTGAGGGATAGTATTTCAAGTATTCTAAAAGTTTTTGCGGGTTATTGGTCAGATAAATCCGGAAAAAGAAAAATTTTTGTTTTCTCCGGCTATTTTACTTCAGCACTTTTTAAATTATTTTTGGCGTTTTCTAAAGCGTGGCAACATGTTTTAATTTTCGCCGGTTTGGAACGGATTGGCAAAGGATTAAGGACAGCAGCCAGGGATGCCATTATTGCAGATTCTATGCCCAAGGAGAAAGGCAAGGGGTTCGGAATTCATAGAGCAATGGATACTTTAGGAGCAATTGGAGGGTCGGTTATTGTTTTTCTTTTAATTTGGTTTTTCGGATATAATTTCAAGTCAATTATACTCATAGCAGCAATTTTAGCCCTTCTTTCTTTAATTCCTTTGTATTTTGTAAAGGAGAGAAAGAGAGAACCGCAAGATATAAATCTAAAAATCGGTTTGAAAAATCTTTCACGACCGCTTAAATTATTTATCTTGGTCTCTGGAATATTTGCTTTGGCAAATTTCAGTTATATGTTTTTTATCCTCAGAGCGCAAGAGCTATTTACGGGTAAATTATCGGTCGGAGCGCCAATTCTTTTATATATTCTCTTCAATGCTTTCTATGCCGTGCTTGCTGTTCCCTTTGGCGAACTCTCCGACAAAATAGGAAGGAAAAAAGTCATTGTCTTAGGTTATTTATTATATTCATTAACTTCCTTTGGATTTGCATTTTTCAACTCATTAACACCTTTCATAGTTTTATTCGCTCTTTATGGCATGGTATATGCCATAGTGGATGGCAATCAAAGAGCTTACGTTTCTGATCTATCTTCGGAAGAATTGAGAGCTACAGCCCTGGGAACATTCCATACTGCAACGGGCTTAATGGCGCTGCCGGCCAGTTTAATAGCCGGATTTCTGTGGCAAATTAATTCGAGTATGCCTTTTATTTACAGTGCAACAGTCAGCATTATTTCGGTTGTTTTATTCATTGTTTTTAGAAATCATTTCAAGTGATGAAAAAGAGAATTTGTTTTAAAAACTTCACGCATTCGGTAAATTTTAGTATTTAAATATTTTTAGTTCATATTATTATGTATCGAATCGATATATTTGGAAATTTAGATAAAAAACAAATCTTGCAGATTTCAGCAGTGATATTAATCACCATGTTTGGATTGGTGAATATAAGTTTTGCTGATTCCTACATTTCTAATTCTCCCATTCTAAAAATTCGGGAACTAAAATATAATCCCTATCCTGTAGAAGCTGGCAAATATATGGATTTATGGATAAAGATTGAAAATATTGGAACAGAAGAAGCCAAGAATGTTACATGCATGCTTTTGCCAGAATATCCTTTCTCTTTGGACCCTAATGAAAATGCAACAAAACATATTGGAAAATTTCCGGGAGCAGAAGAAGTCATATTGCAGTATAAATTGAGAGTTGATTCAAATGCGGTGGAAGGATGGAATGAAATGAAAATAAAATGTCAGACAGAAAATTCAGATAGTTGGATAATTCACGAATTTGAAATTTATGTTGAATCTAAAATTCCAGAATTTGCAATAGGTTCTATAGTATCTAAGCCCACAAAACTTTTTCCGGATTCAGAAGAGAATAAACTTTCAATAGAAATTCAAAACATTGGCACAGGTGATGCAGAACTCATAACATCAGAACTTATATTGCCTAAAGGAATTACTCCCAGTGAAAGCTATTCCAATATAGCAAATCTTGGGATGATTGAAGAGGGAGAAAGCAAAACAGCAGAATTTTATATAGATATTGACAAAAACACAATTCCTGGAAAGTATAAGGCAAAACTTATCATAAAATACAAAGACGCCAATAACAATAGAGATGAATACAAGAATCGAACATTAGACGTTGATATTGTCGTAAAACCTTTGCCGTTATTTGAAATTAAAAATGAAACAACAAGTCCCAGTAAAATATCTCAAGGAGATAAAGTAACCTTGAGATTAAAAATAAAAAATATTGGTTTTGAAGAGGCGAAAACCGTTTCTGTCAAGATTTATAAACAAAGCGACCAACCGTTTGATTTTGATGAAAAATATGATTATATTGGAAATCTTAAACCTAATCAAAGCGGAGAAGTTGTTTTCAGATTTGATGTGGATAATGATGCCAATCTAAAAACATATCTATTAAAGGCGGAGATAAGATACCTTCTCAATGATGAGGTTAAAATTGTTGAAAAACAGATACAAATCAAAGTGGAGACGAAGAAAAAGGATTCAAAATTATTTTTCTTATTTATTCTCTTTATAACTTTTGCGATATTGTGCTGTTTGTATTATGGATGGAAAAAAATTAAAAAATAATTTGACTCAGATAGTACCCAGAGGATTTTTAGAGTCATATATACTACTGCTTCTAAAAGAGGAATCATTGCACGGATACAAAATCATGGAAAAAATTAAAGAAAAAACAAAATTTTGGAAGCCTTCCCCCGGGACAATATATCCAACTTTGCATTCTTTGACGAGAAAGGGTTTCATAAAAGAAGTTGATGATGGAAGAAAAAAGAAATATGTATTGACTAAAAAAGGATTGAAAATTTCCAAAGAAATCAAAAGTTTTGAACGGATAATGAAAGACAAAATGAGCAAGATACTTGGAGATATTTTAAATATAGATAAATCGGATCTCGAAAAATTTTTTGAAGAGGCCAGGAAAAAGCATAAAACAAGTCCATTGAATATTCATATACACAATATGTTTAATCTGCTCGTTAAAATTGCGGACAAACCTGAGAAATGTTTGAAAGCGGCAAAAATTCTGAAAGAAGCAAACTGCAAGTTGAGAAAAATAATAAAAACGGAGATGTGAGAATGAACATTCTAAAAAATCTTGCTGGGTTTCAGTATAAATACTCATTCATAATTTTTGCGATAACGGTATTTTTAACAATAGCAATAGGATTGGGTATCCAAAACATACATTTGCAAACTGATATAAGCAAAGAGTTGCCTCAGAATTTAGATGTAATAAAACTTCAGAATAAGATTTCTGATAAGTTTGGAGGAGAAGATACTGTAATGATTCTGATAAAATTGGATAAGAATTGCGAACTTGAGAATTCGCCTAAAGATATAAGAGATCCAAAAGTAATAAGGATGCTTGTTTCTCTTGAAAATGAAATAAAAAAGGAATCTTCTATAAACTCCGTTCAATCTGCCGGATCTTTTTTCATATATCCTGAAAACGTTCCTGATAATATAGAACTGATAAAACAAATTCTCGCAAAAATACCGAATAGCGAGATGTTTTTCAATAAGGATTATTCTGCAACTTTAATGATAATTTCCGCTGATTTGGGAAAGAGTGAAAAAAAAATTAACCGCTTTGTTTCAAAAATCAAGGGAGATATAAAGAGCGTGGAAAAGCCGGCATGTATTGATATTACAGTTACAGGAAATCCTCCTATAAGGGTTGTTTTAATGAATATGCTTGAACGGGATATGGTTTTTACATCCGGTATTGCAGCAATTATAATTTTGTTATTGCTTATTTTAATAAAAAGATCTATTACAAAAGGTATTCTCGTCTTCACCCCTTTGATTTTAGGCCTTACCTGGACCTTTGGGCTTATGGGGTGGTTTAACATTCCGTTGTCAGTAGCAACAGTTGGCATAGGAGCGATGATTTTGGGGTTGGGCACAGAATATGGAATTTTCTTGGTGGAAAGATATGAGGAAGAAAGAGAAAAAGGTAAAAATCAAAAAGAAGCATTAATTTTGGCATTGCCTTCTGTTGGTTCAGGAATTACGGGTTCTGGAACAACAACCATAGTTGGTTTTCTTGCCTTATTGCTATCTTCCATGCCGATGATTCAGCATCTTGGGGAAACTCTTGCTCTGGGAATTTTCTGCATTTTATTCGCGACTATAGTTATATCTCCATCTCTCATATTGCTTGAGGAAAGATTTATTGAAAAAATAGAAAAACTTGAATTAAATTTTCTTGGAAGAGGTTTGAAGCATGAAAAAAATAATTGAAGGATATGCGGGGTTCGTGGCAAGAAAGCCTCAAATAATTTTAGGAGTTGTAATTCTGTTTACCATAATTTCATTTGCTGGAATGAGTTTCGTTAAAACAGAAGGCATGTCGTATAGAGATATGGTTCCTGAGAATATAGATGAGATAGATGCAATTTTTTATATTGGTGATGAATTCGGGACTTCAGGAGAATCAATAATGATTATTGCTGAAATAGATCCAAAATATACAAATTCTGATGAGGTAAGAGACATTCGCGACCCAGAAGTTATTTTATATCTTGATATTCTAGAACAAAAAATAAGAAAAATGCAAGGCATCTCTTCTATAAGTGGTGTCTCTGATATTCTAAAGGGGATGAACTCGGGACATTTGCCGAAAACAAAATCAAAAATCATTGAACTCATGAATAAAGAAATTGTCATAAATCAATCTTCTTTGAATCTGCCAGAAACGCTATCTCAATTCTCTGAAGGATTGGAAGGTGTAGAAAAAGGTATGACGGCAGAAGGTCAAATTATAGATGGTATAACCTATGGCCTGAATGGTTCATCATTGGCTTTGAAACAAATCCAATATGCTCTCTCCTCAATAGCAGAAGGTATGAATCAGAAACAGGATTTAAGCAAGATGACTCAAATTATTTCTTTGATCAATCAAATAGAAAGTTTGGTGCAACAATCAAATGCCACCCTGTCTGAAAAAATGGAGATAATCGGTTATTTGGAAGGATTAAAACAAGGTATGAATACAATGATTGTTCAAACAACGGAAGCACAGGAAGGAATGCAACAATTATCGATATCGTTAAATGGGATGTCGAATGCTCTTGAAAATATTTCTTCTGGACTTGAAGAAATGAAAAATGCAAGTTTGTTGCTTGAAAATCTCACTTCCAATATGAAAGAAGGCGTTTCTGGAATAAGTTCTGGTTTAGATGAGATCAGCAAATATCTGGAATTGTATGAGGGTAATGAGAAGAATGAGAAACCGGTAAAGTTAAACCAGTTCAAATATTATGTAAGCGATGATTATACAACAAGTGTTATAAGAATAAATCTGGCGGAGATGAATGAAGAACAAAAGAAGGATTTTATTGACGAACTTAAACATATAATTAGTGAAACAGAAAAACCTGCGGGATTGAATATTGGGATAACAGGAGATCCAGTAGTATCTGAAGAGTTGAAAAACCAGATCATGCCAACTATGCAGACGACTTCAATGTTTTCTTTAATAGGAATTTTTATAGTTGTATGTTTGCTTTTCCTTTCTTTAAGATATGGTATAATTTCTTTGCTTGCAATTGGATTTGGAATAATATGGGTTTATGGAGTGTTGGGTTTATCCGGTATGCCCATAAGTTCTACAATGTCAGGCGGCATATCAATGATTATGGGAATAGGAATAGATTTTGGCATTCAAGTTGTGAACAGATTCAAACAAGAAAGAAAAAAACATAAAATAGAAAAAGCGATGAAAATAACACTTTCAAAGGTATTTGTACCAATGCTTATAACAACATTGGCTGCTTTGATAGGTTTCAGAGCCATGTCTTTAGGGCAACTGACCTTGTTAGCAGATTTGGGAAATATGATGTCTTTTGGTGTTTTGTTTTGCTTTATCGCAGCAGTTACCGTAATACCTTCTATATTGGTTATTAGTGAAAAGTTAAAAAAATGAATTTTCCCAACCAAAGCAGAAGCTTCTGGGTATTTGGATAAAATAAATATTTCTTCTTAATCAATATTTTCAATAATTCTATTTATTAATTCATTTATTTTTTCTCCTCTGTAACCCAAATCACCTCCCTCATTGAAACCTTTTTTTATGCTTTTAAACCCTCTTTTCGGGTTTGGCAATCTGAATATCATTTTTTTATCTGTCTGTTTTGCCGGATTCTTTTTATCCATTAATTTTTTCAGGATTTCTTCATTTATCTCTCCAAAAGTTATATAATCTTTTGCTTTTTTTAACATTCCAAGATTATATTTGTTTTCCTCTAAAATAACCATATTATTTTTTCTCTTCAGACCCAAGAGGATGAGAGTATCTTCTATATCTTTTCTTACATTCCATTTTCCTCTCAATCTGATTGCTGCAATCTTTGCCATAAATTTAAAAATTAAAAATTTAAACTATTCACAAATTTTCTTATTTTCTTCAATTCTTTCAAATTTAAACTTGCAACTTTTTTGTCAATTTCAAAATCTTTCAGAATATTTCTAACTTCCCTCTTTGTTTTACCATATCCCCTTATAATTGCTTCTCTCAGGGCATTTTTTGCTTTTTTATCTCTTTGTTTTATAAACTCCCTGAAAATTAATTCGTGTTTTTCGGTAATTTTTGGTTTTATTAAAACAATTCTCGAAAGAACCTTTGGTTTTGGATAAAAACTTTCGGGAAAAACCTCTTGATCTAATTTTATTTCAAAAAAAAGTTTTGATATTAGCGAGAGTTTTGTATTTTTCTCCAGCAGGGTTTTTACAAAATTTTCTGGAAATAATAAAACGGCAAGTTTAAAATCTTCATATATCAGACGCTGGATTAGCGGCTCCGAAATAGAATAAGGTATATCTGCCACAAGTTTATCAAAATTCGGGAAATTTATCTTCAGAGCATTGCCAAGAATTGGTTTTAGTTTTTTGTTATTTATTTTTTTCAATTCTGAAAATAATTTCTCGTCTTTTTCTATTGCATAAACAAATCTGGCTTTATTCAAAAGCAATTTTGTCAAATTTCCCGTTCCGGCACCAATTTCCAGAACAATTTCATTTTTCTTTATCTTGGCCAACTCCGCAATTTTCAGTAAAACTTTTGTATCTATAATAAAGTGCTGGTCCAATTTCATTATTTATTCCAAAACTTTTATCTTATTTATCTCCTCTCTCAAATTTTCTAATTCTCTGTTTAAATTTGAGATAACGCTGTCTAATGCGTCTATCTCAGCTCTGCTTTCTTCTCTGCCTTCCAATTTCATTCCTCTTGGTTTTAATAAACCAGAAGATAATTTAAATGCTGTTTCGCTCGCTTTTCTGTACATTTCATTTAAAGTTGAAATATTTTCTTCTCTTATTTTTTCTAATTTATTCACAAGATCAAACAATTTGGCCATTCCATTTAGATAAGTTTCAAGATTCTGAAGGGTATTAAGAGTTTCTCCGTATTTTCCAATCTTAACAAATAAAGGCGCGAAATCTCTGTTGGGTATTTCTTCAATTTTAGATTCGGTGGTGGGTCTTTCTTCCACTTCGATTTTTTTCTTTTGCAATCTTGCTAATTCTTCTTCGATTTTTTTCTTTTGCAATCCGGGTGGTTCTTGCAATCTAACTGGTCGTTCTTCTTCGATTTTTTTCTTTTGCAATCCGGGTGGTTCTTGCAATCTAACTGGTCGTTCTTCTTCGATTTTTTTCTCTGTCTTCTCTTTATCTACCGAGTCCAAAATATTCTCTTCTATATGTTTCTCTTTTTTTATCAATTCCAAGATGGCATTTTCTATACTGTAATAGGAATATCCTTGTTCTCTTAAAATTGAATATATTTCATCGATAGTTTTTCCTTCTTGATGCAGAGATAAAACCTTGGTTAAAATCACTTCATTATTTTCATTTTCTTCTTCCATAATATTTCCTCTCCTATTCTTAATCTTATCAGAATCTCCTCTATTTTCGTCTTTCAGGCCGTAATTTTCTTCAAAAGGTGAAGTGTAATTGGACCCTAAATCTTTTATTGTTGGGAAGCTTCTGCCGGTAGCCCCCTCCTTCAACTCAAGAACAAATTTGCTATCCTCCATAAATGTTCTTTTTATATTTAAGTAAATATCCGCGTAATTGAACATTTTTTTGAAAAATATTAGTTATGGCAAAATTTGAACTTCTTGGATTTCTACATGCCGGTGGTTCGATAAAATCAAAAAAGAAAGTGGAATTGCAGACAAAAAAACCGGAACTTGCTTCTCTTTTCTTTGAATTACTGAGTGAAATTGGAAAACCAGAAATAAAGAAAAATACAAAAATTATCGTCTCTCTGAAAGATAAAAAATTAAACGATTTTTTTGAAGATTTTGGAATAAGTCTGCCTTTGAACAAAAATAATCTTCCAATAAAAATTTTGGACAGCACCAAAAAAAGAATTTCTTTTTTAAGGGGATTTTTTGAGGGAAAAAGCTCGATCTCAGTCAAAAAGAAGATCATAAAAATTTCGGGGAAAAAAGAACAACTGGAACAAATAAAAAAACTTCTCGAATTGGAGGAGGTTGATGCGAGAATTTATAAAAACAAGAAATATTTTTCACTATATATTGAAGGGAAAATGAAGTGCTTTGTTTTTAGAAACAAAATTGGATTTTTAAGTAAAGAAAAAAATAAAAAATTGGAGAAAATTTTATCCGCTATTTAGATAATTAATTTCAAATTCTATTAATGAAAGTTGGAATATTGGGGGGAGGTTTAACGGGGTTAATCTTGGGCTATCTGTTAAAACAAAAAAATATTGATTTTGAGATTCTAGAAAAAAATGATGAATGCGGCGGATTGTGCAAAACAATACAAGACCGGGGTTTTACTTTTGATATTGGCGGAGGCCATATTATATTTTCCAGAGATGAAGAAATTCTGAATTTTATGTTAAATCTTTTGGGAAACAACAAAGTCAGGAACAGGAGAAACACAAAAATTTTATATAAAAATTATTTCGTTAAATATCCTTTTGAAAACGGATTAAGCGATCTTCCAATAGAAGAAAATTTTGAATGTTTGAATGAATTTATAAAAACTCTTAATAAAAAATTTGACAAACCAAAAAATTTTAAGGAATGGATTTATCAAACATTTGGAAAAGGTATTGCAGAAAAATATATGATTTCTTATAATGAGAAAATATGGAATTATAAAACGGAGGATATGGCAACATTCTGGATTGAAGGCAGAGTGCCGAAACCACCGCCAGAAGATATAATAAAATCTTCTCTTGGAATGAAAACAGAAGGTTACACTCATCAACTTTATTTTTATTATCCGAAATACGGAGGCATACAATCGCTAATAAAATCTATTGAAGAGAAAATAGACAACATAATAAAGAATTTTGAAATTAAATCCATCAAAAAAGAAAAAAACAAATGGATTGTTTCAAATAATAAAGAAGAAAAAGAATTTGACAAAATAATATCAACAATTCCGATCTTTGATTTGGTTAAAGCATTGAATGATGTATCAGAAAAGGTTGTTAATTCCGTTAAGGAATTGAAATACAATTCATTAATAAATGTGATGGTCGGATTGAATACAGATAAACTAAATAATTTTCATTGGCTCTATTTGCCAGATAAAAATATTCTAGCACACAGATTGATTTTTCCAAAAAATGATAGCCCATATATGGCTCCAGAAGGAAAATCTTCGCTGACGGCGGAAATAACCTATAATGAAGGTGATCTTATTTCAAAGATGAAGGATAAAGAAATAATAGAAAATATAATAGAATATCTTGATAAGAAGAAATTAATCAATAAACGGGATGTGTGCTATAAAAAAATTGCGAGATTAAAATATGCTTATATTGTTTATGACTTGAATTATGAAAATAATATAAAAATAATTTATGATTTTTTTAAAGAAGTTGGAATTGGTTTGTGCGGGAGATTTTCTGAGTTCAAATATTTAAATATGGATGCTTGCATAAAATCGGCAATAAATCATATTAAAAATAATTTTGGCGGATAATATTTATGATATCGGTAATAATACCAACATATAATGAAGAAAAAAATATTGGGAGGTGTTTGAAATCTCTTTTGAATCAGACATTGCCAAGAGATAAATATGAGATTATTGTGGTTGATGGAGGGAGTAAAGATAGAACCGTAAAAATTGCAAGAAAATATGCGGATAAAGTAATCCCGCAAAAAAGCGAAGGTGTTGGAGGTGCAAGAAATGATGGAGTTAAATTGGCGAAATACGATCTAATTGCGACGACAGATGCTGATTGCATTGCTCCAAGGGACTGGTTGGAAAAAATAAAGGAAGATTTTAAAGAAGATGATATTATTTGTGTTTACGGAAAACAAGAGCCGCTTGAGAACACCTTTAAGAATCGCATTATGTTAAAATTAATGAGTTTGCTTAATTTAATAACTTCTCGTTTAAATATTCATCTTACGGTTGGAGCAAATATGGCTTTCAGGAAAAAACCTTTCTTATCTATTGGTGGATATAAGACTTATACTGCTGGAGATGATTTTGAATTACCTTTAAGGCTGAAGAAAAAAGGAAAAATTGTCTATGATTCAAAAATAAGGATACTTTTTTCTATGCGGAGATATGAAAAAGATAATACTATAAAAATCTTACTAAATTGGGGATTAAACTTTGTTAAAAGCAAATATAACTTAGATATTAAAGTAGAAAATTATAATAAAAGGTGTTATCAAACAATTGACAAAATTTAGAGTTAGTTCGGTAGACAATTTGTTTTAAACAAATAAATTAATGAAGAAGGTCTTGTTTACCTTTAGCTCTGGTGGAATAGGACATGCAACAAGGTCTCTTGCAATTGCGAATTATTTGAAAAATAAAGATACTGAAATCGTGTTTGGAGGTTTTGGTCCAGGATTGGAACTTATAAAACTAAATGGTTTTAAAGTATATGAACTTCCACAACCAAAATTCTTTCCACTTGAAAAAATTAAAATAAAGGATTTAATAAAACCCTATTTCCAACATAGAAAAGAATATTTAAAATTATTCAGAGAATTCCGTCCCGATGTACATGTGTGTGATATGGAATTAGTGAGTTTGATTATTGGCAAAATATATGCAAGATACAACTTTTTAATAACACACGAGTTCAAGCCTTTCAATTTTAAATTAGGGTTTAAGGGGTTTCTTAGAAAATGGATAATAAAGAATAAAGAAGTTTTTGCAGATATTACTTTCTATACTTGGATAGAAGATATACCTTTAAAGCAAAATAGAAGATTAGTTGGGCCTTTGGCCTATGAAGAACCAGCTAAAAAACTTAGCGGCAAAAACAAAATATTATATATACCTACTGGCACGAGTAAAAATAGTGTTAATCTTTCAGAAATAAGCAAAAACATTGACGCTACTATTTACTCTAGAGGAGATAATGGAAAAAATATATGTAAACTAAAGAGGGTCCCAAACCTTTTTCCTTATATTAAAGGTGTGGATTTGGTCATCTGCTCTGGTTATTCTTCTATAATGGAATGTATAATTGCAAGAACACCTTGTATAGTTTTACCAAATACTGTTGAACAAATAGAGGTTGCTGAGAAGTGTAAATTAAAAGGTCTGTGTGAAATAGCATCAAGAAAAGATTTATTAGATAAAGTTAGTAAACTTCTTTTTGATTTTGAGGCAAGAAGAAATATGATAAGAAAACAAAAAAAACTAAAAAATGGAGCTAAAGAAATAGCAAATTTTATACTTTCTCTGGAGTAAATTATCACCTATTAAAATGGATAACTTTATACCTGTATCACAACTAACACTCCGACAAGATCCTGTTTACACAATCCGTAGTCCTAAAGATATTAGGAATTCATTTCAAAACAGACCCTATAAATCTCTCTTACTTTTTCAGTCTGCATTTTTACATCATATTTCAATACCAACTTTTAAACCTAATTTTTTGTAATAAATCATAAAAAAATAAAAAATTCCTCTTATTTTAAAAAAAAGAATTTTATTATGATAATTCCAATAAGAGTGATTATAGGAAGGGAAAGAATGGCTCTTGATTATATAGAGAAAGAAATAAAATTGAGAAATCTGGATGTAAAGTCAATTTTATTTCTTGAAGACCTAAAGGGATATATTTTTCTTGAAGGTGAAGAAGAAGATATAAATAGAGCAATTTATGGAGCCCCACATGTGAGGGGAATAATATCCAAACCTGTAACAATAAAAGGAATTAAGAAATATCTGGTTAAAGAGAAATCTGCCGTGGAATTAAATGTGGGTGATATTATAGAAGTTTTGAGTGGACCATTCAGAGGAGAAAAAGGAAAAATAGTGAGAATAAATGAGGCAAAAAAAGAACTCACAATAGAACTATTGGAGGCTGTGGTTCCGATTCCACTAACCCTCTCAATAAATGTTGTAAGATTAATCGAGAAGAAAAAATAGCTATTTTCCAAACCTTCTTTCTCTTTTTTCAATGGTTTTTATCATTTTCAAAAAATCCTTTTTTTGTATTTCTGGAAAATATTTTGGCTCAAAATACAATTCGGAATACACCGACTGAAATGGCAATAATCCGCTTAATCTTTGCTCGCCGCTTGTTCGGATTATGATATCCGGTTCATCTGACAACCAGAGATATTTTTTAAATCTATTTTCATTTATATTCTTTTTGCCTTCCGACAGAATCTGATTTACGGCCTGAATTATCTCTTTTCTTCCGCCATAATTAAGAAGAATATTTAGATTGAGTTCGACATTCTTTTTTGTTTTTTCTTCTATTTCTCTAAACAATTTTTGCAGTTTTTTTGAGAATTGTTTCGTATTCCCAATGATTTTAATTTTTATACCTTCTTTGTCAATTCGCTTATCCAATAAAATTTCCTTGCCTTTTTTTTCAAACAACATGAAAAGAATTTTTTTTTCTAATTTCGGTCTTCTCCAGTTTTCTGTTGAAAATCCCCAGACCGTCAAAGTTTTTATTTTTAATTCTTTGCACCACTCAACAATTTCATAAATCTTATCCATTGCTCTGTTATAAACAACATCAATGGATAATCCCATTTTCTTCGCATATCTTCTATTTCCGTCGGGTATAATTGCAATATGATTTAACATAAAAATAATAGGATAAATTAATTAAAATTATGATAGACATACCTTTTATAACCTGTCTAACCATAACTTTATTTGCTGGAATCTATGACCTAAAAACGAGTGATGTTTTTGAAGAAGTTCCCGCCCTGCTAATTTCTTTTGGATTGTTCTACTGGTTTATGTTTTCTTTAATCCAAAACAATTTCATCTACTTTATTAATTCTGTTTTGGTTGGTATTTTCTTTTTGTCTTTTGGATTATTTTTGTATAAAGCGAGATTCTGGGGGGATGGAGATGCCTGGATACTCGGAGGAATTGGTTTTTTAGTTCCGCATTTGCGGGACACTTTTATTATATATCCGCTCTCATTTATTTTCAATCTTCTAATCGTTGGTGGAGTATATTCAGCAATATATATTTTAATCTATGGTATCCTTAACAAAGAAATAAGAAAAAAATTCGTCCTGAAATTTAAAAAACATCATGCAATTTATCTCGGCTTTCTTCTCACCTGCATCTGCATATCGATTTATTTGCCCTTTATGTTTTTGATAGGATTTCTTCCTTTAATTTATCTCTATGCGAAGATCATTGAAAAAGGAATGAAGAAGAGAATTAGCACAGAAGAATTAAAGGTGGGAGATGTGCTTGCAGGAGAAGAAATTTCTGGACTAAAAGAAGAGGATATTATGAAGATCAGGAAGGAAAAAGAATTTATTGAGATTCAGGAAGGTGTTCGGTTTACAATGGTTTTTCCCCTAACTCTTATTTTTATTTATTTCTTTGGAGGATTATTCGGATTGTTTATAATTTGAAATATTTTATTCTCTGAAAATATGTCAGATATTTATCATGTGGTTTCATTTCTCAATTCTTCATAGGCAGAATTTGCGGCAATTGCCCCCTGCGCGCAGGCAACAATAATTTGTTTTAAAGGGCTGTTTGTCACATCTCCCGCTGCAAAAACACCTTCCATATTTGTTCTCTGCTTTTTATCAACTTTTATGTGATTTTCTTCCAGTTCAATACCCAATTCTTCGGCCAATTTTACGCTGGGGATGGAACCTATTTCTACAAATAAACCATCCAGATTCAGTTTTTCTCCATTATCCAACTTAACATATTCAAGTTTATTTTCTCCGACTAATTCGATAACATTGGCATTGAATATTGATTTTATCTTTTCATTCCTCTCAACTTCTTCAACCCATTTTGGTTCAGCCCTGAAAAATTTATTTTTTCTGTAAATTATATAAATTTCATTTGCGAATTTGGAGAGAAGCAAAGCAGCAGTCAGAGCGGAGTTAGAACCACCAACAACACCAACGACTTTATTTTTAAAAAATGCTGCATCGCATGTAGCGCAATAACTTATCCCCTTTCCCAAAAATTTATCTTCATTTTTCAAGCCCAATTTTCTTTTTTCTGTTCCAGTCGCCAAAATTATTTTTTTTGCTTTATATTCGGTTGAGTTTGTTTTTACCAGAAATTGAGAATCAATTTTTTTAATGGAATCGGCGTAACTGTTTTTTATTTCAACACCCAAATTTTCAACCTGTTCTATCATTTTTTTGGTGAGTTCTATTCCAATGATTTTTTTATAGGAAGGAAAATTGCAGATTTCGTCTGCCTCGGCAGCCATACCGCCAATTTGTTCTCCTACGACGAGAGTGCTAAGTTTGTATCTAGCAGCATAAATTGCGGCAGTCAATCCAGCCGGACCGGCACCTATAATTACAAGGTCATATTCCATATTTAAGTATATAGAAATAAAATAAACTAACCAAAAATCCTGCTGAAAAAGGATTTCTTCAAACCAAGACCCTTTTCAATTTTGCTTCTTAGAGAATCCTCGCCTGGAGTGCCGACAATTCTCTGAATTTCATTATTTTTATCATCCAAAAACAATACCGTTGGCACCGCCATAATGTTGTATTTTGAGGCAAGTTCTTTTCCTTCCGAAGTTTTCATTCTTATCTTTTTGAAACTTAATCCGTAATTATAATAGTCGGGAGCAATCTTTTCTACAACTTTCTCCGCATTTGGACAGTGCGGACAGTTGGAAGAGACAAAAATAAGGAGTTTCATAAATTATGGTCTGATAATTATAAATAATTCCGCAACTAAAAGAAGAGATAAATAAATACAATCACTTAATCTTTAAATCCGTTTAAACCTTCTTGATAATGAAAATATTATTTTGTGGAAATTCTTACAAGGCTTTTAGGAATGAAAATATTAAATTTCAGAGAATTAATAATTGGTGTTCTTTGTTCTGGTTTTGCGAAATGTTTTGACGGCCAGAAGATAACGATAAATAGACATAAATGTTGATTAAAGTATGAATACCCTAAAAGGCGGGATAAGATAAAATGGTTATTTGCAGTCTGACTAAAAATTTCTCATTTAGAATAAGTTATTAGAAAACTACTAATTAAATGAAAGGGGTCTACATATTAATTATTCTGATTATTAGAAATACAAAAATAAAAGTTGGCGCGCTGGGGGAAATTAAATTTACTAAAGGAGATTATGCCTATGTTGGCTCGGCGCAAAATAATCTGGAGAAGAGGATTAAAAGACATCTAACGAAAAACAAGAAAAAATTCTGGCACATCGACTACCTGACTGCAAATAAATTCGTAAAAATTGTGAAAGTATTTTATAAACTTGCAAGAAAATCCGAAGAATGCAGAACTGCAGAAAAATTAAGAAAAACAGAGATTCCAATAAAAAATTTTGGGTGTTCTGATTGCAATTGCGAATCGCATCTATTCAAAATTAGAAGTAAAAATATTGCAGATAATGGGTGGAAATCATGGAAATTGATAGAATTGAATCATTAAAATCAAAAATTGGCGGAAGAATAAAAAATCATCTGAAAGAATTTAACGTGGATAAAAATAATTCTAAAGAACTTTTTATTGAAATGTGTTTCTGCATACTGGTTGCAAATAATTCTGTTGAAAAAACAAAAAAGGTGTGGGAAAGGATGGGCGAAGATTTTTTAAAATTATCTGAAATGGAATTAAGAAATAAACTGAAATTGCTTGGTTATAGATTCTACAAAAAAAGATCCCATTATATAATTTCCGCAAGAAAACGTCTGGATAAAATAAAAAAGATTTTTGAATTAGAAGAAAAAGAATCTAGAGAATGGTTGGTTGAAAATATAATGGGTCTCGGTTTCAAAGAATCTTCGCATTTTTTGAGAAATATTGGTTACAAAAATTTTGCTATTTTGGACAGACATGTTTTGAGAGTTCTGCTAAAGTATGGTATTATCGAAACTATTCCAAAAACACTTACAAAGAAAAAATATCTGGAGATAGAAAATAAACTCAAAAAAATTTGTGAAAAATTAAATATTTCTATGGCGGAATTGGATCTCTATTTATTTTATCTGGAAACAGGAAAAATTTGTGAAAAGTAAATATGCAAAATTTGAATTATGGATAAAGATAAAATTATGGATTTTCTTAGAGACGAATTTATTGGCAAAAAAGTTGAAATTGTTGAGAGCAAGAACAAAGATTTGGTAGGAATAAAAGGAAAAATAGTAGATGAAACAAAGAATATGTTTGAAATCGAATCAAAGGGAAAGACCAAAAAAGTGCAAAAAAATATCTGCAAGTTTAAATTTCTTCCGGAGAATATTATCATAGACGGAAAAATAATAAACTATAGACCTGAAGATAGAATTGTCAGGAAATTCAAGGATTGGTAAGATTATGCTTGCTTACGTTCTCTACTCCGGTGGTTTGGATTCGGGTTTGGCAATAAAATTAATTCAAGAGCAGGGCATTAAAGTTGTTGGTGTTCATTTTGTATCGCCTTTTTTTGGAAATCCGGATTTTTGCAAGAAAATTTCAAGAGAACAAAATTTCAAACTAATTATTAAAAAAGTTGATAAAAAATATTTAAAGATTTTAAGAAAACCAAAATATGGGTTCGGTTCTCAAATGAATCCTTGTCTGGATTGCCACATCTACATGTTAAAAGAAATGAAAAAAATTGCAAAAAACAACATAATAGTGACGGGAGATGTTCTTGGACAAAGACCAATGTCTCAAAAACTACATGATTTTAAATTAATTGAAAAGGAATTAAAAATGAAAAATAAAATTTTAAGACCTTTAAGTGCAAAACTTCTCCCAGAAACGGTCTACGAGAAGAATGGAATTATCGACAGAAAAAATCTCTTAGAAATAAATGGAAGAGGGAGGAAAAAACAACTAAATTTGGCGAAGAAATATAAATTGAAATTTTTGTCTCCTGCTGGAGGTTGCTTGCTTACAGACAAGGAATTCTCAAAAAAATTAAAAGATTTATTTGAGCATAAAAAAAGGATTTCCAAAACTGATTTGGAACTGCTGAAAGTTGGAAGACATTTCAGAATTGGAAAAAGTAAAATTGTGGTTGGAAGAAATGAAATGGAAAATAAGAAAATAGAAAAATTAAGAAAAAAAGGAGATTTCATATTTAAGGTTGAAGGAATTGGACCAACAACTTTATTGCAAGGGAGGAAAAACAAAGAAAGCATAAAACTGGCGGCAGAACTGACTTTGTTTTATTCTGATGAAGAAGATTCTCCAGTCAGATATGGCAAAAATCCAAATAAAAAAATCAGAATTAAAAAACCTGAAAGAGAAGAAATAGAGAAGTTCAGAATATAATCATCTTAGTTATCTTTCTATTTCTTTCCCTGCAGTTTGCAAAGATACATCTAAATTATTTTTTCTTTGGAGTTTTTTTCAAAATATCTATCATTTCTTCTGGAAATGGAAACACTATTGTAGAATTTTTCTCTGCTGAAATATCCGACAAAGTTTGATATAGTCTTAATTTTAGTGAGGATGGAGATTTATCAATAATTTTGCCCGCTTCAACTAATGCTTGCGCCGCCTGTTTTTCTGCTTCCGCAAGTATAACTCTTGCTCTTCTGTCCCTCTCGGCCTCTGCCTGATGGGCCATTGCTCTTTTCATATTCTCCGGCAATTCTATATCTTTTATTTTCACATCGGTAACTTTTATTCCCCACGGGTCGGTCTCTTTATCAACAATCTCTTTTATTTTCCTGCCTATTTCTTCTCTCTTTGCCAGAACAGAATCCAATTCGGCTTTTCCACACATATCTCTCAATGCGGATTGAGATAATTGAGAAACTGCATATCTATATTGTTCAACTTCCAATACGGCTTTATCGGCATATAATACCTTGAAAAAAACAACACCATTAACTTTTATGGGAACATTATCTTGAGTCATAACTTCCTGAGACGGAATATCCACTGTAATAACCCTTATATCAACCTTCTCAATTCGTTCTATTATGGGAATTATCCATCTGAATCCCGGCTGAAGAATACCTGCAAATTTACCCAATCTGAATTTTACGCCTCTTTCGTATTGATTTATTATTCTAATTCCTTTAAAAAATATAATTATACCAAAAAAGATTATTGCATATACCCAAGTCATAATATAGTTATATTTAATAAGATAGACTAAATATTTATTTTTTCCTGTTTCCTTTTCCCAAAGGACTTTTCCATCTCCACGCAAAAGTTTTTATTTTCTTTGATTTCCCATATCCGCATTTTGTGCAGAATTTCTTCTTTATATTGTAAGAGTGAGAGCCGCATCTCTTACAGATTGTATGCAACAGTTTATTATGTTTTCCAAAACTTGGGGTTCCTTTTGTCATATTTATATTCGCAGAAAAATTTAATAAATTATACTTTTATGTTTCTTGAACTTTTTTTCTTTTTATTGCTAGGAATTTTGTTGGGGATTATTGCAGGATTAATTCCCGGGCTGCATCCAAATATAATTGCTTTTCTCCTAATTTCTCTTTCTCCTTTTCTCGGAATTGAAACCCTATGTCTAATAGCAATTTTGGTTGGATCAGAAATTACAAATTCTTTTATCGATTTTATTCCCTCAATTCTTTTTTCTGCACCCGAGGAAGATACCGCTCTTTCCATTCTTCCGGGACAGAGATTTTTGCTTGCTGGAAGGGCTTATGAGGCGATATATTTAACAGTTTACGG
>Ga0209834_10000530_pt1 | contig 23219 bp, 24 predicted proteins | sample Mar14236cmmetaG_FD_184134 | JGI IMG/M metagenome (GOLD analysis project Ga0209834, IMG submission 184134) | Marine hydrothermal vent microbial communities from Guaymas Basin, Gulf of California to study Microbial Dark Matter (Phase II) - Marker... ...
TAGCATTGGAAGTATTGAAGTGGGTAAAAAAGCGGATTTGCTTATAATGAATGTGCCCTCTCACACTTTCATTCCATATAAAATAGGTGTTAATCTGGTGGAAAAGGTGATAAAGGAGGGCAAGACCATTTATTCAAAGTAAAGAATCGATATCCATTGTTTCCTCTTCCTCCTCTTTCTCTTCCTTCCTCAACCTTTTCATTATTGCCTCTATCTTATTTTCAAGTTCCTTACTCTTCTTGAAGATTGCCACCTCACCCCTCATTTTTTCAAGCACCTTCTTTATCACATCCTGTTTTCTCTTTATTGGTAGCAAGCCCGAGGGATAATCAAATTCCATTACCTTGTCACATATCTCCTCCATAAGTTGCAGAATTTTCTCCACTTCTCCAATATTCCCATTTTTCATTAAATATACTCCCATTCTTCGCAACTCTCCAACAACATCTGCAAGCCCGAGAAGGTAGGCAGTGTAACTAACTCCAATTTCCTCCGGATATGGAAGGTCTCTTTCCTCTTTTATTGCAAGAAAAATCTCCGCCTCCGCTACCTCCTGCATTGCATTTTCCATGTAGCCAGCAGTTAATATGTCAGGGTGTTTTTCTATTGCCTCTTTTGTTTCCAGCAGTATTTTTCTCGCCTTTTCTGTGTGTTTTTTTGCCTCCTTTAATTCGCCTCCATGTATTGCCTTTATTCCCTTTCTGCATTCTCTTATTATATCCCTGCACTTCTTGAGAGTTTTTTCACGCAGATCATCTTTCTCATTGAGTTCCTCTTCTATTTTGCTGGCTATTTCATCCAGATTTCTCATAAAATTTGAATATTCGCGCCCTTATTAACCTATCTAATTATTCTGGCTTTTCCCGCCTTTATAACAACATCTTCCTCAATTCTTATGCCATAATTTTTCAGATATACTGCTGGCTCCACCGCAAAAACCATATTCTCCTCCAGCATAAAATCAGCTTTTTTGCTTAACGAAAATCCATCGTGAACATTTATCCCTATGGAGTGTCCTAAAGCATGTCGCATTCTATAGCCATGCTTTGCAAAAAATTTTTCAACAATTTCATAAACATCTCCTGCCCTCCTTCCCTCCTCCATTTCATCTATTGCCATATAAAGGGCTTCCTCAACGATTTCATAAAGTTTCTTTCCTCTTCCTTTAACAAAACTTCTTGTCAAATCAGCACAGTAGCCCATATATTTTGCCCCAGCATCTATCAATGCCGGCATAACAAATCTCTTTCTCGATGGTATATGGTGAGGAAAGGAGGTATGTTTGCCAAAAGCAACTATGGTCGGAAAAGCATTTTTTGCATTTTTTCTGAGGAACCCACATTCTATTTCAACAGCAAGCTCCTTCTCGCTCTTTCCATCCATTTCAATATTTTCTACAATGCTTCTCGTAATTCTATTCGCCCTGTATATTGCTTCAATTTCCTCTTTCCTCTTTACAAGCCTCATTTTTTTTATTTCCTTGCTCACATCAACAAACCTTGCTTTAGTAATGCTCCTGAGATGTCTGTAATCTCTGTAAGAGAGTTTTTCTCCATTGAAGCCAACTCTGGCAACATTTAAAAATTCCTTCAAAAGTTTTTCCATTTCATCCTTATTTTTATAAAAATGCGCCTTTCCCTCCTCCAGTGGAGGAGCTATTATCTCCACCTTTTCCGGAAATATAATCGCATAGCTGTTTTCCCACATTCCATGGTGGCGGGTGAAATAAAAGAAATTTTCGTCGGGTGTTTTTATCACGATGGCATCCACCTTTTCAAATACCTCCTTCATTTTATCCCCTCTATTTTTCTCGCCAACTCAGCTATCTGCTCAGGTGTTAAATGCTCCACCCTCTCTTCAATGAAGGGAAGGGCATCAATATTTTCTTTGCTCACAATTTCCTCCATAAGAAGAGCATTTTTTATCTTTTTTCTCCTATGAGAGAACAATGCCCTCGTAACCTCCTCAAAAATCTCCTCATTCACATCGAATCTTCTGCCTATGTGCTTAAGCCTGACTATACACGAATCAACTTTTGGCGTTGGGCGGAAGGCATGGCGGGGCACATATTCCAATATTTCGCAATCCGCCCTGTAATAAACCATAACCGAGAGGCGGGAGTATTGCCTGCTGCCCGCTTTTGCAACCATTCTTTCTGCAAACTCTTTTTGATACATCAGTATAGCCTGTTCAAAATGGCTATCGAGAAGTTTGAATGTGAGGGGAGATGAAATATGGTATGGGATATTGGATATTACTTTGTTAAAATCTAGTTCATTAAAATCCACCTTCAATGCATCTCCATGAATAACATCAACATTCTTTATTTTACTCAATTTTTCAATGAATCTTTCATCAATTTCAATGGCAATAACTTTTGCCACCTTGGCAATTTTTCTTGTCAAAATTCCATTTCCCGCACCTATTTCAAGAACAACGTCATCTGGTTGCAGATCTGCATATTTAATCTGTCTCTCTGCAACTCTCTCATCAATCAGAAAATGCTGGCTGAATTTCATCTCCGTATAAGAGGTGGACGAGTAAAAAGGCGGTATTTTTCATTTGGATTTTCAAGTTCCTCCAGTATTCTTTTTGCAATTATTTTTTCCGGACTATGTATCGTTTTAACCCTATTTTTTATATCTTCAAAACTTTTGAATGGTTCTTTTTTCCTTTCTTCCAGAATCTCAAGCATCGTTTTTTTCCCTAAGCCGGGAAGAAGTTCAAGAGAATGAAAACGTGTTGTTATCGGTGGAGCTTCGTTAAAGAATTTCACAAATCTTTCTTCATTGTTCTTGACTATGTCAACCAATACATAAAATATCTCTCCGTGTGCTGTGGGGGTTAGATCCTCATAATTTACTCTTCCCTTAACTTTAGCTATTTTCTTCCTTTTCTCGAGTTCTTTACCCACATAAACTCTTTCCCCAATAGAAAGAGTCACATTGGGTTTTGGAATTAATTCCAGCAGGGTAAATTGATTTTCTCCTACGCCATAAGCTAATGCTCCCCTCCTATATCCTGGTCTTCCAGTCGGTAAATAATCCAGGATATAAACATAATCCTCCATTTCCCCTCCTAAATATACTGCCTAACAACCTCCAAAATTTGCTCTATTTCATCATCAGACGGAATGTAAGTTTCCTTTGCAAATATTGCCACCACTTCCTCCTTTTCTTTTGGCAATAAATCAGCTATTTTGCATGCCTTCTTTTCGTCTATCTTTCCTATTTCAAGCAATTTTTCGACAAGTTCTCTCGATTTCTTTGCAGAGAGCTTTACCACCTTCTCACTATGTTCCAAAGCTATTTTTTGCTCCCTGTTGAGCTCTCGTTCCTTGCTCAACTTCGAAAGCATTTCCTTAACTTCAGAAAGCAACACAATCTTCATGTTACCTTCCTCAAATGCTCAGGATATGCAATAAGATGTTTTATCTTTCTTTTATCCCTGATTTTAATTATGTATGCTCTTCCCTGCTTCCCAACAACTTCTCCAGTATAGCCATGGTATCGGGGATGTGGCATTCCATGATGCACAGAAGGATCAATAACAATCGCTACTTTTTCCCCATTCTCAAATGTCTGCATGGCACGGGTTATCACATTCATTGCTCCCTTCCTTATCTTTTTTGTAAGTTTATATCTGCTCTTACTCCTAAATCCTCTCGACCTCTTCATTTTCCTCACCTATTTCTATCACATCCAACTCCTTAACTTCCATTTTCACCCCAGCCAGCTCCGCCAGAGAGGGCGTCGTTCTTCCATCGTCTCCTGTTACAAGCTCCTTAATGTATGTGCCCGACTCAGCCTTCATTATTAGCGTTGCCTCATTCATTCCAATCTCCTCTATTCTTATATCTAATATCTTCCTACGTCTAACCTTGTCTGCCCTTCTGTGGGCGACCCGCTTCGGCGTGCGCTGGCTTATTATGCTACCCCTTAATGCATTTACTGCTTCATTAATTTTTCCCTTTTCTTCAAATTTTACCTTTACCCTGTATGTTTTTGTGTATTTTGCTGCCTTTATTTTCTCCACTTCATCCCTGGTTGCATAGCGAAGCTGGCTTACTTCCACCTTTCCCTTCGCATACTCATTTATTAATTCCCGCAATTCATTTAAGTTTATATTTCTTTTTCTCGGTTCCTTTAGTTCAAGGATGAAAGGTCGTCCGTTCCCGAGCATTCTCACATCTATGTCTTCTCTGCCCGCTCCATGAAAGTCCTCATCTTTCGCTTCAAAAACTTCCAATGCCTTTGCTGCAATAAGCTCTTCAATGCTTTCATCATACATCTTTCCCTTAAAATTACAGTATTCACACCCCCTGCCCCTGCATTTTCTGCAATACCATTTTGTTTGGGGTATGCCTCTAACGAGCTTTCTATATCGCCCATATATAAAAACAGGGCGAACATCAAGATTAACAATATCATATCTTGTATCAACAATTGCAATAATATCAGGATGAACAAATTCCGCTGGCTTATCAACTTTCTTTGCAACTAGCTTCCCCACTTCTCTATTTATTTCTCTCTTTATACTCTCTCCATATTCTGTGGAGATTTCTTCTTCCCTTTTCAAAATTTCTTCATCAACTTTGCAGCCAACAAGAAAGTTATTAAATTCATATCCTTCCAGAGCTTCAACAACCATATCCGCAAATTTTTCTATCTCCTCCATCAAGCCCTCGCAGAGCCAGCATTTTGATGGCTCAATCGCTTCCCATCCCATCATCTCTCTTATCCTTCTTCCCCTCTCTTCATTAGTTATCCCATGCTCAATCTTCGCAAATTGTCTTCCGAGGCAGGCATCGCATAATCTGTATGATGCTAATTTCTTTGCCTCTTCTTTTATCTCCTGCATCTATCTGAAAAAGAGGAAGGGTAAAATAATTTTCCTGTATAAGCTTTGGCTAAGGCAAATGCATCGAAGAATGACATCGTTATAATAGCTGATTATGGCGAAGCGGAAAATATGAAGGAATGGCAGAACAATCGCGTAGCAGAAATTACAGTTTTATGTGGGAAGGTAGGAAATCTGGAGTAACAGCTCTTTTATGGAGGAGTAGTTAGGGCGGGTTGCTGACTTGGTTATTAACTTTTCCTGAAGAAATGCCCGCCAATAAGAATCATTGTTATCGAGAATACGAGGAGAATCAATAAATCAGCTATAACATTGAATTCATTTACACCTATAGCAAAATATCTCATTGCATCCACCCCATATGTCAAAGGATTTATTTTCACCATTGTCTTTAGCCAGTCAGGAAGGAAAGCGGTTGGATAGAAAGCGCCGCTTAAAAATATCATGGGCTGAATCATGAAATTCATCACCATTTGAAAACCTTCCATACTCGTTAGTTTGCTTGCCACCGCTAGGCCTAAGGATACGAAGGCGATGGAGACAAGGAACATTGTTAGAAACATCCCTGGGATAGACATCACTCCAGAAAATTTTACACCCATGAGAATGGCAAGACTCAATATGAGAATTCCTTGGAGAACAGCCTGCGTTACTCCACCCAGCATTTTTCCGATTAAAATACTCTCTCTTTTTATTGGAGCAACAAGCATTTCTTTTAGGAAACCGAATTCCCTGTCAAATACCGTGGTTATTCCTGATATCGTGGCTGTAAAAACCATCGTCATTACGAGAATTCCGGGAGTGAGAAAGGATAGAAAATCTCCCTGAGTAGGCAAATTCATGACGCTGTTGAAAGCATTTCCTATTACACCAAGCCACAATAAGGGCATCATAATCATTGTTACAAGCCTTACCTTTTGCCTCCATAGCCGTAATATCTCCCTTAAATAAATTGCATAGATGTCGCCAATCATCTTCTCATCCTCCATTTCATTTTCGATGCTTCTATTTCATCAACTTCCTCGTCTCTGAATGCTCTTCCCGTATAATGGATGAATACATCCTCCAGAGATGGCTCCTTGTATGTAATACTCTTTACTTCCTCATCCGCTATTGCAAATATTTTTGGTATCATTTTCTCCGCCTCCTTTGCCTTGATAACAATTTCATCATCCACAAGCGTTGCATTAAAACCATTTGCAACCAGTTTTTCCAGCATATTTTCAGCATTGCTGCACTTTATTTTTATAATATCCCCGCCCACAGAATCCTTGAGTTCAGAAGGAGTGCCTTCAGCAACTATTTTTCCAGCATCTATAATTGCAATTCTATCCGCCAAGTAGTCAGCTTCTTCCATATAATGTGTTGTAAGCAATACAGTAACCCCTTCATCTCTCAGCTTTTCAACATACTCCCATATGTGGCGGCGTGTTTGTGGATCCAAGCCGAGGGTAGGTTCATCGAGAAACAGAACTTTTGGTTTATGCATGAGTCCTCGAGCTATCTCCAGCCTTCTTCTCATCCCACCTGAAAAAGTTTTTACTATGCTATCTGCCCTGTCAAGCAACTCCACCATTTCAAGAACTTCTTCAATTCTGCGGTGCCTTTCTTCCCTGCTCATGTGATAAAGCCTTCCATGAATATCGAGATTTTCTCTGGCTGTAAGGCGGTCATCTAAGCTAGGATCCTGAAAAACAATTCCAATGCTCTGCCTCACTTTCGCCGCTTCTTTCACAACATCATATCCATTAATTTTCGCCTCGCCACTTGTAGGCTTAAGAAGTGTGGCAAGAATGCTTATCGTCGTTGTTTTTCCAGCCCCGTTTGGCCCCAGCAGGGCGAAAATCTCGCCATATTCTATCTCCAGAGAAATTCCATTTACAGCAACAATGCTACCGAATCTTTTCACCAGATTTCTTACCTCAATTGCTGGCATCTTTCAACCTCCTGTAAAACTCTTCGAGCATTTCATTAGCCCTTTTATTTCCCATTCTTTCAAGCATAAAGATTATCTTTGGCAAAAGAGGGTATTTCTCAATAATTTTCTCTTTCCATCCAATTGTTGCCTCATCACCAAATATTTCCTCCATTGCCACAATCTGCGAATGGAGTTTTCTGTAGAATTCCTCCTTCGCCATCATTATTTCTTTCATGAACTTTTTTCCTCTCGGCGAGAGCTTATACACGATCCTTCTTCCCTCTTTTTTTCCCTCTATTATTTTTTTCCTTTCCAGTGATTTAAGCAATGGGTAAATTGTTCCAGGGCTGGGCTTATAGCCGAGAACTTCCTCACACCTCTTCATTATATCGTATCCGCTCATTTTCTCCTTCATAAGCTGCTTCAGTATGAATATTTTGAGTACTGTTTTCATAACGAGTTCGATATATCGAGTTCGATATATATGTTTTGTGGTTATCTTCATCGCTAGAGGCAAATTTTTAGTATCATCAAATTTTACATCAGGTGGCGAAAGCGATGAGCATATAGCGGCTATGTATCAGCTCTCTGGAGGATATATTTATACAAGCGATATAAATAAAATTTCGATCCCAATTCTGCATGCAATATTGTTTAATTACGATGCTTCCATATTCTATAGAATAAAGCATTTTGAATGCAGTATAGAGGCAGAGTCTTCTAATGGAATAGATCGCATTGAAATCTGGGTAAACGGAGAAATGAAAGTCTATCAGAATTTTTCAAATGCAAATCCTGCAAAATTAATATGGATGTGGGAAATAAACGCAAGCAGGAGAATATACGAAGTGACTTTCAGAGTGTATGATTTTGATAACAAGGAGCTCAAAGAGGCAGATTTTCAGGCATTCATAGTTGCTATGTAAATACAGCTAAACTTTTATTTCCTCGAATTGATAACATTCATGCACATCATTGATGGCAGAAAAATAGCGGCAGAAATGGAGGAAAAAATAAAAAAGGAGGTAGATGGAAAAGAAATAAAAATTGCTACGATTGTTATAAAAGGAAATGAGGAATCATGGCTTTTTGCCCGTCTTAAGGATAAAGCATGCAAAAGAGTAGGCATTCAGCATGAAATCATTGGCTTGGATTATGATGAGCAGGAGAAAATTGAAGAAGAAGTGGTTAAGTTAAGTAGGGATGAGAGCATAACAGGCATAAACATTCAGCTTCCCCTGCCTTCTGGCATCGACTATCATTCTCTTGTGGAAAAAATAGATGTGAGGAAGGATATAGAAGGAATGCATCCATATAATATTGGCCGCCTTTTGCTTGGAAAGGAAGAAATTATACCATGCACCCCAAAAGCCATACTCAAAATTCTTCAGCATGAGGGTGTGGAGCTTCAGGGAAAAGAAGTTGTTATAGTCAATCACAGCAACATAATCGGCAAACCTCTCGCCCTGCTAATGCTAAACAGAAATGCCACTGTTACAGTATGTCATGTATATACAAAAAATCTGGCAATGCACACAAAAAAAGCAGAGATACTAATCACCGCAACAGGTGTGAAATGGCTCATAAAAGAAGAACATGTAAGCGAGGGCTGCATAATAATTGATGCAGGAATAAAAAAGGAGGGCGGCAGGATATACGGGGATGTTCATGAAAGCGCCGCAAAAAAAGCGGGGGCGGTGACGCCTGTGCCCGGTGGCGTGGGTCCAGTTACCATAGCAAGTTTGCTTGAGAACGCTGTTGAGGCGTATAAAAAACTTCATAAAGGGCAGTAAATTTTTCTTCATGGATAGAAGAGTCTATTACTCTTTTCATGAAATCCCGTTTGACGGGTACGAATACGGATATATGAAGCCGAGAATGGGTTTTAGCAGTAGAGAGATAAAGGAAATTTTGATATCCATTATCGTTTTATCCTTTGCCTTCGCCATTGCATGGACACATGGTGCGTATGGTCTCTTCCTTTATTTTCTTCCTGTTTCATTTTTAGCTGTTGTAACTGCATTCGCATGTCATGAAATTGCTCACAAATATGCTGGCATAAGATATGGTTACTGGTCAGAATATCGAATGTTTCCTCAAGGTCTTTTGTTTGCCCTCTTGCTCAGCTTTGTTGGTTTTGTTTTTGCTGCCCCTGGAGCTGTAATGATATTTGGTATGCCGAGCAGAGAGGAAAGTGGAAAAATTTCTATGGCGGGGCCGATGGCAAATATACTGGTTGCCATTATTTTCATGCTGCTCGCTTCTACTGGCATACTGTACAATGTCTTCATTTTTGTGTCCCACATCAACGCCTTTCTCGCCTTTTTCAATTTAATTCCATTCGGCCCATTAGATGGAAGAAAAATTTTTGCATGGAATGTGGCAGTGTGGATGGCAATGATTGTTACAAGCGTTGCGTTAATGATAATCTCTTTCATGATTTAACAAAAAAACGAAATAATTTTTAGTTCGATATAACTTTAAAAATCATGAGATGGGCAATGACAATTCTATCTGCTTTCATACTCACTGCTTCCTCATTTGCAATGCCGGGCAAAGCAATAGGAATAAGGTACAGAGATGAAATTTTCTCTCGCGTGGATATAACGAAGGATGTTATATATGGCGAGAACTACGACTTTAGAGGGCAACTCGTAAAACTGAAAATGGATGTTTATGAACCACATGGCGATGATGCAGAAAAAAGAGCACTCATTATATTCATCCATGGCGGCGGTTTTACTGGCGGGGATAAAGCAGATAAGCAATGGGTTTTTCTCTGCACAACCTTTGCCAAGCGCGGCTATGTTACAGCATCAATAAACTATCGTCTTCAAAAGCCAGGAAATGTTACTGCACATGCCATAACACAGGCGATGCATGATGCAAAGGCGGCGGTTCGCTATTTCAGAGCCCATGCATCAGAATGGAGAATAGATGAAGAAAAAATTGCACTCGTAGGCGGCTCAGCAGGAGCCATAACGGCTTTGCACGCAACATATTTAAGAGAGCCAGAATATGAAGGGAATAGTGGTAATGAAGGATATTCTTCCAACGTTTCAGCATGCATCGATTTATGGGGCGGACTTTATGATAATGTTAGCAAGATAGATTCTGGAGAGCCGCCAGTATGCATCATTCATGGCACAGAAGACAAAGGGGTGCCATTCAGCGAAGCATTGAATATATCGGAGAGATGCAGGGAAGTTGGAGTGTATTGCGAATTACATCCTTTAAAAGGCGAGGGGCATGCCCCGTGGCATCTCATAGATGACTTCCTTCCATGGATGGTGAACTTCTTGTATAAAAAAATGATTGGATTGAATGTGAAGGAAACCAACGAAGGAGATAAAATACCTTTCATCGGATTACCACACTTCATATATGTAATTTTACTGATGATTCTTTTAAGAATGGTGAGAGATGTTTATTGAAGGAATATAGTTGATGTAAAAAGAGATGTGTCTAGCAACAATAGAAGCGGAAAGAAATATAAAGGAGGGTGGAACAAAGGCATAAAGAATACTCATGCTATATTCTACCAGCTTCATTGATACTCATATTCATAATAAAAAGTTCTTTCCCCTGCCCTCCATTTTGTAAGAATAGGTGATAAGGGTTACTTGGTGTTGATGAACAAAGATTGATGGATGCGATTATTGAGGCTGAATGGTTTACCTTTTCCAGAACAATTTCTTTCCATTTCTCATCATTCCAACAAGCAGTAAATCTGTTTTGAAGATATAGGCGGCTATTGCTATGCATATTAAGGAGAAGATGAAGGAGTATGTTATTCCTGCAATAACAATGCTGTATGCATCCAAAAGTAGAAATGATGGAGCCAACATGGGATGGGAAAATGGTATGGCGAAAATTATGGCCTTTAAGGAAAATGGCAGAGAGGCAAACCCCTTAAACATTATCAGAAACATTGGAATAATTGCTAATGCAGAAATAGGCAGAGTCAAGGTTTGGGCTGACTTATAATTTTTGGCAAAAGCCCCTATAACAATGCATAGAGATAAGCCAGCAAGCAAGGAAGAAAACAATGACAGTGAAATAAAAACATAATCGAGAATATCGAGTTTAAAGCCATATTCTGATAAATCAATTTTTTCACCTGAAAATGAGCTGATGTAATAACCAAAGCCTGCCATATAAATCATTGCAATGATGAAGCCAACAATGGCAGCACCCATTATTTTCCCAGCTATTATATTGCTTCTTTTCACCGGCAGTGTTAACAATGTTTCCAGTGTTTTATTTTCCTTTTCCATCCCCATTGAGGTAATAACCATTCCTCCAGAAGTTAAAATTATGATCATCACTATTATTGGCACCGTCGTTGATTGTGTAGAGAAAAACTGGAGTATTACAGAAGGAGAGACATCTATCTCTTTTTCCTTAAAAACTGTCAGTTCCTCCTCATTAATTGGATTTGACACAAAACTCGCATTTATCTTTCTTTCCTCCAAAATATTATTCGCTATCTCTCCTTCTGCAATCTCAATAATATTTTTTATAGTTTCATATGGGAATGCATTCGCTATACCTATATCGTTAATAACCCAGTAAATTTTAATCCCTGCTTTAGAAAAATTCTCTATATTTGAAGAAAAATTTGATGGTACTTCTATTAACGCAAACCCTTTTCTTTCCTTTACTTCTTCAATGCTATTGTTCCACGTAACTATATTGCAATAAGCTTTCATTACATCCACAAAAATTTTTGATGCATTTCCATCATCATTACATGCTAGACCTATTTTTGGCATTTCCTTTGCTTTCTCTGCTGCCTCTCCAAAAAAGTTTCCCATACCCGCAAAAATAATGAACATTAGGACAACAGGTAGAACTGTTGCTGGCGTGAGCAATTCCCTGACTTCTTTTTTAACTATATTCAGCAAACTCATTTTATCGCCCTTATAAAAACCTCCTCTATGTTTTTGGCATCGTATTTTTCTTTCAGCTTCTCTGGCTCATCTATTTCAATTATTCTCCCAGCATCTATCAAAGCTATTCTATCACATATGTATTCAACCTCCAGCATGTTATGGGAAGAAACAAGGAAAGTCATTCCTTCCTTGGCAAATCTTTTTATCATTTTTCTTATCTCGTTTGCATTTATCACATCCAAGCCGGAAGTAGGCTCATCTAAAATTGCCAATTTTGGCATTGTCATCAACGCTCTCGCAAGTAGCAGCCGCCTCACCATTCCCTTGCTGTAATTTTCTATTTTGTCATCAATTCTATTTCCAAGCTTTGATATTTCTATACCACGCTGTAAAATTTCTTTTTCATCAAAAAAAGAAGCAATGAATGCCAGATATTGTCTTCCCGTCATATTTTTGTATGCTCCTGCCTCCTCTGGCAGATAAGATATTATTTTCCTTATTTCATCATCGTTTATACCGACTTCCAGCCCAAATATTTTTGCTTCTCCATCGCTCTTTTTGATGAGTGTCGCCAATATGCGCAATATGGTTGTCTTTCCCGCTCCATTTGGTCCAATCAATCCAAAAATTTCTCCTTCCTCAACGCTAAATGAAACACCTTTAACTGCCTCAAACTCGCCGTATCTTTTGACGAGGTTTTTTACCTCTATGGCTTTCATTTCCTCCCAAGTTTCTCCTTTGCTATCTCACGCAACTTAAATTTCTGTATCTTTCCACTTGCTGTCATTGGCCATTCATTTGTGAAGAAAATGTATTTTGGCACTTTATAGCGTGCAATATTCTGCCTGCAAAATTCCTTTATTTCCTCCTCTGTCGCCTCTTTGCCCTCCTTAAGCTGAATGAAAGCCGCAACCTCCTCGCCATATTCCGGATGGGGCACACCTACAACCTGCACTTCTTTTATCTTTGGATGGCGATACAGAAATTCTTCTATCTCGCGAGGATAGACATTTTCTCCTCCCCTTATAATCATGTCATCTACTCTGCCGAGAATATAGATGTAGCCATCGTTATCCATCATTGCCAAATCCTTTGTATGTAACCATCCATTTTCTATTGTTTTCGCCGTAGCTTCTTCCATCTTATAATAGCCCTTCATTATATTGTAGCCTCTCGCCACCAGCTCGCCAGGAGTATTGGGTGGTACTTCCTCTAAGGTGCCCGGCTCAACAATCTTTACCTCAACATGAGGTATCGGCTTGCCAACTGTTTTCACTCTTTTTTCCAGCGGATCATCTCTCTTTGTCATTGTGATTACAGGTGATGCTTCGGTAAGCCCATAAGCAATTGTCATTTCTTTTGCATGCATATCCTCCATAACTCGCCTCATTACTTCTTCCGGGCAAGGAGCGCCAGCCATTATTCCAGTGCGAAGCGACGACAAATCATACTTTTCAAAATCGGGATGATTGAGTTCTCGAACAAACATCGTCGGCACTCCATGCAAGGCGGTGCATTTTTCTTTATCAACAGCCTGCAAAACTTTTTCAGCATCAAAAATTTCGATTGGCACCATTGTTGCTCCATGAACAACACAATTTAGTGTGGATAGAACGCAGCCGAAACAATGGAAAAATGGTACAGGGATGCAAAGCCTGTCTTTATTGCTAAAATCGAGGTATTTTCCAACCCAGTAAGCATTATTGACAATATTGTAATGAGTAAGCATCACGCCTTTTGGAAAACCTGTTGTGCCAGAAGTGTATTGCATATTCACAACATCATGGCAATCCAAACTATTCTGTATTTTCCTCAATTCATCATCACTCACTTCTTTTCCCATATCAATTATATCCTGCCAGTTTAGTAGCCCGGGATAATCTCCTTTTCCGATAAAAACAGCATGCTCAAATTTTGGAAAATTCGGCGATTTCTCGCCTCTTTTTATTTCTGGCATCACTTTATACAAAGTTTCAACATAATTCACATCCTTGAATTTTTCAACGAGGAAAAGAACCTTTGTATCAGATTGTTTTAATAAATATTCGAGTTCCGCCGCCTTGTAATATGTGTTGACGGTAACAAGAACAGCCCCTATTTTTGCTGTAGCGAATTGAAGAATAACCCACTCGGGCACATTATATGCCCATACCGCCACATGATCTCCTTTTTTGACTCCCAGTTTTAATAAACCCTTTGCAACCTTTTCAACTATCTCTTTAAATTCCTTGTATGTGTAGCGTGGGCCATCCAGATAAACGAGAGCATCATTATCAGGGTATTTGGCGGCGGTATCGTCCAGAACCTCACCAAGTGTTTTTTCAATCATGGAGATGAATGTTTTTTGCCTTCATAAAATTTATTGCCTACTCGTAATTCACATCCACAAGTTCTGCTTCAATATCTATGCCCTCATATTTCACGCTTGCCTTCACGAAATTTGCTATATCTGGCGAGTAATATAGCTCGATAATGTCGTAGATTGACATTTTATATGCCTCAAAGCTGCCAGCAGGTGTGGAAATACTTTGCTTGCCACTGCAAACAACTTCCATAGAGCCAAGTGGAATATTAATTTGCAGTGGAACCTTTACAATGCCAAAGAGAGCCGTCGCCAGTGCATCGATGCTTACATTTGTCAGAGGAAGATTCCATATCTTTTCTTTCAATGGAAAATCGATTAAAGTATATGGCTCACTGAATGTTATGGATGCAGTAACTTTAAATGGAATAGGCAATGGTATGGGTATAATTTCCAATTTTATTATAGTTAGTCCTCTAACCTCCACTTCTATTCCATCAATAGCAAATTCTTTTGTAACAGTAAGCTCCCCATTTATTTTCGTCAACAAAAACTTTCCTGTTAACTGTAAAGGAGGTTGCGAATAATATGAGAAATCTCCATTTAACCTCCCACTGAATTCAACTATATAATTTCCAATGTCATTTGTGACTTTGAAATTGAGTTCTTCTATATTCCCACTGAAATTAAGCTGTCCTCCATATTCCATACCGATCTCTATCTTTGAAATATCAAATGTCCATTCATCACTTTCCTTCCATGCATCTATTAGGGCTGCTGTTTCCGCCACGCTTTCCTGACCCGATGAATCTTCAACAGTTAGCGTAACATCATATATGCCTCGCTGGTTGTAAGAGTGCTTCGGTGTTGTTTCATCGCTTGTTGCTCCATCTCCAAAGTCCCAGTGCCACGCAACTATGCTGCCTTCATCATCCATGCTTTTGCTTCCATCAAAAGTGATTTCTTCGCCAACACTTGCAATATATGGTCCGCCTGCCTCTGCGACGGGGGGCCAGTCGTAAGCATTTTTGTCATAATCCACCCATACAATGCTGTAGTCATCTACATGCAGGGAGCCATACTCTATATTGAAAAAGCCGTTATATCCCCAGAAACTTCCCCAGCTGTTTTTACATATCCAGTATCCTCCTCTTGGAATACTTGGGTCATCCTTCCAGCCAACAATGAGTATGCAGTGATTTATTCCTTCAACATAGCCGGGATAAGGATAGTAATCGCTTGGACTGTGATGTTCCAGTCCCCATTGCATGAAATCTTCTGTTGCCATCATGAAACTAACCACCGGCCCCTCTTCCATTATTTGTGTTTTTATTCTTTTCCTATCTTCATCGCTTCCATCAGGTAGCCAGTAGCCATAGTCAGTGATTGGAACAAGCTTGTTTTCCCAGTCATCGCATTTTTCATCACATGGAATGCTATCGTCAGCCTGATACGGCATGCAATCTTCAGGAATAATTCCATTATGATAATTTCCATCGCTGCCTGTGGATTTTATATACTGAAACGCAAGATATGGGCTACCTCCCCTGCAACTTCCAGATTCGGGAAGGCAAGATAAAATATATTGTTCAGATAAATCAGGATCAAGCTCTGCAATTCCTTCCCTTATATTTATTATACTCTCCAATGCCCCCACAGCAGCAAAAGCCCAGCAACTCCCGCACATGCCCTGAAAGCGAGCGGGCGTCGTCCAATCATTGCCACCATAATCAAGCCAGCTGAAATATGCTGGCAGGTCGCCTATGGAAGGTTTCGGCGAGGCTTTGGCTGGATCAAAAGATGGAACTTCTTCCATTACAGCAAAATGAAAATCACTTGCCGCTATTTCTTTTCCACATCTGCAATCATTATTTTCCATTGCCATGATGGGAGCAACGAATATGGCGGCAATAATAAAACACAAAAAATTTCGTTTAAACATGCCTCTAATATTCATGGTACTAAATAATTCGCGATTTTTAAAATTTAATGATTTCCAAAAAAGGTTACCGAACAAGTCAGAATGAATAAAGAAGTTGCCATGGCAATTATGTGCTTCATTCTTGGGGTGTGAATGATAAACCTTGTTACCAATCTTTCAAAATATCTCTTCTATTACTCTTCTGTATCTCCAGTAAATTTCTTCATCAAGTATTTTTCCCTTGCATCCCTTTGCTTTCCCATCATATTCTCTCTGCTTTATCACGGGTTTAATTTCCATACTAAAACATCTTTTGTGCATCCCCGTTAAAATAGAAAAATCTATATGAATGGCCATATATTACTATAAAATGCCGATAGCTGAAGAGCTTGCAAAAAAGCAACGACAGATTTCCATAGCAGAATTTTTCGAGAAAAATAAACAAATTCTCGGCTTCGATAGCCTAACTCGGGCTCTCATAACATGTGTAAAGGAGGCGGTGGATAACTCTTTAGATGCTTGCGAGGAAGCAGGCATATTGCCAGATATATTTGTTGAAATAAAGCAGGTAGACGGCGATGAATACAGAATAGTTGTCGAAGATAATGGGCCGGGTATTGTAAAAAGCCAGATTCCCCATGTCTTCGGCCGCCTTTTATATGGCTCCCGCTTTCATAGCCTTAAACAATCGAGAGGGCAGCAGGGAATAGGTATATCGGCAGCTGTATTATATTCGCAACTCACAACTGGTAAGCCAGCAATCATAACTTCAAAAATCGGTGAAGGATTTCCCGCTCACAGGATAGAACTAATCATTGACACAAAGAAAAATCTTCCACGAATAATAAAGGAGGAGATGGTGCACTGGAAAAAGAGGAGTGGTACAAGGGTGGAACTTTTTGTAAAAGGAAAATATGTGAAAAACAGGAAACAATCTGTATATGAGTATTTGCGAAGTACAGCTATTGTAAATCCACATGCTCACATTACATTTATTGAACCGGATGGAAATGAAATCATTTTTGAGAGAGCAGTTGATAAACTTCCCAAGCAGCCCAAGGAGATAAAACCTCATCCATATGGTATTGAACTGGGTACTTTGCTTAAAATGCTTAAGGAGACGAAGGCGAAGAAAATAACAACATTTCTTGCAAGCGAGTTTTCATCCGTAAGTCTGCAAAAAGCTCGCCAGATTGTTGCTAAGGCAGGCGTAGATGAAAATAAGGAGCCAGCAAAAATATCGCTCGAGGAGGCAAAGAAAATCTTGGAAACCTTCAAAAAAGTTAAACTTATGGCCCCTCCCACCGATTGCCTTTCCCCCATAGGAGAAACCCTCATAAAAAGAGGACTTAGAAAAGAAACCGCCCAGCTTTCTCCAGAGTTTATTTCCACCGATACCCGTCAGCCCAGCGTCTTTGCCGGCACGCCATTTATGGTCGAAACAGGAATAGTATATGGAGGAAATCTGCCAAGAGAAGAAAGGGTGGAAATCCTTCGCTTTGCAAACCGCGTACCTTTACTTTATCAGGAAGGAGCATGTGTGATTACGGAGGCGATAAAAAATATTGACTGGCGTCGCTACGGCTTGGAGCAGAAAGGTGGTAAGGGAATCCCCTATGGGCCAGCGATAATACTGGTTCATGTGGCATCGGTAAATATTCCATTTACTTCGGAATCAAAAGAGGCGATAGCGAGTGTTGAGGAAATAGAAAAAGAAATACGCTTATCTTTACAGCAATGTGCAAGGAGGATGAGAACACATTTATCAAAAAAGGCAAAGAAGGAGAAGGCAAAAAGTAAGTTTCTCCTCATATCAAAAATTTTACCGGAGATAGCAAGGAAGGCGGCGGAGATGCTCGATAAGCCTGTGCCGCCCATTGATGATGTGATAAGTCAGATTATGAATATTGTGTGGATTGATGATGAAGTTGTCACTAAGGATGGTATAGCAGAGAGTAGGATAAGAATAATAAATTACAAAAGAAAACCGCAGGAGTTCATTCTTTATGCTGAGATACCTTCTAAAGAATATGTGACGGATGTGATTCCAGAGCCACTTGAAATAAGAGAGAGAATTATAAAATGGAAAATATCTCTTAAACCTTCTGAAAAGCTTGAACTTTCATTTAAAGTTAAATGTGATGGCGTTGATTTTGATGAAAACAATCTGTATGCACTTGGAATAGATCCGGTGAATATTGTTGGTGCTGAGAAATGGGAGGGTGAAGAATGAGTGACGCAGTAAAAGAACTTAAGAAAATTGCGGAGAAAATATATGATGACCTCACTAAAGGAAAAATTCCTTCGATTGAGCTTCCAGCAAGAACAAAATCAAACATCGTTTTTGACGATCGCTATAGGGTATGGAAATATGGGAATCAGAATATAACTCGTTCCGCTGTTTCTCTATCCAGTGCTTATATGCTCCTCCGCACCATGTATGTGATTGATTTCATAAAGGATATGATTGAGCAGGGGAAATCATCGACACTCAGAGAGCTTTATTATATATCAGAGGGATGGGGTGAGGCAAAATTCAATAGCCAGGACGAATCAGATAAATTAGCGGAAGATTTGGAGATAATAACCAAAAAGCTCAGAGAAGATTTTAAATTGAGACCTGAAGAGGATGGAGCGAGAGTTATAGGGGATATAGTCATTGAGGAAACCACAAGGAAGGGTGAAAAGAGGCGCATTCACTGTCAGGATGATGTGGGTGATGCTGGATACAGCATTCCATATAATGTGGAGAAGGAAAAGCTCCGCTTCGTTGAAGTAAACGCTGATAAAGTTATAGCTGTTGAGACAGGAGGTATGTTTGATCGCCTTGTTGAAAACAGATTCGATGAAAAGAGCAATGCAATCCTCGTGCATTTAAAGGGACAGCCAGCAAGAAGTACGAGAAGATTCATAAAGAGGCTAAATGAGGAACTTAATCTGCCTGTTATCGTTTTCACCGATGGCGACCCATGGAGCTACCGCATCTATGCCAGCGTTGCCTATGGTGCCATAAAAACAGCCCACATTTCTGAATATCTTGCCACTCCTGCAGCGCAATTTCTCGGAGTAACACCTTCAGATATTTTAAATTATGAACTTCCATCAGATGATTTAACCAAAGAAGATATAGCCGCTCTTCAATCAGAGTTAAGTGACCCTCGCTTCCAAGATGAATTCTGGCTTAATGAAATAAAATTACAGCTTGAAATAAAAAAGAAGGCAGAACAACAGGCACTGGCAAAATATGGCTTAGATTATGTTACAGATGTTTATCTTCCTGAAAAGCTGACGGAAATGGGATATGAAATTTAAATGAGAAGGAGATAGTGTTGGAATGAAAGGCACACGATTTCGCTAAAAACTCATTTTGAGGAAAATCTTATTTCAAAAACCTTTTTATATAATGACTGCATGTAAGAGAGGGATAAGTATGGAAGGAACCGTAATAAAGTGGATAGATAAGAAAGGATATGGTTTTATCGGAGTAGATGGACAAAAGGATATTTTTGTTCATTATTCCGATATAAAGAAGGAAGGCTTTGTAAGCCTTAAAATAGGACAGAAGGTAAAGTTTGATGTGGAGGAGACGGATAAGGGGCCGCGAGCCAAAAATGTTGAATTGCTGGAATGATCCTGTCGGATAGAGATATAAGAGAAGCCATTTTGAAAGGCGAGATTTCCATTGAACCATTTAGAAAGGAGAATTTAACGCCCAATGGCTATGATTTGACAGTCAAGGAAATATACGTGGATGGGGCAACGAAAGAAGAGGCAAAAATAAAACCTATGACATGGTTTGCAATATCAACAGAAGAATACATAAGATTGAAAAATGTGACTGCCCAGCTGTGGCTCCGCTCTTCATATGCGAGAAAAGGACTGCTATCAAGCTTTGGAAAAGTTGATGCTGGATTTGAAGGATGTCTCACCATTGCCTGTTTCAATACATATCAGGAGATAGAGATGAAAAGGGGAGACAGAATATGTCAGATTGTTTTCGAAAAAATGGTTTCAAGACCGTCAAAATATTATGAGGGAAAATATAGAGGACAGAAAGGCGTAAAACTGGAGTAAATCATATCTTTTTATATCTCCTCCCATATTCCTATTTATGAAAAGATTGTTTGGCACAAACGGGGTTAGAGGAATTACGAACGAAAGTATGAATGCTGAATTGGCTTTAAAACTTGGAAAAGCTATCGGAACATACTTTCAGGGAAATATAATTGTTGCTACAGATACAAGAACCTCAAACGAAATGCTTAAGAATGCTGTTATCGCCGGCTTGGTGGCGACGGGCTGCAATGTTTTTGATGCGAAAATTGCTCCCTCGCCAACTTTGCAGTATTATGTGAAACATAGCGATGCTGATGCAGGAGTTATAATAACTGCCTCTCATAATCCTCCGGAATTCAATGGCATAAAGGTTGTTGATGCCGATGGAATAGAACTATCAAGGAACAGGGAGAAGGAAATTGAAAAAATATATTTCAATGAGAGATTTAAGCTGGCGGCATGGAATGAGTTGGGCAAGGTATATGATATTGATATTCTCGACTTTTATATAGAAGGAGTTCTTGACAAGGTGGATGTTGAAAGAATAAAAAGCAACGATTTCAAAGTGGTTGTTGATTGTGGAAATGGAGCAGCATGCTATACAATGCCTTATTTGGTGGGCCAGATGGCAAATGTTATATCTCTAAATGCTCAGCCAGATGGTAATTTTCCGGGAAGGGAGCCGGAACCAACAGAGGAAAATATAAAAGACTTGATGAGGACAGTGAAGGCAGTTAATGCAGATTTGGGAGTGGCGTATGATGGTGATGCAGACAGAGCTGTATTTGTTGATGAAAAAGGCAATTTTATTCACGGAGATAAATCTCTGGCGATAATGGCTGGATATATGGTGGAAAAGCAAAGAGGAAAAGTCGTTACACCCGTCTCAACATCAAGTTGCGTTGAGGAGTATGTTAAGGCGAGAGGTGGCGAAGTGGTTTATACAAAAGTTGGTGCTCCAATAGTGGCAAGAAAAATGGTGGAAGTGGATGCTGTTTTTGGTGGAGAAGAAAATGGCGGCCTCATGTTTCCATCTCATCAATATTGCCGTGACGGAGGTATGGCAACTGCTGCAATGCTTGAACTTCTGGCTAAGAAGGGCAGGAGTCTTTCGGAGTTAATTGCAGAAGTACCATCCTATCACCTTATTAAAACAAAGGTGAGATGTGAAAATAACAGAGAAGTGATGGAGAAATTGAAGGATGCGATTAAAGGAAAAGTCGATTATACCGATGGCATAAAAGTTTATACAGAACGCGGCTGGGTTCTTATCCGTCCTTCGGGCACAGAGCCGATCATAAGGATATATGCTGAGGCAAAAAAGCGGGAGGATGCAGAAAAACTGGCAGATAAATATAAAAAATTAGTGGAAAGCCACCTTTAATTGCATACCTCTCTCGTTTTAACAGCCACACCCCTTTCAAAATCAAGCATCTCATCTCTGTTCATAAGGCACTGCCCTACAGCAAGCAATTCATCCTCCTTGCTTACAATAAGAACCTCATCATAGGGGCGAATTTCCCTGCATGCATCCACAACAAACTTTGCAAAAACATTCCTTCCTTCTTTTATGAAAGGCTCGGCTTCATCGCCTACAACAACTCTCATCTTTGGATATGAAAAGAAGCGATGGAGGCGCCGCCCTCCCTCTGCTTTAAGGGTGAAAAAACCATCTGATGCGCGCATCGAAACAACATGCTTTCCATTGCAATAGACATTTCTTATTTTGCCCGTTGTTTTTGACTTCCTAATTCCTATTTTTCCGTCAAACAGGGCGTCTCCAGCCCCTTTTCCAAACTGGTAGTTCGCTATGCTTTTTATTTTTCTGATGTCATAATCCTCGCTTTTTCTCCCAATTTCATTCAGCGATACAATCTTTAATTTCCTGTAAAATCTACTGCACATTCTTGCAGCCATTTTTCTGCTCTCCTCATCTGTCTCCAAAGGAAAAACTGATTGCGCCACGGGGTAAATTTCATCTAATTCAAGCGGAATAGCTCCAAAAGGTGTTTCAATAATGCAGTTTGCCTCTAATTTTTTCATCCATTCGTTTTTGCTACTGTATGGTTTCTCCATTTCAGCAAAAATTACACTCTTATCAAAAAAAGGAATGTATCTCTCCATTACTCTTTTACGTAATCTATAGGCTATGGGACGATGCATGGAAAATCTACCCGTATATATAAATGCCCTCTTTTTGGAAATATTTTCCCATTTCTCAAGCCATTTTTTCTCGCCTGCTATCACTTCCATTGCTTCCTGTAGCGAGGGATGACATGCTGCCCTCTGCTCAGCTAACTCCCATAGGGTGCCATGCTTTATTGCCTGCCTTATTCTTTTCATCTCCGCCAATGTTTGCCAGAGATTGTGCAGGGCAATGTTCCTCGTTTTTTCCTCTTCATCCATCTCCTTTAAATCATCCACATTGTACTTACTACATACAGGGCAACAACAGGGCAGTTCATCCATTTCATTTAATCGGAGTGTTTTGTCGGGAAATATAAGGCGTTCATCTTTCGCATATTTTATGTAGGAGGCAGAATCAAACAAGTCGCAGCCCAGCAGAACAGCCATAGGAAACACTACTGGATGACCCGCTCCAAAAAGATGGACGGGCTTTGAAGGTGGCAACTCCTTTTTACTGGCTATTATTATCTCTGCAATATCAGCGAATTTCTGATTCTCCATTAATGGGACAACTCCGCCAATAGGATATACATCTGCCCGCAATTTAGCAAGTTGTTTGGCGCAATACCTCCGCAAATCTTCATATACTCCCCCCTGGACGGTGCAGGCGAGCAGCATTTTTCCCTTTTCCTTCACACTTTCCCTTGCTCTTTTTAGTGTTTCAGCCACCTCCTTTTTTACTTCCTCATATTCGCTCTCTTCTGAAAAAATATCAAGAATTGTTCCTATATCGCTGCCTATATCACGCTGAAATTTAACAATTTTTATTGGATCAATCTCTATACCATACATATACATCTGGAATGAGCCAGAGTCCGTCATTATAGGGCGATTGAAATTGAGGAGAGAATGCAAACCCTCCTTCAATGCCCTGTTCCTGAGTTTTTCATCGTTGTATATGATATACGAATTTGTTATCAAAGCCTGTGCTCCCATTTCAAGCATTTCATTTGGATGAACTGGCATAAAATGAGGATTTATTACTGGCAGAATGGTGGGTGTGCTTATTCTGCCATGTGCCGTTTCAAGAATTCCTATCCTTGCTAAGCCATCCCTTGCTTTTATTTCAAACATATGGAT
>Ga0209834_10000532_pt1 | contig 23197 bp, 22 predicted proteins | sample Mar14236cmmetaG_FD_184134 | JGI IMG/M metagenome (GOLD analysis project Ga0209834, IMG submission 184134) | Marine hydrothermal vent microbial communities from Guaymas Basin, Gulf of California to study Microbial Dark Matter (Phase II) - Marker... ...
AGGATAGAAGAGGGATTCTGAGAGACTGTAGCTCTTTGGCTAATCGCTACTCTGTTCCTCTCTTCTTCCTGACTGCCTCCTTTATTTTATCCTACATCGCTACTCGAATCGCGTAACTCGGCACTTATATATGTTTTGGCACAACCAACAACGCACAACGTTTCTAAAAAACTGAACCTCGTTTCACAATACAAGAAGCACATTATACGCTGACACGTCTATGCTGAGAGATTTCAAATACATTAATTCTGACCACTTCGGCAACAACGATTTCCTGGTGTATTCGGGAAAAGCTATTTCTACCGGAAGGCCAAGGATCAACGCAAGCTCGTCCGCAATTTGAAAGGGTGGAAGAAATTTCCCGCGTTCTACGGCTGATATATAACCGGGATTTCTTCCTATCTTTTCGGATAGTTCTTTTTGGGTCATTCCTTTTTTCATTCGCGCATAAACGAGTAACTCCACAAAGATGCCCTCCTTTTGCGATAATCAGCGGGCGGAGATTTTCGCTCTAAAAGAAACTCCGGAAATAGTTCTTCAACAGGCACTTCAAAAAATGCTGCAATGGCATCGGCAAGGAAAAAGTCTGTTAACTTCACTTTCCCGGTCTCGATTCTTGATAGAGTGCTTCTGCTGATTCCCAATCTTTGTGCCAGCTCTTCCTGTGAAATTCCTCTTTTTACTCTCAATTGCTTTATGAACATTTGGTTCCTCCGTTATTAAGTATTCATATGTATACTATCATAAAATCAACTTGATTTTGAAGACTTGATTAAAAATTGCACAAAAAAACAGCCGATTTTCGGCTGTTTTTTGGCGTGCCCGGGGCGATTTGAACGCCCGGCCTCCAGATCCGCAGTCTAGCGCTCTATCCAGCTGAGCTACGGGCACACGAAAATGGCGGAGAGGGAGGGATTCGAACCCTCGGAGGGTAAAAAACCCTCACTTGCTTAGCAGGCAAGCGCCTTCGGCCGCTCGGCCACCTCTCCACCTACCTTTAGATTCTATCATGGCTTAAAGTGAGTGTCAATAATACTTTTTGGCAAGTGTACCGCAATTTACCGAGAAAAATTTCAGGTCATCCACCCTGAGGGCAGTAAGACTGCCACCGTACACACATCCTGTATCCAGGCCTATCTTGTCCTTCAAAATCAATGGTCCCCCAAACTTTGGAGTATGTCCAAAGACAACAGTTGTATTTTCTAGAGGATGGTCTGCGTATATGAAATCATCTCTAATCCAAAGAAGGTCAACTTCGCTTTGCTTATTCATTTCCACACCTGGTCTTATGCCTGCATGTACGAAAAGGTAATTGGAGTCTTTGTAATAGAGTTCTGTGTTTTTGAAGAAATCCATGTGGCTATCCGGGATATTTCTCAAACCACCATAGCTACGCAATGTAGCTTCCATACCATTTAATTCCCAATACTTACCCCATGGGCCTCCAAAAAAGTAGTTCAGCAACATTGCCTCATGATTACCCCTCAGAAAAACACAGTGATATTTTCCGCTGAGCTTCAACAGGAAATCTACAACTTCTTTTGATTGCGGGCCTCTGTCGATATAATCTCCCAAAAAAACGAGAGTGTCTCTTTTCTTTAGTTTTAAATTTCCAATGAGTGATTTAAGAGGCATTAAACAACCGTGAATATCTCCTATTGCGTAAAGCGTCAGAAAACCCCCTTCATAATAAATAACCATGTTAGAGAGAGACCTATTCCCAATATCGGACTAAATAGCCATTCAAGTTTTCCTGTTTTTGCGAAGAAAAGCCGGTACAATATTCCCGCTAATGTCACTATTGCAAGCCATTCAAAAAGCCCGGCAAAAGTGAAGATGTACATTGCCAATCTTTCTGAGATACCCACAGAATCTTTTTCCGCTCTGGAAATTATACCCTTCCTGAAGAAGTATGTTACTCCCACAGTGACTATGAGTATTCCCAGCAAGTACCAGCAAAACTGGGGTGTGATATACGATTTTTCGAAGAAATCTTTACTCAAAAAAGACAGCAGCAAAAAATACCCCAGGGCGATGATTTCCGCAAAATCATCGGGAATGACTTTTCTCAGATAAAGCGTTCCAAATTCCCCGGCAATGGCAAGCCCAAATACCAAAATACCTGTTGGAGCCATTAAAAGGGAATCAAAACTAAAAGCCAAAAAGACAAGAATTGCCCAGATGAAATGCTTCCAGAGATTTCCTTTTTCAAGGTCTTTCAGTTTGTAGCTGTTTACAAAAGCGTGATCTGCTACCAGATAACTAACGAGAAGATGCAATGGCATTTATCTTCTACCTCCTGTCCTGGTCTTTTCTTTCCATGGTAACACAGGAACCGCCATAGCAGCAACAACCAGTGCAACAAAAACGCCTGCCGCCATGCTGAGCCCAAAATCTCTCAGTAGCTTTCCCTGTGCAAAGGCAAAACTGGAAAATGCGAGTATAGTAGTTGCCGATGACATGGACACTGATTTTAGGGTTCTTGCCATTTCATATAGATTTCTTGAGGAAGAGCTGTGAATCATGTGCACAAGGCTATCTACTCCAATACCTATTATAAGAGGCGCAGAGATGATGGTTATAAATGTAGTATCAACACCAAGCACTTCCATGAGCCCAAACATTGCCATAAGTATACCGGACATGAGAATGAGTATTTTTACGCTGTCAGAGATGTTCCTTCTATCAATTAACACAACAACAAAAACCAGTGCCATTGCTATTAAAGATATCGGGAAGGAAACTCCCTTTACTGTGTCCATTAAATAGTAAAATACCTGAGGGTACCCTCCGACATAATTTTTCAGATTGCCAAGGCTGTCAAAGAGAACTTTTATCATGTTGTTCCGGTATATTCGACTCTTCGGTTCTGCATTGATTACAAAATATTGTTCGCCATCTGGAGCTTCGTAAATCAGCTGCTTTCGCAGGGAAGTCGGTAAGTTGTTGGCAACAAAGTTTATCAGTTCTTCAGGATTGTCAATACTCTGTGATTTGTCGATGAGTTCTATAAGGGAATCGTAGTACTTTGCCTTTTTCATAAGGCTTTCTAAAACTGGTGATCCTCTAAAAGAATTTATTTTTTTGACAAGGGACTTGAATTGGGAGAGGTATTGCTCTTCGTCGCCATGAACCAAGTCCATGAGAGAGAAAAGGTTTCCGATATAAGGGTTTACTTTCAGCTTTTCATAGACATCCTTCAATTCATCCGGTTTTACTATGAAAGGCACGGTATTTGCAATGCTCGCTTTGAATACCCTCTCAATAAGGCTGAGAGTAGATAACATCTCTGATTTTTCAGCCATCAGTCCCGGTGGGGTATAGGAAAAATTGTTGAGATTAGAGATTCCTAGATAACTCATAATGAGGAGAAAGAGGATAACAATAGTTAGGGATAATCTATGAAATTTTTTCACAGTGCCAGAAATGTAATAAAAAGCCTTGTCCAGCGAATGAATATTTGCCGCAGCTCCGCCTTTGCTAATGCTGTTCAAAGAAATTGCCGGCAAAAATAAGTACATCACCAAAAAGAAAACAGCGATACCTATCGAGGTGAGAACCCCGAGTTCTCTAACCGCAGGGGCGTTTATTAATGCAAGGATAGTGAATACAAGGGCAGTTGTAACCATACTGACCAAAAGGGGCTTTGTAATGGCATTATAAGTGTTTGCGAGTATTGAACGCTGAATTTTGTTTCTTTTGGATTCATCAGATAGCCTTGTAATCATATGAATGCCGTAATCTATGCCCAGTCCCAGAGTAATTGCGTTTACAAAGGTCGTTACGATGTTCAGCTCGCCGAAAATAAGGTAAGCTATTCCCAATGTGATAAGCATTGCGACGATCAGAGAAAGGAAAATATACATTGTAATTCTCAGGCTGGAATATGCCGCGTAGAAAAGCAAAGCGATTCCAAGAAGTGAAATGATGGTGGTTATCGCAAAGTCCCTGTTGGCTTGCCTATAGGATTCATATGTTCCGAAATGATCACCGGTTAAACTGTAATCGATATCAAAAGGTCTAAGGGTTTCGTTTAGCCACTTCTTCAGTTCGGGTATGGCTTTTGTCACGTAGTCTATATCAGCTGAAGCGCCGTTCAACTTCAAACCCATCACAAGAATCATGGGATCGTCTTTTGGAAACTCATCTGGAATCCTTATATAACTTTCATAGTTATTGTCCGTTTCAGGGTTGCTTATTTCCCGGTATATATTCATCAACTGCCAGAGGGAAATGCCAGCATTGTGTATAGCGGTAAACTCGTAGTTTAGGAGTTTTTCAAAATCATCGCTTAAGCTGAAGTTGCTGTTAAAAGAAGGCACCTTTCCGGGATCGACAAGAACCAACCCCATGGCACCCAATTCCGATAGATAGTCAAACTTCACGAAGCCTTTAATGTATGGAAAGTCCTTTGAAGAATCGAAGAGTTTTTTAGCGACATCTTTGAGCTTTTCAATTCCTTCCTGGTTTTTTTCGTAGGTTTGAAGCACCACATAAGTGATATCGCCTGTACTGGAATTTTGCATAAATTCCTTATACCGCTGAATTATGGGATCGTCAGGTGGAAGGATTTTCATCAAATCGGAATTCACGACCAGTTTACTGGCGTAATATCCCCCCACTATGGCTAGAAAAAGGAAGACAGCGATAATAGGCAATTTGTAATTTATGACAAAGGAAGCCAGTTTTCTCATTCCACCACCACACTAAATAAGCTGGAAAAAGCTTCTACCTATTCTATTAGAATATAACAGATAATATCACCTTTCCATAGTTTTGTAGAAAATCTTTAGACCTATACGAGCGTGCGTTAATCCGCTTTTTAAACACTAGTATGGTATTCCAACAGATCACATTGCCGGCTTTTTCGCAGTAAGAAAAAAGCGCAATGGCAGTTTCTCGATGTGGTAGCTGTTAAAGATAGTCTCAGCATTCTGTGAAAGCTCAACATCATCACACAATGCTACTGCCCCATTACCCGTAACAGATCTCAAGACGAAATCTCCAAGAGTTTTCTCAGTGAGTGCAAAAACATCATTCAAACCAGCTTCCTCTTTTGAGAAATTTTGATATTCCCCGCTGGTAATAATGCAATACCCTGCCCGGTATTCTAAGAAAAATGATCCATAATCTTTGACTTCCCGTACCAACCTTTTTATACCGGAAATACATGAGTATTTGCTTTCGGCCTTTGCATCTATCCCGGTTTCTATACGCGCATATAACACAAGCTTTTGGTATCGGGAATAATCAGTGGAAACTATTCCAAATTTTCCTGCTTTGATAACGTAATTCCAGGGCCCAAAGCCGAGTTCCTTTGAATGGTCGATTACGGCACTTGCATGAGAAATGCCTTTAAGCTTTTTCGCTATACCCAGTAACGGCTCATAAAAAGCGGATGTGATACGGAAAAAAGGGGCGGGGACTCTTTTGAAAATATACTCTTTCTGGTTCACACCCGCTCGAAAAAGAGTTAATGAGCCGAAAAGTAAAGCAACCATTGCGATGATAATCACATACCCGGCAAAACGCATCTTATTTTAGCTTTTCTTCAATAACCTCAAGGGCTTTTTTCAATTGTATATCATTTTCAGGATCAAGCTCAACCTTTGAAACCGTAAGCTCACTGTTGTTATTAGCGCTGGCAGTGGCTTCCACAGTTATATCTGGTTCAATTCCCTTCAAATGAATATCAGAGCCATTGGGTGTGAGATAATGCGCTGTCGGTAGCCAGATTTCCCCGCCATTAGATAAATGGTAAACGGTTTGTACCGCAGCTTTGCCAAAGGTTTTGGTACCAACAACCGTTGCAACTCCATGGTCTTTCAAAGCGCCGGTGAGAATTTCAGAGGCCGAAGCACTACCACCATTTACGAGAATCACCATTGGTTTGGTCTTTAGCAATTCGCTGAAATATCCACCCCAGGATCTATAAACTTCCTGAGAACCCTCTCTATCTTTAATCGTGATCACAGTTTTTCCTTCGGGAAGAATTAAACTTGAGATCCTCAACACACTGCTTAAAAGTCCCCCGGGATTGTTTCTCAGGTCAATTATCAAACCATCCGAATTGATCACATTATTCAACGCTTTCTGGAACTCTTCGTAAGTTGGTTCACTGAATTGTGTAATCCGCACATAGCCAATTGTATTTCCGTTGTAATCGATATGCGAATATTTAACCGTTTTGATCTTGATCTCCGCTCTAGTGATGGTTATCATCAAGGGTTCTTCAACGCCTTTTCTGAGAACCTTTATTTCTACCTGTGTATCAGGTTTTCCTCGAAGGAGATTGACAGATTCGTAATAACCCGTTTCTGAAACAAGATGTCCATCTATTTCAACAATGAGGTCACCTGTAAGCAATCCAGCCTTCTCTGCAGGGCTATCCACCATGGGGGCGACAACCTCAAGGCAGTCATATTCTGTGTTATACTGGACGACTGCGCCAATTCCACCGTATTCAGATTTGGTATCAATGGTATTCTCATTGGTTTCTATCGGGGTGAAATACCAAGCAAATGGATCCTTTAGTCCTTTCATAACTCCCTTAAGAGTTTCATTGAGAATATTGTCATAATCGACTTTCTCCACGTCGTAATATGACTTCTGAACGTAGTTCATTATCTCAAAGACAGGCTGGAACTCAGAAAGCATCTCTTCGTATTTTAGACTTTTAAACGCGCCAAAAACAAAAATACTGATGATTATTGCCGTTGTGGCAAGAATTTTAAGGAATTTTCTACTCTTCATACCTTTTCGCCTCCTCGTGAGACTTTCACACCAAAGATTAAATAGGCCGTATGGCCAACCATTCTGTCTTCTGGCCTGAATCTTTTTGGATTTATTTTCATCTTTCTAACAAAGGTTTCCCAGACTTCTATGTCAACAACGTCTTCTTCGCTCAGAGTCTCGAGTACAGATTGCACCTGGTTGGTTGTGGGGCAAAGAACGCAAAATCTTCCTCCGCCCTTGAGCGAACGAAGAACTTCTTTCAAATGGGGCACCGGATCCGGAACGTCGAGAAAAAAAGCATCTGCTTCTTTTTCATCGATGCCTTCCTCAATGTCTTTCAATTTGAATTCTACGCGGTCCCCTACTCCAAGCTGGTTGACATTGTCTCTTGCTCGTTCCATGAATTTTTCCCTGCGCTCATAGGATACCACTTTGCCATTGGAGCCGACATATCTCGCAAAAGCGCTGGTCATTGAGCCGCTACCGGAACCGCATTCCACTACCAGATCTCCTTCTTTGATATCCAGCATCAGAATAATAAAGCCCATATCCTTTGGGTACACGATTTGCGTTCGCCTGTTCAGGTTAAAGATATGATCCACAATACCTGGCTTTAAAAGATAAGCGGTATTCCTGCCAATTTTAATGAGATCCCCATATTCTTTTCCAATAATTTCCTCGTGCAATATATTTCCAAGGTGAGTGCCAAATATACTACCTTCTTTTAGCGTTATAAGGTAGCGTGAATTATCATCGGTAAGCACGAGAACTCTATCACCAGCTTGGATCAAAGTCAAAACCTCCTGAGTTTTATTATGCTTTCTATGAGAGCGTCAAGCTCAGACGTATCCCCTTTTTCATTCATCTCAACAATGCACTTATGGGCATAGCTTTTTGCTGTGAGCTCGGAGACTTTTGATAAAGCCGAAACAACTGCGGAAACCTGTATCAATATATCGCCACAATCCCGTTCTTCTTCGATCATACGTTGAAGGCCACGAACTTGCCCCTCTATTCTCTTCAGGCGTTTTACCAGGTCTTCTTTAGAAATTTCCTCCATTTGAGCATTCTCCTTTCTCACTAATATCTAAAAGTGCTACCGCCGATGAATTCCCTCAATAACGATGTTCTAGGAATTTCTTCCATGGCGGTAATTGGTAAGAAATAATCAATAAATCTTAGCAACCGCTTGGCCTCTGCAAATTCCGGTTCTGAGTTGTCTATTTGCAAGAGTAGAGGTTCTGCAAACATTTTTAATACTGCCAATTCATATACAAGAGCTGAGTTAAACATCACATCAGCCTGCTCCTGAAATGGAAAGATGTATTTTTCTTCGCCGTTTCTGACATTCCCCCACATTTTTATTGTATCAAGAGCACTGTGTCCGCGGTATCGATAATCTCTGACGATTCTTCTCAGTAATCTGACATCCGTAGTGGGTATTCTGTTCATATCATCGAGGTTCATTTGCGTCAGTGCACTCACATATATCTTGAATTTTTTCTGAGAAGGCACTCCTCTACTGAGCTGTTCATTAAGACCGTGTATTCCCTCTACAATTATAGGCTGATCTTCGTTTATTTTTGTGGGTGTGCTCCTGAATCCGCCTTTGCCCGTTTTAAAATTAAAACTTGCCAGATGAACCTCTTTTCCTTCCATAAGCTGGTTCATCTGCTCGTTGAATAACTCGAGATTCAACGCCTCTATGGATTCGAAATCATAATTTCCGTTTTCATCCTTTGGTGTTTTTTCCCTATCTACAAAATAGTCATCAAGGGAGATTTGTATAGGGCGAAATCCGAGAACCTTCAAATGGAGCATCAGCCTTTTAGAAAAAGTGGTCTTTCCAGAGCTTGAAGGTCCAGCAATGAGAATCAATCTTGTCCCTTCCCTTTTTGCGATTTCATCGGCAATATTGGCAATCTTCTTTTCGTGAAGGGCCTCGGCAATTCTTATCAATTCGGCTGTTTCACTGTCTCCGGAAGCGATAATGCTATTCAACTCACCCACGGTTTTTACTCCAAGTATTCTTCCCCAATTTTCGTGTTCCATAAACACATTAGCGAGCTTTGGACGGTCTAAAAAATCCGGGACTTCCGTTGGTGAGCTGTTGGTTGGAAGATTGAGAATGAAATACCTGTTTTTGTAGGGCAGCAATTTGAACCATCTGAGGTCACCTGTTGAAGTTGGCATGTAACCGTAGTAGTAGTTGAAATATTCCCCGCAGCGATAGATATTAACAGTGCTTTTCTTTCTGTATTTAAAAAGAATGGCTTTTTCGCGCTGGTTATCTTCCAAAAAGAGTTTTATTGCATCGAACTTGTTTATGGTTTCTTTGATAAAGGGAAGATTCAATTCAATGATTTTTTGCATTTCGGATTCAATTGCCCCCAAATCCAGATTTCCTTTTTTTAGATCTGGAACTTCGCATACAAGACCCGATCCAAGTGAATGGTGAACATAGAGCTTTACTTTTCCATATAACTGTCTTACTGCCATAAAAAGAACAAAGAGAATTCCTCTTGTATATATTCGCAAGCCATCTCTGTCTCTCAAATCAACGAATTCTATTTCGACATCTTGATATATTTTTTTGATCAATTCGGCAACAGAATTGTTTAACCTTGCTGCCATAATCGGTGATACGAATCTATCCCGATAGAATTTCGCAATTTCAGCTAGTGTAATTCCTTCAGGGAAAAACTCTTCCTCATTGAGTTTTTTTACCTTAACCTTGATTTGCTTCATGGTTTCATACCCCCTGCATTCTTGACACCTAAAAAGGGTGGTGTTAGAATCTTTATGTACTACGTTGGGGCGTAGCCAAGCTGGTAAGGCATCAGATTTTGGCTCTGAGATTCGGAGGTTCGAGTCCTCCCGCCCCAGCCAGAACTAAAACGGGGTGGCCAAGCCACCCCGTTTGCTTATTCAGTGGCTTCAGGAGTAGGCGATGCCGGCGGTGTTTTTAACAACCCTTCAATAGCTGAAATCCTTGAGACGATATTTTCATCGCCTGGCATCAATTTATCCAACTCTTCAAGATAGTGTTTTTCACTCATAAGGTATATCTGATATACAGGTGAATCCATAGAGATATTCGCTAGTCTTTCGTAGGCATCTACAAGCAAAAAGAGTGCATTAACTTTCAAATCTGTGGCTACGTCTGTGGGACTTATGATTTTCTGGTTAAGCTCCTGCTCAATACTCTGAAGCGGGTAATCAATAAGGAAGCTCCTGGCGTTATCTCCAAAATACTGTTTGTAATAATTGACATAACTTTCCAGTGTTGAGGAGTCGCTAAGCAGTGGTTTTAAATTTTGATTGTATTTAAGTTCGTTGTATCTATAAATAATCTCAGGATTTTCGTTATCAACTTTATATGCGTATTCGACTACTTTGCTTGAATATGGAATGCTTTCATAGAGGAACTTGACAACGCGTGTGAATTTAGTATTCAAATTATCTTTCTCTGCTTCGAGTTTAGAGAGCATTTCTTCAACAGCGGACTTTTCTGTTAAACCCAATTCTGTTTCATAATCTTTTAACTTTTTTGCATCTGAATACAGGTTTTTCGCCTCGGTATCTGTACTGTCATTCAACTCATCTATTTTGCTCTGTATATCCTCGGCAGAGAGGGAGATTACAGTTGCTGGTAGGCTTTCATATAATTTCTCCATATCCTTCAGTTTGAAAATCTCAGAATCAAGATTGTCCAATTTTTCGTCTGCGAGTTGCGTATAGAGAGCTGGAGAAAGGAAGCTACTCGAGATTATTATATTTCCTTCAGAATCAAAAAGGGTGCTTTCAAGCTTTTCAAAGAAAGCTGTTTTTGCTTCTTCGCTATCAGCTTTTTTGTATTCTTCGTAAAGCTTGAGGTCTGGCTCGTTGATAACATAGCCTAAGGCTTCCCTGGTCTTGTACTCTTTTAGCCAGTTGGTGAACTCCTGGTTCTGGTAATCGCTTTTTACCTGATCATAAACAGAACTCTTCACCAGCTCATCGTAGGTATCGAAAGTCGTTTTGGTGGCCACTTCTATGAGGTGATATCCGTATTCCGATTTCACCGGACCCACGATAACTCCTGGCGTTGCACTGAAAGCAGCTTGTTCAAATTCAGGAACCATTTGCCCGTGCCCAAAACTTCCAAGACTTCCTCCAAGGGCCGCCGATTGTGTATCTATGGAGAACTCACTGGCCGCTTCAGAGAAGGAAATTTTACCGCTTTCGATCATATTTTTTATTTCCGTTGCGCTGGCTTCAGAGTCAACGAGTATATGGCTCGCATCAACTTTTTCATATTTGTCTTTTATTTCATCTTTGTTTTCGTCGAAATACTGCTTCACATCGTTATCAATGTTTGGGAAAACATCTTGTATGATTTTTGCCCTCAACAAATCATTTGCAACGTATTTTTCAACCAGTTCCCTGAAGGCATCTATGGAACCATATAGTTGCTCTATTTGAAGTTTGTATTGCTCATCGGAAGCGTATTGGTTTACAATTTCGTCTACTTTGGCATTTAACTCTTCATTCGTGGGATATATTCCCTTATTCAGAGCATAGTAACTTAGTATCTTCTGATCCACGAGGTTCATGAGGATACTATACCTGTAATCTATCTCGCTTGGGCGCTGTGAATCGCCAAAATATGGGTCAAGTACAATACCCTGCTTTTTCAGGCTGTTTAGAGAGTCCTGAACATCGCCTGAAAACTCTGTGTAAGTGATCCAATATCTTTCATCATCAAGAGGTGATCCAGCTTTTGTCAGGTAAGCCACTGTATCCTCGATCTTGATGTTTGCATTTGTAGAGTTTGGCCTAGCCTTTCCACCTGATGACATGAAAGTGGCTACTGACCACCATATAACACCCGCCGCGAAAAGTACAGCGATTGCCCAGATAACTGGGACTTGGATTTTTCTGAGCCAATGTCTTCTGTGCATCAATTCTCCCTCCACTCACCGTGATATCTACTATATCAACCAATAAGGGGAGGCATACAGCCACCTCCCCCTGACAATATTAAATTATATCACAGCTAAAGCTAAAAAAATCAAAGTGTTTGACTTGTATTACAAAAATCTGCCGGTTAATATCCAACAATATTTTCATACAATCAACCAGTTAGCCCGCATATATTCTGTAATCAATATCTTTGAATATTCCATCTACCCACTCCAATGTCTCCAATTCTTTTGGGTCAAGACTATTGCTGTGGAGTTTTTCGAACAGGTCGTTGAACCTTTTGATGTGCGTTTTTGTCCTGTTTGCCGCATATTCTACTGTGGTTCCTGTTGTTATAATGAAAGCCCAGTCGCTGGATTGAGCTAAAAGCAACTCCCGTGCCATTTGGTTCAGGGCTCTGATCTTCAATGTGTCTTTTTCTTTGTAGTATTCTCTTGCCAGTTTGATCATCTTCTCTATCATTTCATCAAGATGACGGTAAATCCAATCGTTTTTCCCGTTCAACCATACTTCGTTATAGCCGTTGGCGCCCCAGGTAGAGGCAGCCGGGGTGACTTCTTGTACTATGTCAATAGCATTGATCACCTCGGGTGGTGTTGCGGGATTTAGCTCCTTTATATCAACAATGGCTCTGAAAAATTCCTCAATGAAATATGGTCCTTCAAACCACCAGTGACCATAGAGTTCCGCATCAAAAGGTGCAACAATAACTGGTTCTATTCCTCCAAGGGTTTCAAAAAGCCTTTGTACCTGTTCCTTCTTTTTCATGGCAAAGTCATGTGCATGCTCCTTTACTGCCTGCATAGCTTCGTCAATATCGTAATAATCCTTTTGGTTTAGACTCACTTTCTTAGATGTTATCTTGTGGTACTTGATTCCTGTGTTGTGCCTTTCACCACTTGGGTCAACATACGGTGCAACATACCAGTCTTCGCGATCAAAGCCAACATCTCTGTAAAATTCTCTGTATCGGCTATCGCCGGGATATCCAATTTCGGCGCTCCAAACCTGCTGGCTGGATTCAGGATCTCTCGCAAAGGCGAAAACACCTGAAGGAGTAATCACAGGCCTATATACCCCATATCTTGCAGCTGGATCGGAAAACCATAAAGCGTGTGAATCTACAAAGAAGAAAGAAAGATCGTGTTTTCTCAAAAACTCATCTACTCCGGGGGTGTAACCGCATTCAGCGAGCCAAATCCCTTTTGGCAAGATTCCTGTATGACTTCGATATGTCTCGATACCTATCTTAATCTGCGCATTAACCGCTTCCGGGTATCTTGCCATCAAGGGCAAAAAGCCGTGTGTCGCATTGCATGTAATTATTTCAAGATTTCCACTGCGTTGGAATTCCATAAAAGCCGAAACAATATCTCCATTTATCGATTCGTATAATTCCTTCAGTGCTTTAAAGTCATCAAGATAGAATTTCGCCATTTTGTGCTTTTTGGGATGTTCTGCGGCAGTCCTCTTTACTTCCTTTTCTGAGAGTTCAATGAGCTTGGTGAGATGGGAGAGATATTTTCTTTTCAAATCAGGGTTAGAAAGCATTTCCATAAGTGGTGGGGTAATACTCATGGTGACTTTAAAGGGGATATGGTCCGACTTTAACCTCTTGAAAACCCTCAATAAAGGCAGATAAGTTTCATTTATGGCTTCAAAGAGCCATTTTTCTTCCATGAATTCAGAAAAATCCGGGTGGTTGATATAAGGTAAATGGGCATGAAGTGTAAGGACAAAATATCCATTACTCATGCATAGCACCACCACTCATATGAGTTTCCAAATATTTCACAAATTCTTCCGATGAAGGATTCATAAAACTGGTAGTAAGTGTACCGATGTTCTTTTCAGAAAAATGTTTTTCACCATTGCCTACAACAATTACCTTTGCTTTTCGTGTAGAGAGATCAATCCATTTTTCCCTTTCAGTAAATTTTGGATGATCAGAGGGTGTCCTCACAAGATTGGAGCGGAACAAAGGAAAGAATTTACCTGATTCATAGTAACCTATTTCAGCCAGATAATCGGCATCTGAAAAATCAACTTCGAAATACCAATTTCCTTCACAAGCTGAGATACGCATTTCCTTTATTCTATGAGCGTTGTTGCCATCAAAAATGATGTTTGTAACATCGTAAAGTCTCAATGTAGCTTCACTTGCAAGAAGCTTTTGTCTCGAGTTAGAGGAAAAATCCCAATATGCATGAATCCATCGTGGATTTACAGGAAGGAGAACAAGACGGTCTTTTCCATAACTGCTGGGAAGATCAAAGTCCATTGGTAGTGAAGGATGAAGCCGTTCTTCACCATTATGCTGTGATGAGGTAACAGACGAAGTAATTTCTAACGTTTCCAGCTCTTTTTTTAGTAGCTTCAATAAATCGCGCTTTTTCATAGTGCGTTTGATCCTCAATCCCAGCATTTTAGCGAACTTTCTTATTTCCTGAATACTGGGCGAGGAATCGAGAAACTCTTTTAGTTTGCTTTGGTCCATAATAATCCCTCCCATGCCAAGCTATTACAAGCTATATTATATAATATCACAGCATGAGAGGTGATTACAAGTGGATATATGCGAAAATCGACCATTATTTTTGATTTTCTTTATGAGACAACCTTAAATCCTATAATTCCATTAATTTTTCCTCGACAAAGCTCGCCATAAAATCGCCATCTACTTTGAACTGAGAACCCGTATCCAGAACTTTTACTGTGGCAAGGTTTTTCTCGATCTCTTCTTCTCCGATAATAACAACTATTTTTGTCCCTATTCTTGAGGCATGTTTTAATCTGTTTCTGAGGTTGCGTTCCATTACATCTACGAAAACGGAGATATTCCTCTTCCTGAGACGTCTCGCATATTCAAAAGCAAGGGTAAAAGCATTTTCTAACATAGGCAAAACGGCAACAGAAGCGATTTCTTCTGTCTCAGGTTTGATACCCATACTTCTCAGCACCATTATTATTCTTTCAATCCCCGCTGCGAAACCAACAGCCGGGATAGCTTTCCCGCCAATATATTCAACGAGGCCGTCGTAACGTCCACCACCGATTATCTGGTTTTGACTCCCCAACGATTCGGCCCTTATTTCAAATGCCGTTTTTGTATAGTAGTCAAGCCCTCTGACTAATCTGGAATCTATCTCAAAATCTATGTTATTTGCCTTCAGTAATTCTTGAAGTTCGTTAAAGTGCTTTGAACATTCATCGCAGAGATATGAATGGATGGATGGTGCTTTAGCGGCCACTTCGCTATCAACCTTGCAGTCGAGAAGGCGCATTATGTTGGTATCATAACGTCTTTTACAGTCTGTACAAAGCCCGTCGATTTTATCAGCATAAAAATCTCTGAGAGCTTGCTTGTAATTCGGGCGACATTTTTCGCACCCTACCGTGTTTATGTAGAGTTTCGCATCATCTATTTTCAACCTTTTCAGAAGGCTCATGGCAAATTCTATTACCTCATAATCTGCTGTGGGATGTGAAGAACCGAGAGTTTCTATACCAATTTGATGAAATTGCCTTAGCCTGCCAGCTTGGGGTCTTTCATACCTGAACATTGGTCCCATGTAATAGAGCTTCATAGGAGCGCCAAGATTTATAAAACCGTTTTCTACAAAAGCCCTTGCTATACTTGCAGTACCCTCTGGCCTGAGAGTTATGGATCTCCCGCCTTTGTCTTCAAAAGTGTACATCTCTTTTTGTACAACATCTGTGGATTCACCTACGCTACGCTTGAAAAGCTCTGTTGCTTCGAAAATAGGTGTTCTAACCTCTTGAAAGGCGTATAGTCTGGTGACTTCTCTTACAGCACTTTCAACATAATGCCAATATTTCATCTCCTCCAAATAAATATCCTGAGTTCCTTTTATCCTCTTAATCATGTGCTTCCCTTCCCTTCAGCTTTCTTTGACTTCTTTCTGTTGTGAGCGCGAGCTTTGCATCTTTTATCATTTTTGTGATTCCATACACTATTACCAGAAATTCCAGGCGCCCCAGAAACATCCCCACAGTTTCGGCCCAAATTATACCAAGTGGAGCATCAGGACGGGTTATACCCACTGAAAGCCCAACTGTACTCAAAGCTGACGCGTACTCAAAGGCGGAGTCAGCAAGAGAGTATCCGTAAAAAGAAATTACCGCTGTACCAACTCCAAACGTCAGGAAGTACAAAGAAAATATTATCAAAATTTCTTTAACAAGGTTAGAATCTATGTATCTCTTGTTCTCTCCCTTCCAGATTTCTGTTCTTACCACAGCGCTTCTGGGGAGGAAGAATTCTTTTATCTCCACTCCGATTAGTTTTATAAGGGCGTACAATCTGTATTGTTTGAGACCACCGGAGGTTGAGTCCATGTCGCCCCCGAAGATCATTAATAGGGTCAACAGGTACAGACCGGCAAAAAAACCTCTTTGGCTCCAGCTGGTGAAGTCAACCGTTGAAAAACCTGTGCCGGTAAGGGCAGACACAGCTTGAAAAGTAGCATGCCTAAAAGATTCCGAAGCATGGCTAAAAAGGTATCCAAAGGTTGAACCCATTAGCAAAGGAGTAAAGAGAAGGACGGTGATTCCCATTAATTTAGGTTCTCCGTTTTTTGACAAGGCCTTGAAATTTCCTTTCCAGAGTGCATAGTGAATTCCAAATCCAGTAGTTCCCAAAAACATGAGGATTATAATTACCATCTCTATTGGCACGCTGTTGAATTCGCCAATTGATCCTGCTCTTGTAGAGAATCCACCTGTTGCCAACCCGGTGAGGGAATGGTTAAAAGCATCAAACCAGCCCATTCCTACGATTCTAAGTGCGATTACTCCGGCTATCGCGTAGCTGAAATAAATAATTAGTATTCGCCGAACGGAACTCTTGACATTCGGCACAAGATTGTCAACCCTACCTTCAGCGTGGTAGAGTCCAAAACCACCTGGCCCTACGATAGCTGACATCATGATAATCGCAAAGCCAGCACCGCCAAAAAACTGCATCAAGCTTCGCCATACAAGGAATATCTTTGGAATTTTCGTCACATCTACCAACGTGAGTCCTGTTGTTGTCCAGCCACTGGTGGATTCAAATACAGCCTGTGAGAAGTCAAGAATACCTGCAAAAATAAAAGGCAAAGCGGAAAAAATTATTCCGAAAACCCAGGCAAAGACAACAATGATCGCTCCTTCTTGAACAGAAATGGGTGTCCCTGGTTTCACCTTTAGCCAATACTTAAAAGCAAAGCCAAAAGCCAAACTCACAAGAGCGGAGGCCAAAAAGAAGAGACTGTCACCCCATTCCTCGGGATACCAGAAACAAAACAAAACCGGGATCATTAGTATAAGAGGAAAGTATATGAACAAATTGCCAATATAGCCAAAAACAATTTGATAACGCTTTTTCAGACTGTGGATATACATTTACACCTCTCCCAGCAACGATTCGAAAACGGAGGACTGAACAGTAGGTTTGCTGAGAACAATTAATTTGTCGCCACTTTTGATTATGGTATCCCCACGGGGGATAATCGCTTCCCCAGCTCTAATAATGGCCCCTATAACACTTTCTCGTGGAATTGCAAGTTCCATAACCCTTTTACCTACAGCAGGTGATTGTTCCTCCATTTCGATCTGAAAAACAGCTATCTGTTCAAATGATGGAATGAGGTTGGTAATTTGTTCTTTGAAAATCCTCTCTTCAATTGCCTGGGCGAGTATATTAGTGGGACTTACAGTGGTTCCAATTCCCAGTTTTTTGAAAGCCGCTTCGTTGTCAGGGTCATTGATCAAAGCAAGGGGATTTTCAATGCCGAAAACCCTCTTAGCGATTAAACTCGCCACCAGATTATCCTGATCATTTGGTGTAAGTGCCACAAAAAGATCCTTTGATGTTATTTCAAGTTGTTCAAGGACATGCCTTTTACTTCCATCTCCTGTGATAATAATAGCCTTTTTTAGCCTTTTTGCCAGTCCTTCATTGAGCTTTTCGTCTTTATTAACGAGCACTACTTGATAACCTTTATTCAACAGCCTTCTGGCTAAATGATAAGCTATATTCCTTCCACCGATTAAGAAAACTTTCAACCTTCATCACCACCAATGAACCCCAGAGTGTTCTGTATTTCTTTGACAGCTAAAAGGGTGGGGCAGATGATTTCTACGCCGAATTCCGAAAACATGTCTATGTTGTTAGGATCGTAAACACGTGCTATAACTCGCGGAACTTCAAAATACTCCTTAGAAATCAACGCAGTCATTATATTGGTGTTGTCGTCCGGGGTTAATGCAAGCACCACATCGGCTTTTTCAACCTTTGCGGTCTCAAGAGTATCTAACTCTGTCGCATCTCCTATGATTGTAAAGCCTGTGAATTCAAAAGATAGGGAAGAAAAAGCTTCTTCTCTTCTATCCACGACAACTACGCTATTACCCTTCGAAGACAGCCAGTTCGCAATACCAGAGCCAAGCCTACCACACCCAAAAATCACTATGTATAATCCTTTGCTTTTTTTCTTATTGAGAACTGGCATGGTCAATTTTCATCTCCTGAATCGATTTTGATGAGAAGTTCCCTTGCTTCTTTATAATCCGGGTCAAGGGCAAGCGCAGCCTTCAAATGTCGTTTAGCCAATTCTTTATTCCAGGAAAAGGCAAGCAGTGCGAAAAGGTAGTGGGGCACAGGAGAATTTGGAAAATTCGCGAAAAGCCTTGAAACGAGTTTACTGGCCTGAAGATTTTTCCCCGCTTCTACGAAAGAAATCACTTCCTTCTTTTTCTTCAAAAGGGTATCGGTGCTCATATAACATTTCTCGAAACTTTCGATAATCTCTGTTGGAGTAAAAGGCTTTGTGATAAAATCACAGATTCCATGCTTAAATGCTTCGATGATCGCTTCTGCTATGGTTATTTCAGAAACGACTACAATAGGGAAAGAATACAATCTTTCTTCTACTATTTTGATGAGTTCAAGTCCATTCATTTCTGGTAATCCAAGGTCTGTAAAAAGTAAATCAGGTGGTTCCTTTTCTATTACCTTTAGTCCTTCCTCAGCTGTTGCAAAGGTTGTCACTTCATGCTTTTGCTCTTCCATAATCATTTTGATTAGGCGCCTGATACTCGATTCATCATCTATCACGTATATTTTTGCCATGGTTTCACCTCCATAGACACAAAAATATTACCACAATCATAGGCTCCAATATAAAATATGAATCGCACGATTTCAAATACTACCAGTATAAGGCGGTTTTAGTTGTAAGCTTTCTTGACATAATCATTAACGAAAGAAGCGATCAATCCGGAGATTACAAGTGGAAAGTTTACAGATTGCAGATTTATGTTGCAATAACCCTCGATTTTCCCGTTTAGCCAGAAAGCGAGAACAAAGAGGATTTGAAACAAAGCAAGAAGGTAAGAAAAATAACTTCCAATAAGGAGATGAGCCTTCCTCCTTTTTGGGTAATCACGACTTTCGAGCAAGCCATAAAAATAAACCAAGGCGTTTATAAAGATTATCACACCAAAAACCGGATTGGGTATAGTGAGAAAAAACCCGAAAATGGTATTAATCGCTATGAAACTCATAAGCGTTGCAAAGAGGGTTAAAAGAATGGTTACAAGACGAGTGCTCATAAAAAAGCCCCTCCAATTAACCTCGTTATAAGAGCTAAAAGATAAGCTATTCCCAGCCCATATAGAACAGTTATCCATACATATTTCCAGCTTCCAGATTCGTTTTTTATAGCTGCTATCGTGGCAAAACACGGGAAGTACAATAGCACAAAAATGAGAAAGCCAAAAGCGACTGGAGGAGTTATCTGAGACGCCAGCGTCGCTAATCCGGGATTACCCGGTAGCGATGATGCCCCGTAAAGCGTTGAGAGGCTTGAGACAATGACTTCCTTGGCTGCACCGCCAAAAATGAGAGCAGTTACCATCTGCCAGGTAAAACCAAGAGGCCTGAACAAAGGTTCGAGACTCTTACCAAGAATCGACGCAAAGCTAGTGAGAATATTCCCTGTTGGGAAATATGAAAGTACCCAGATCACAATAGAAGCAGCGAGAATTATCGTACCGGCTTTTTCGAGAAAGTGCTTTCCGCGATTCCAGGTATACAACATCAATGACCTGATTGTGGGTTTCCTATATCTGGGTAACTCCATGATCATTGGGGAAGGCTTCCCTTTGAAAAGCAGTTTGTTGAATAAAAGTGCTGAGGCAAAAGTAAAAAGCACACTAAACACATACAGCGAAAAGATGGCAAGGCCCGCAGCTTTTCCAAAAAAAACGCTGGATATCATGATATATACCGGTAATCTTGCACTACAACTGATAAAGGGAGAAACCAGTATTGTCACAATCCGCTCTTGAGGTTCAGAAATTGTTCTGGTCGACATGATAGAAGAAACGTTGCAACCAAAGCCAAGCAACATCGACATGAAAGATCTGCCGCTTAGCTTCATAGAATACATGACCCTGTCAATTACAAAGGCTGCTCTCGGCAGGTAACCGGTTTCTTCGAGAATTCCAAGAGACAAAAAGAGGATAAAGATGCTTGGCACGAAGGTAATAACAGCCCCAACCCCTCCTATAACCCCATCAGATAGCAAAGAAGCTAACCAGGGTATGGGAACAGATTTATCCACAAAAGCTCCCAAAGCATTAAAGCCAATTTCAATGAGCGTGGTGAATGGTTCTGCAAAGCTGTATGTCACCTGGAAAACAAGGTACATGATGGCAAAAAAAACGAGAATGCCAAGGTATTTATGTGTAACCACATGGTCTATGGCGGTATTTAGATCCCAGTAATGCTTCTCTGAATCTCTGTAAGAATCTTTCAGCAGCTCTTTGATAAATTCGTATCTGGAATTTGCTATATCGGCTGAGTAATCAGCACCAGGGTCTATACCAGTTAATTTCAAAACTTCCTCGTCCCTTTCGAGCAACTTTATCGAAAGCCAGCGTGTATCGAAGTTTTCTAACTCTTTTTTAAGTTTCAAACTCGAAGATAATTTTGAAATAAGCTTTTCAATACGTTCTGGAAAAAGATAATGTACGTGGATGCCAGAACGACTTATCTTCAACATGGCTTCTTTTAAATTTCCTATTCCCTCACCTGTAAAAGCTGAAGTCAAAACTACGGGAATGCCTAAATGCTTGCTTAGCTCTTTGCTGTCAATCTTTATTCCCGCTTTTTTTGCTTCATCTATTGAGTTGATGGCAAGGATTACGTTTCCCCTTAGCTCCAATACCTGCAATAGCAAATAAAGGCTTCTCTCTAAATTCATGGCATCAGTAACAACAACAACCAGATCGGGGGATTCATAGATGAGATAGTCTCTGGCAACCTTTTCATCTATACTCGTAGCTCCCAAAGTATATGTTCCCGGTAAGTCGATTATTCTAAAAGCCCTGTCTCCATAAAACATTGTGCCAACACGCTTTTCAATGGTAACTCCGGGCCAATTGGCAACATACTGTCTCGCTCCCGTAAGGGCATTAAAAAGGCTGGTTTTTCCCACATTTGGATTGCCAAGAAGAGCAACACTCGTGTATTTGGAAGGAACAACAGTCCCGATTTCTTCAGCTTTATTGTAACTGTGGCTATTACTCATTCGGCAATTCCTCCACCACTATCCTCATCGCTTGCCTATAAGGAATAAATACATCATTATTATTGATCCTGATATATTTGCCACGGGAAAGAGATTTGACAACTCTGATTCTGCTGCCTTTTGAAATACCAATAAATCTCATCTTTTCCAGAAACCTTCTTCCGCCCACCAGTGAATCGACAACATATTCCCCGGGAATAGCTAAATCCAGAGAAAAAAACCTTGACTCAATAACGATCTTGGAAGAGAGTTCTTCCCTCAAGCTGATTTCGCTACCCTTTATTAAGTAAACAACGGGGTCCCTTAACGGGGCCCTTCTGATGGTCTTAACACGTTGGCCTTTGATGAAACCCATGCCATACAATCTTTCCCTCAGTTCATGAGGGGCGTTTATTTCAACGATCGTTCCATCGACACCAACCGGAAGCTGTGAAAGCGTAATTTTCATTGGCACCACCTTATTGAGACACTTTCTCATTAGTGATATTTTAACACGGATTTTCACTTTTCATTGTTTCATGCAGCTTAATTACAAGATTAATTAAGAAAAACACCAAAAGCTCATTTGAGTACTTGCTTTCTACTGCCAGTTCAGTCTATTTAAAATTTGAAGAAAATCTCCCTCAAAAATTTTTTTAAGATATTCTCGGCTTTTGTGCTTCTTTCATGGTTACGGGTCTATCTCCCATTGTTACAGTGCAAACCAAAGTTCTCAAAGCATTATATGAGCGCATTATCCATCTTCATTGCACCATCTGAGGAATCAACCACATAAGCTCTCGCTTCTTTTCCATATTCTTTATTGTATTTTTCCTTAACCTCTGCTGATATTTCCCCAACTTTGGCTTTCTCGCAAATGGCCAGAACTGAACCTCCAAAGCCGCCTCCTATCATTCGACAGCCTGTAACGCCATCGATCTCTTTCAGAGTATCTACGATGAAGTTCACTTCGTCGCAGCTCACTTCGTACTCTATTGCCAATGACTCGTGGCTTTGGTTTAATACCCTGCCTAGATTTTCGAAGTTTGAGTGTTTCAGGATATCCACCGCTTCCTTCACTCGTTCGTTTTCTGTAACCACATGCATCGCTCTCTTATAACTTATCTCGCTTACCTGAGACCTTTTCATAAACAGCTGCGAAAGGCTTAATTCGCGATAGCTGTTTACTCCGAATTCTTCGAGGGCCTTCTGCGCTTCTTCTCTCCTTTTGTTGTAACCTCCATCTGAAAGGCTATGTTTAACACCGGAATCTATAACAACAAAAGTATATTCTCCCGTATTCAAAGGTACATATTCATACTTCATGCTAACAGTATCAAGGAATAAGGCGTGGCCTTTTCTACCCATAACCGATGCAAATTGGTCCATAATGCCACATTGAACACCCACAAACTCATTTTCAGCCTTCTGGGATAAATTATATCTTTCTTCATCGGTAAGATTTAAGTTCAAAAAACCGTTCAAAGCTGTAATTACTGCTACTTCAAGAGCTGCGGAGCTTGATAAACCAGCGCCTTCAGGTACATTCGATTTTATCTCGAGCTTCAGCCCCGGAAAATTGACTCCCTTATCCTTTTTCAAAACATCAAAAATCCCCATCACATAATCTTTCCAGCTATCAGTCGCTGAAATGTTTTTAGAATCAAAAGTGAATTCTCCGAAACTTTCCGACTTTACATGAACCAAATCATCATGTGATTTTTCGATTCCCACTTGCACGTATTTGTCAATTGCTACTGGCAACACGAAACCCCCGTTGTAATCTGTATGTTCGCCAATGATATTCAATCTTCCCGGTGCAACATAGTACTTCATAGTTTACATATTCCCCCTTTCAGCTTTTTGCTTTTTGCATTAACAAGCATATCACTTTACTGTTTAAAGATAAAATCAAGATC
>Ga0209834_10000533_pt1 | contig 23181 bp, 25 predicted proteins | sample Mar14236cmmetaG_FD_184134 | JGI IMG/M metagenome (GOLD analysis project Ga0209834, IMG submission 184134) | Marine hydrothermal vent microbial communities from Guaymas Basin, Gulf of California to study Microbial Dark Matter (Phase II) - Marker... ...
GGGTAAGGAGAAACATAAGCCATCTTTTTTGAATATAAACAGATTTTTTGAATTGATTCCCATGGATAGAAAAGAATTCATTCAGTTTATAAACCTTACGGATAAACTTTCAGATTCTCTCTTTGAAGAAAAAGTGAACTTACAAAATGTGTTTGAGATTAAATCTATGCTGGACGCTATAAAACAAGAGTTTAAAAATATGGAAAATAAGAGGAGATTGAGAAACATATTGATATACTTCTTTATGCTTAAGGGTTATAAAAACATAGAAATAGCAAAGGCAATGAATCTATCTTCATCAACAGTAACCCGAATTGGAAGAAAAATGGTAGCTGATAAATCTCAAATCTTTGCGAATTCTAATTTAATAGAGAAGTTTAATAAAATATGCAACGTATAGTGCCTGGCACCTGGAGTTGCATAGTTGGAATAGACCTTTCTATAAAAAGGAAATCAGGTATTTGTGTCGTTGATAAATATTCTAAATTTATAAATCCTAAACTTCAGCTTGGTTTAACTGTAAGCTTTGATGAACTTATAAAATTCCTTTCAGAAGAAAAAGACATTCAACTTGTGGTTGTTGATGCTCCTTTAAGCTATCCTGATAAAAATTTTAGAGATGCAGAGATTGAATTAAGAAAAGAAGGGATAAGAACTCTTCCATTGAGTTTGTTAAGGGGCATGAAGAATCTTACCCAGAAGATTACAAGAGCTTATAAAGGAGAAATTGTAGAGACATTTCCAGATGGTGTATTTAAATTCTTAAGATTTAAAGGCGGAAGGAAATTAAAGTCTGATAGAGAAATTTTGTTTAGAGAATTGAAAAGATTTATAAAGTTTCCGCGTGAGTTTTCAACAACAAACAGAGATTTCATAGATGCGTGTTTGTGCGCTATATGTGGGATATTCTATGTGAAAGGTAAAACTAAAAAGTTTGGTGGTAAAGAAGGAACAATTTATCTTCCCCTAATAGAGCCTTTCCTCTAATAGAAGATCTTTATAATGACTAAATTGAAGGAAATTTTCTGTGGTATAATTTAATTTGCGGAGAGATGGCCGAGTGGCTGATGGCACCTGCCTGCTAAGCAGGTGAGGGGGTCAACTCCCCCTCCGCGGGTTCGAATCCCGCTCTCTCCGCCATTTTGCGCCCATAGCTCAACTGGATAGAGCGGCGGACTACGGATCCGCAGGTTGTGGGTTCGACTCCCGCTGGGCGCGCCACTTCAATGGAAAAAGATTATATTTTTGTAAAGGGAGCGAGAGTTCATAATTTAAAGAACATTGATGTAAAGATTCCCAGGGGCAAGATAACAGTGATAACCGGCCTTTCAGGTTCTGGTAAGTCCTCTCTTGCCTTAGATACTATATATGCTGAGGGTCAAAGAAGATATGTGGAATCTCTTTCTTCCTATGCAAGGCAGTTTCTTGAACTTATGGATAAGCCAGATGTTGATTTTATAGAGGGGTTATCACCAGCTATTGCTATTGATCAGAAATCTACATCCCATAATCCTCGTTCCACTGTGGGTACAATGACTGAAATATACGATTATATGAGGCTTCTCTTTGCAAGGATAGGAATTCCCCACTGTCCAAAATGTGGAAGGGAGATTAAGAAACAGACCCCCCAGGAGATAGTTGATAAAATACTGACTTTAAAAGAAGGAACAAAGATAATGATTTTATCCCCTGTGGTTAAGGGGAGAAAGGGAGAATACAGGAATCTATTTGAGAAGCTAAGAAAAGAAGGTTTTGTAAGAGTCAGAGTTGATGGAAGTATCTTTACCCTTGATGAAGATATTGAGCTTGATAAGTATAAGAAGCATGATATAGATATTATCGTTGATAGATTAATTGTAAGAAAGGATATAAAAGAAAGACTCACTGATTCCATAGAGATTTCTCTTAAATATGGAGATGGACTGGCAAAAATACTCATAGTTGATACAGGGGAGGAGAAGATTTTTTCTGAAAAATTTGCCTGTCCTGTTTGTGGCATCTCTCTTCCAGAAATAGAACCTCGTTTATTTTCTTTTAATTCCCCTTATGGTGCCTGTCCTGTTTGTGGGGGGCTTGGTGTAAAAATGGAGGTTGATCCCGACCTTGTTATACCTGATAAGAGTTTATCATTAAGTGAAGGAGCCATAAAAGTTCCTGGATTCCAGAGTATGAATGGGTTTTTCTTTGAGATAATAAGAACTCTCTCTGAAATCTATGATTTTGACATATATACACCAGTAGAAGAGATTGATGAGGAAGCAATAAAGATAATTCTTTACGGAAGCTCAAGCAGGATTCCCATAAATTATATCTCAAGCAATGGGAGAAGTCATAAATACTATATAAGATGGGAAGGAATTATTCCCTCCATTGAGAGAAGATACAGAGAAACAGATTCTCACGAAATGAGAGAGATATACGAAAGGTTTATGAGGGTTCTTCCATGTCCTGCCTGTAAAGGAACAAGACTGAGAGAAGAGGCCCTTTCGGTTACAATAAATGGTAAAAATATATCTGAAGTTTCATCTATGAGTATAAGAGACGTACTTACGTTTTTTAAGAATCTAAAACTTACAGAAACAGAAAAGATTATCTCAAAGCAGATTTTAAAAGAGATCAAATCAAGGCTTAAGTTTCTTATGGATGTTGGTCTATCCTACCTTACTATAGATAGAGAATCAAGAACTCTTTCAGGGGGAGAAGCACAGAGGATAAGACTTGCAACCCAAATCGGTTCGGGACTTACTGGTGTTCTTTATGTTCTTGATGAACCGACCATAGGTCTTCATCACAGAGATACAAAGAGACTTTTAAATTCATTAAAGAATTTAAGAGATTTAGGAAATACCCTTATAATAGTTGAGCATGATGAAGAAACCATTAGAGAGGCGGATTACATTATTGATATGGGCCCGGGTGCAGGAGAGAATGGAGGAAAGGTTGTTTGCTTAGGCACCATAGAAGATATAGTTAATTGTAAAAATTCCATTACAGGAAGATATTTAAAGGGTGAAGAGAAAATAGAAATTCCAAAAGTAAGAAGAAGGGGGAACGGAAAATATTTTGAGATCATTGGAGCAAAAGAGCACAACCTTAAGAATATAAATGTAAAAATTCCCCTTAATACATTTGCATGTATAACAGGTGTTTCTGGTTCAGGAAAATCCACACTCCTGTATGATATAGTTTATAAGGGATTAAAGGAAATATTCTATAAATCTCCAGAGAAACCGGGGAAGTTTAAAGAGTTTAGAGGTCTTGAGAATATAGACAGAGTTGTTATGGTGGATCAATCTCCCATAGGGAGAACTCCAAGAAGCAATCCAGCAACATACACTGGAGTTTTTACTCCCATAAGAGAACTTTTCTCAAAAACTCCTGAGGCAAGAGCAAGGGGATATAAACCAGGTAGATTTTCATTCAATGTAAAAGGTGGAAGATGTGAGGCATGTGAAGGTGCTGGAGTAAAAAGGATTGAGATGCAATTTTTACCTGATGTTTATGTAACGTGCGAGGTTTGTAAAGGAAAAAGATATAATAGAGAAACCCTTGAAATTACATGGAAGGGAAAAAATATATCTAATGTTCTTAATATGACTGTGAATGAGGCATACAAATTCTTTGAGAATGTACCCAGTATAAGGAGAAGACTCTCACTTCTTATGGATGTTGGTCTTGGATATATAAAACTTGGACAACCAGCGCCAACACTTTCCGGTGGTGAGGCACAAAGGGTTAAGCTTGCCACCGAGCTTTCAAAGAAGTTTAAGGGACATACCCTTTATCTACTTGATGAACCTACAACAGGTCTTCATTTTGATGATGTAAAGAAACTCCTCTCTGTCTTAAACAAGCTCGTGGACAAAGGGAACACAGTTATTATAATAGAGCATCATCCAGACGTGATAAAATCTTCTGATTGGATAATTGATCTTGGGCCTGAAGGGGGAGATGAAGGGGGGTTTATAGTTGCAGAGGGAACACCCGAGGATGTTTCAAAGGTAAAAACATCTTACACTGGTGAGCTTTTAAGAAAAATCCTATAGGTAGGATAGTTTTTTTAAAGCTTTCATTTTCTCAGTGTATCCAAGCTTTGCTTTTTCAACAGCAGTTCTTAATATCTCTATTGATTCATCATAGATTTTTCTATCCACAGGATATGGATATCCATCCTTTCCACCATGGGCAAAGGAAAAACTTACAGGGTCTTTGAAAGAAAGATCTGAACCAAATATAAGATGTGAGAGAAGCGCCAACGCCCTTAGAGTTTTTGATCCCACTCCTTTTACGAGTAAAAGTTCCTCAAAATTATTTAAGGAGAGGTCTTTTAATTTTACCACTATATTCATGAGCCTTCTTTCATTATAGTCTTCAAAGAATATTGGATGATGGTATGGAAATTTTATCTTCTTAACGTCTTTTATTCTTCCTAACTCCTTTAAGGATATCTCCTTAGATATTTTGACAATGCCTTTTCTCGTAGATTCTATGCTTGAATCAATAAGATTTAATGGTTTTTCTTTTCTTTCAGAAACTATACCTTTATGTGGATCACTCACAAAACTCTTTATTTCATCTGATAACCAATGATACCTTCTTGCAAATCTACCCTCCTTTTTCATACCCTGTTCAATTACTGCCCATTTCCCATCTTTTGTATAGATAAAGAAGTGATGGTATATTGAGAAACCATCCTGAAGTCCATGTGAATCTACTTTGGCTACAAGCCTTGATATCTTCTTGAGTTTATTTGCTGTGTTAAAGTTTATAAACCCCTTTTCTCCCCATGCATCTATATCATCAGGTGTTCTTATACCTCTTTTTCCTTTTCCTCCTGCAAAGAAAATGCCAATCTCTCCTTCTATAGTTTTAAGACCTTCTTTTAATGCACCCGTAACTGTTGTTGTAACACCGGACGAGTGCCAGTCAAAGCCAAGAACGCATCCAAAGGATTGGAACCAAACGGGATCAGAAATTCTTTTTATAAACTCATCTCTACCAAAATTTATAACTATTGAAAGGGTAATTTCCCTTGCCAGCTTAACCATACGAGAGAACAGCCATTTTGGTGCCTTACCTCTGTGAAGAGGTAAGTCTGCATAGCCCCTTCTCATTCTATGGAAACTTCTAAAATCCAATTCTCCTCTGAGAGATTTTCTACGAGCTCATCAATTTTAAGATTGGTAGGTACGCTTATATAAAGAATTATATTTAGATATGCATCAGTCCTTTCAAATTTTACATTATCTATATTTATTCCATGTTCTCCAAGGATTGTTCCAATTTTTCCGAGTTGACCTGGTTCATCTGTAACTTTAACCATAAGGATTCTTTTCCTTCTCTCTTTTTTTCCAAAGACTCCGATCTCAAAATCCTTTAGAAGTATCAGGGTAAGGAATGTCAAAAGAGAGACAAGGAAAGCCGGTAAATAGAGTCCAATTCCGCATGAGAGTCCGATCGCAGCAGATACCCACACAGTTGCTGCAGTGGTCAATCCTTTTACAGAAAATCCTTCTTTTATGATAGTACCCGCACCTAAAAAACCAATTCCAACGACGATATTTGCAGCAACTCGGCCAGGATCATTAGCAGTTCCGAAGAGTTTATAGAAGTATATGGAACTTATTGTGAAAGAAGCTGAGCCTACAGACACAAGTATATGAGTCCTGAGCCCTGCTGGTCTATTCATTTTCTCTCGCTCAAACCCAATTAACCCTCCAAAGATAAACGCAAGGAGGATTTTAAAAAGAATCTCAAGAAACTCTCCCATTTACTACATTATAGCATTTGATCTTAGTAATTTGTTGAATTATGCTCTTATTATGTTGTTGTTCTTTTTGGTCTTTTTCGTCTCAAGGGTTAAATAGTAGGCTTTCGGATCCTCCTTTTTGAGGAACTTTTCAAACTTCTTTATGTTCTTTTTAGGCATCGTTATATAAAGTACCTTTTTGTCTCCATAATACCCTTTACCATCCAGCTCTGTTAATACATAGCCTTCTTTCCTTAACTTAAATGCAAGATCAATTCCTCCTGTTGATGGCACAACAATGAATGTTTCAACGCCAATACCAACTTTCTCCTCTATAAAAATAGCGAAGTAGTTACCAAGAGCAAAACCAAGCGCGTAAACAATTATATTTACAAGATTATCAAGATGAGAAAGCACAAGGCTTAAACCATAAATATATATTATTGTCTCAAAGAAAGATATAACAAATGTCCATAATTTATATCCCTTAACCATGAGTATAGTTCTGAGTCCTGCCATTGTCATTCCAACGAATCTTATAAGAAAAATAAGGAAGGCGATTTTAAGAGCTTCTATATCCATCTTTCACCTCCTTTCGGTGGTATAATTAATTTCATGAAAAGAAAAAATTTAATACTAACTTTTCTCATCGTCGCACTATTTTATTCCTTTATCTTCATTTTGTCAAGAGGTACGAATCCCTTGTTTTTTATGGGAACAGGATGGAAATTTTATAAATTAGAGGAGAAAGTTATAGCTAAAGAGATTAAAATACATGAGTTAAAAGAAGAGGAGAAAGTTTTTACAAAAAACATAAAACTTTCTCCCAAATGCAGCGGTTTAATCCATGAGGATTTAAAAGAAGCACTGCTTTCTTTCTCTTTCGATTCATACCTCTATATTCCCTTAAAAATGATAATTCCAGATGCTAAAGCTGGAGATTCCATCTATGTTGAGGTGGAAGAAGAGATTGTAAAAGGTGATGCCATAAATTACATCTTTGGTCTTCCCATTAGAGTAGAGAGAATAGAACTTGAAAGACCCATAAAGTTTAAACAGGTGAAGGTAAAGAGGACTGAAGGATGAGATTACCTGGTATAACACTGCCTATTTTTGTTCTCTATCTTATCTATTTACTCCTTGGTGGATTCTTCATGTACATGGGGGCAAAATGGGCAAAAATTAAGAATGTCACCTATATTAAATCTTTTCTCTGTGTAATTATTTCAATATTTGCCCAGTGGGTATTTAGACTCTACTATCCGGGGAGAGTTGGTACTATTATTGGTGTTATAGCAACCCTTTTCTTAATAGGGGCTATATTTGAGACAAGTTTTGGTAAGGCACTTCTTGCCTGGATACTTACAATTGTTGCTGAAATAATAGGTGTGGTTGTTGTGTTTCTTATATTCGGAGCTGTAATTTTTGCATTCTAATTTTGGTAAAATAAAATTGAAGGAAACTTAAAGGAGGGAGATATGGAGACAAAGGTCATAAAAATTGAGAATCCAGAAAACTTGAATGTAATACTCGGTCAGTCTCACTTTATTAAAACTGTTGAGGATATTCATGAAGCGCTTATTACTTCATCTCCAGGGATAAAGTTTGGTCTGGCCTTTAATGAAGCGTCTGGTCCATGTCTTGTAAGATATTCAGGAAATGATGAGGAGCTTATAAAGCTTGCTGTAAAGAATGCAAAAAACATTGGAGCAGGACACTTCTTTATAATCTTTCTAAAAGATGCATTTCCAATAAATGTTCTAAATAAAATCAAAATGGTTCCAGAGGTTGTAAGGATTTTTGCTGCAAGTGCAAATCCTATGGAGGTTATTGTCTATGAGACAGAACAAGGAAGGGGAGTTTTAGGCGTTGTTGATGGGTTTTCTCCAAAGGGTGAGGAAACAGAGAAGGAAATTAAGGAAAGAAAGGAACTTTTGAGGAAATTTGGCTATAAATTATGAGAATCGATGGATATGGTTTTGGCTGGATGAAAATAAAAGGGAAGGTGTATAAAAAAGATTTGATAATTTTTCCTGAAAGAATTGTGGATAATTGGTGGAGAGATGAGGGACACTATCTAAGAGAGAGTGATATATTTGAAGTATTCATTGAGAAACCAGATGTTCTTGTAGTTGGAACTGGATACTATGGATATATGAAGATTGACGAGGAGCTTGTAAAGAAATTAAAAGATGAGAGGATAGAGCTTGTGTATGATAAGACAGGGGAAGCTGTTAAAAAATATAATGAGTTAATAAAAAATAAAAGAGTTGTTGGAGTGTTTCACCTAACCTGCTAAGGGGAGAAAAACTTAAAAAGGAGGTGTAAAATGTACTACATTATTTACAAGGACAAATTGAGGGAAGGAAAGAGCATGGAAGACTTTAAAAATTGGCTCAGGGAATATATGCCTATTCAGAAGGAGTGGGGGGCAAAGGATTTTGATGTCTATAAACCCTTATATGGTGAATCCAATGTCTTTTATGTAAAATATACAGTGGAATCACTGGATAAGTGGAAAAAAGGTCTTGAGTCTGAAATGGGAAGGAGACTGATTGAAGCTATAAATAGACTTATAGATGTTGCTCATGTAGAAGTGGAAGTTATGGAAAAAATAGATATGAGTGGTATTGAATTAGATCAAGGAATTTAATCAGATAGGACAAATTCTACTACACTCTTTGCAAGAGAAATAGTTGCGTCAATAACAGGTATTTTACTTTCTATATGTGGAATAAGAATTGGTATCTCTGTACAGGCTGCAACAAGAATATCAGCCTTATTGCTGATTTTATCAATACATTCCTGCATAAGTTTTACTTTTTCTTTGATTTTTCCAGCCTTTACTGAATATATAACATCCATTATTTTCTTCTGAATGTTTTTTTCGGGAACTACAATCGTGTATCCTTCTTTTTCAAAGATTCTATGATATACCTTTCCAGCTATTGTACCTTCTGAGGCTAAAAGTCCAATTCGCTCCACATTTGTGTAGTTCTCTTTTATATCCTTAAGAACACTTTCCACTATGCTTATAAAAGGAACATTTATATTTTTTCTTATATCTTCTACGAAGAAGTGAGCTGTGTTGCACGGCATGCATATAGCATCTGCTCCTGCATTTTCCAGTAACTTTGCAGATTTCAAAAGATATGGAAGAGGGTTGTCTCCCTTTCCCAGGATAAACTGAGTTCTATCAGGAATTTGGGGATAGTTGTCTATTATTAAGTGAATATGCTCCTGATCTTTCTTTGCTGGTGTATTCTTAATTATTTTGTAAAAAAGGTCCAGAGTTGCCTCTGGACCCATTCCACCTATTATCCCAATAGTCTTCATTGTTTATTTCTCCACTTACTCTCGTCCTTCTCTCCCATTTTTAATAGATGAACAAAGAGATCATCAAAGGGTTAATCCATAAAATCTTTGGACTAAAGATAAGTCCGACGATGGCACCCAAAATCAAACCTATAAGGATTCTTACGAGAAGGTTTGATTTAAAGTACCAATCAAGCCAGCCTTTCTTCTCTTCAGCCATTTCCTCCCTCCTTTTAAAGTTTCTCTCAATTAAATATTTTATATGTTTTTTTAACAAAAAACAATAGTTAAAAAAATTTGATAAAATCTATTTATAGAAAAAACTATATGGAGGTAAGATGGATATAAAATCCATTGATATTAAAGGGTATGAGAATGTGGGAGTTCTTTTAATTCATGGGTTTTTAGGGACCCCCTTTTCTCTTAAACCTCAGATTGAGGCTCTTAAGGAGAAAGGATACCATGTAAAAGCTCCGCTTCTTCCAGGACATGGAACAGACTGGAGAGATTTGAAGAATACAAATTACTGGGATTGGATAGGCAAAGTAGAAACTTCCCTATATGAATTAACGCAGGAAACGGACAATGTATTTGTCGGTGGTCTATCTATGGGAGGCACTCTATCCATTCATATGGCAGAGAATCATCCAGATAGAATCAAAGGAATTTTTCCCATAAATCCTGCGATAAGCTTGGATAATCCTCTTGTAAAATTTATATGGTTGCTTAAGTATATTGTTCCCTCTATAAAAGCACCTCCGACAGATACAAGAGACAAGAGTGTAAAAGAGATTAATTATGACAGAATGCCTACTCAGATAGTTTATGAACTCTATAAATTGCTTAGATTAACTGATAAACACCTTGACAAGGTGAAATGCCCAGTACTACTTTTAGCATCATTTGAAGATCACATTGTTCCACTTGAGCAGAAAAGATACATCTTTGATGGCATAAGCTCTTCGGAAAAGGATTTTGTTATCCTTAAAGATTCCTACCACACTGCAACTCTTGATTTTGATAAGGATAGGATAAGCAAACTCATTATTAAATTTATAGAGAGTCACATATGAGAAAATATATATTTATAACAGGCGGAGTAATGTCATCCCTTGGTAAAGGGATAATTGCTTCATCTATTGGTTTGATATTAAAGAGCATGGGAAAGAGAGTTTCAATACTTAAGTTCGATCCATATCTCAATGTAGATGCAGGTTCCATGAATCCTTACCAACATGGTGAAGTCTTTGTAACTGCGGATGGGGGTGAGGTAGATTTAGATCTTGGTCACTATGAAAGATTTCTTAGTAAGAATATGACAAGAATAAATAACGTTACAAGTGGAAATTTATACAAAAGTATAATTGAGAAAGAAAGAAAAGGAGATTTTCTTGGACAAACCATTCAGGTTATTCCTCATCTTACGCATGAGATAAAGGAAAGAATTAGACTTGTTGGTGAGAGAGAAGAGAGTGATGTGGTTATTATTGAAATTGGTGGAACTGTTGGAGATATAGAGTCGCTTCCTTTTCTTGAAGCAGCTTTTGAGTTTAAAGGAGAGGAGGATTCCTATTTCTTTCACGTTACATATGTTCCATACCTTGAAACCACCCAGGAGTTTAAAACAAAACCCACCCAGCATTCTGTTAAAGAGCTAAGAAGTATAGGGATTCACCCTGATGCCCTTTTCTTAAGGTCAAAAATGAAGGTTGGTGAGGAAGAGAAAAAGAAAATTTCCAAGTATCTGGGAATCCCTATTAAAAATATATTTGGGGTGGAAAATCTTTCCTCACCATACTTTGTTCCAGAGCACCTACTGAATTCAGGAATCAAAGATACTCTTCATGAACTCGGACTCGAGAGCAAAAAACTGGATTTATCAGAATGGATTAATTTTACCGCTTCCTTAAAAAAAGAGAGAAGGAAAAAGAAAGTTGGAATAATTGGCAAGTATGTAACTTTGAAGGATTCTTATATATCACTTGAGGAAGCTATACTTCACGCAGGAGCAAAAGCAGAGATTGATCCAGAGATTAACTGGATTTCCTCTGAGGATATAGAAAAAGGTAAGAAAATACCAGACGATATTGATGGAATTATAATTCCAGGTGGTTTTGGCAAAAGGGGAATAGAGGGAATGATGATGAGTGTAAGATATGCAAGAGAAAACAAAATTCCCTTTCTTGGAATATGTCTTGGTCTTCAGATTGTGGTAATAGAGTTCTTTAGAAATAGAGTTGGCTGGAAAGATGCACACTCTACAGAGTTTAATAAAGATACGAGCCATCCTGTCATAGATTTACTTTCCTCCCAAAGAGAGATTGAAATGCTTGGAGGAACTATGAGGTTAGGAGAGGGAGAAGTTATTATAGAGGAGGGAAGCTTAGCTGAAGAAATATATAAAACAAAAGTTATTAGAGAGAGACACAGGCATAGATATACATTTAACCTTTCATACCTTAATGTTTTAAAAGATTATGAAATGGATGTATCTGGAAGGTCAAGACAGGGAGAGGTTGAAATAGTGGAGATTAAGAATCATCCGTTCTTTATAGGCGTTCAGTTCCATCCAGAGTTCTCCTCCAAACCTCTCAATCCAAATCCTTTATTTGTCTCTTTTCTCAAGCATCTCTAAGACATTACTAAAATAATCTGGTAGAGGAGTCTCAAAACTCATAAGTTCTTTTGTCCGTGGATGTGTAAACACAATTTTTTTAGCGTGGAGAAGCTGACCTTTTAAATTAAACTCTGAAATCCCATACATTTTATCACCCACTATGGGGTAGCCAATATATGAGAGATGTACTCTTATCTGATGAGTCCTTCCAGTTTTTAAGGAAACCTCAAGAAGTGTGTACCCTTTAAATCTCTCTATAACCTCAAAATATGTAAATGCTTCTTTTCCTCTTAAGGAAGGAGTAACTAATTTTTTACCTGTAAATCCCTTAAGGAGTGGTATTTCAATTTCCCCCTCATCCTCAGGAACCTCTCCTTTTACAAGAGCCCAGTAAATTCTCTTTATCTTTCTCTCTTTTAAATTTCTTGAAAGAATTCTATGTGCAAAATCGTTCTTTGCCACAATCAAGAGTCCAGATGTATCTCTGTCAAGCCTATGAACAATTCCAGGCCTTAAAACACCCCCAATACCAGATAAATCCTTTGAATGAAAGAGAAGTGCGTTGACAAGTGTTCCTGCTCTCTGTCTTCCAACAGGATGTGTTAACATTCCTTGAGGTTTGTTGACCACTATTATATCTTTATCCTCATATAGAATCTCTATTGGTAGGTCTTCGGGTTCAACGTCAAGTTTTCTTGGAGATGGTATCATTACTTCTATTATTTCGTCTCTTTTTATTTTATAGGATGGTTTATCTTTTACCTCCCCATCTACAAGAACCTTACCAGATTTTATAAGTTCCTGAACATAGCTTCTGCTTACTCTATGCATTTGCCTTGTAAGGAAAGAATCGAGCCTCTCTCCCTCTTCCCTTATTCTAAAGGTTAAATGCCTTTCTTCCATAGGTAGAAAACTGCAATAATTATTCCAATTGTGATGTAGGAATCTGAGAAGTTAAAGACGGGAAAATCAAGGACATGGATGAAGTCTATTACTGAACCATATATAACCCTATCAAGGAGATTCCCAACTACCCCTGAAAGTAAAAGTGTGAGAATAATAGTTATAAATGGATCCTTCTTTAGATATTTTAAGATAAAAAATAGTAAAATCCCTATGGCAACTATTGATAATCCAAGAAAAAAGACTTTACCTTTTGGGAAGAACCCAAATATTCCCCCAGGATTCTCCACCCTGGTGATTTTTAGAAAATTACCAAACAACTTAATCGTCTCTCCGTATGAGAGATTTTTGATTATAAAATATTTGGATATTCTATCCAGAGAAACCAATACTATAAAAACAATTAAGGTAGCCATCCTTATAAATATATCATATTTCTCACTTAAGAATTTTTTTAATTATCAGTAGGTTACTTATGATTAACTTGACAAAATCCTTTTATATAATATAATGAACAATGTTCATGAAAAAAGAAGAGATATTTCAAGTTGCTAAAGAGATTTTTTTAAAAAAGGGATACAGTGGTATGAATATGCGAGAGATTGCAAAACTATCAGGAATCTCTATAGGTACCTTATACAATCTGTTTGGCTCTAAAGAGAATCTCTCTCTTATGATAATGAGGGAGAATCTTGGTAAATTCTTAAAAGATCTTGAGATAAGAGTCAGAGATTGTAGAAGCGATGAAGAGAAGGTGAAAATTATCCTCGATGCCCTTAGAAACTTTTTAACTCTACATGAGAAGTCCTTCAAGGAAATCATGATTGGCCTTATAGAAAAGAGAGAGAGACCTTTCAGATTATTAAAGAGGAGAGATATTTTAAAAAAAATTGTAAGATCCATATTTAATATTAAGGATGATTATCTCTCCCAATTTGTAGGAGAAATTATAACTTTACAGGCGAGGAAAGATCCTTCAACAGATGAGAAGTTTTATAAAATTTTTAAGAAATTGATAGAGGAGGAAGCATGGAAGAGATAATAAAGGTTACTTCTTTAAAAAAGACCTATAAAAATGGAACCGAAGCAGTAAAAGGAATCACATTCTTAATAAATGAAGGTGAAATATTTGGTTTTCTTGGTCCCAATGGAGCAGGAAAAACCACCACCATCAAAACTATAATAGGTTTATTGAAACCAACAGATGGGGAAGTTTTTGTGAATGGTATAAATGTTAAAGAGAATCCTTTTAAAGTTAGAAATCTTATTGGATATGCATCTCAGGAAACAGGAGTTGATGATAATCTCACAGGCGAGGAGAATTTAAGGATTCAGGCTTCTTTATACCACATATCAGATAGGGACTACCTTGAAAGAGGCAAGGAACTTCTTAAAATGTTTGGTTTGTATGAGAGGAGAAAGGATCTTGTTTCTTTTTACTCAGGAGGTATGAGAAAAAGACTGGATATCGCCTGTGCTTTGATACACAGACCAAAAATCCTTTTCCTTGATGAGCCAACTCTTGGCCTTGATGTTCAAACAAGGGTGACTATATGGGATTACATAGTTAAACTCAGAGAAGAGCATAAGATGACAATATTCTTGACTACCCATTATATGGAAGAGGCAGATGAGTTGTGCGATAGAGTGGCTATAATTGATCATGGTGAGATAAAAGCTCTTGATAAACCGGGGAAATTAAAAGAATTGATAGGTGGTGACATTATTACCTTTACTCTAAATGATACAAATGCAATGGAAGACTTTTTGGTTGCCGTAAAGGAACTTCCCACAGTTAAAGATGTGAAAAAATTACCAAGAGGAATTTTTCAGATTATAGTTTCTCAAAATGGGGATAGGCTGATTCCAAGAATATTTGAACTTTCAAGGGAAAAGGAGGTTGAAATTACATCCATAAGGCTTAAGAGACCAACACTTGATGATGTTTACCTACATTTTACAGGTAGAAGAATAAGAGACGAGGAAGCGACTAAAGAGGATCACGTAAAGAGAAGGATAATGATGAGGAGGACAAGAAGATGATGGAATTAGTTTTAGATACATTTACGATATGTAAAAGAGAGCTTATTAAGTATTTCAGGCAGAAGACGAGAATAATTGTAACGATGGTGCAACCTGTTATTTGGCTTGCATTGATGGGAAACACAATGAGCAAGATAACCAATAATCCTTTTGCTTCACAATTGTTTGGCACTGGTAATTACCTTTCCTTTATGACTCCGGGAATTATAATAATGACATCTCTATTCAGTGGTATCTTTGCAGGAACAAGTATAATCTGGGATAGAAGAATAGGATATCTGGACAAACTCCTTGCTGCTCCAATAAAAAGGGCGTCAATTCCTTTTGGAAAAACACTTTCAGCTTCAATTCAGGGGGCACTCCAGTCTGCAATAATAATGCTTTTCGCATATATTCTTGGTGTAAGGTTTGCATCTGGATTTCTTGGTGTACTTGTGATAATTTTAATTTCCATGTTTTTCTCTTTTATCTTCTCGGGTATATCTTTAATCCTTTCTTCAACCATTAAAACCATTGAGACACTTATGGCTATTATAAATTTTATGACTCTCCCATTAATGTTCTCAAGCACAGCTTTATTCCCGTCCAAAGCTATGCCGGACTGGTTATCAGCCATTGCAAAGATTAATCCACTTTCCTACGCTGTGGATCCTATAAGGACACTTACTGTAAAAGGTTGGGAATTTTCTTCTATCCTGCCAGGTGTCATCATCATATTAATTTTTGATTTGATTATAGGTTTTCTATCATACTATGTATTTAAACGTCTGACAAGTGATTAATCTGTATGCTATAATTTATTAGGTAACCTGAAAAGAAAGGAGAGGAGTTTATGCAACATTTTGAGTTAACCTGGAATGGTGGAATGGAATTTGTTGGAACAACACCATCAGGACATAAGGTCCTTGTGGACTCAACAGCAGATAAAGGTGGAGAAGATAAGGGTCCAAGACCAATGGAATTACTCATTGTTGGTTTGGCAGGATGCACTGCAATGGATGTAATTTTTATTTTGAAGAGAATGAGAGAGAGGGTTGATGAATTTAAGCTTGAAATTGATACAGAAAGGGAGAAAAATCACCCTAAAGTCTATAAAAGTATACACATAAAATATACATTTAAAGGGAAAAATCTCTCAGAGAAAAATATAAAGAGAGCTATTGATCTTTCTCAGGATGTGTACTGTCCTGCTTCAGCAACATTCAGGAAAAGTGGAGCTATAGTCACATACTCCTACGAAATTAAATCATGAAATATTTTGGGACTGACGGTATAAGGGGTATAGCAAATAAAGACTTAACATCTGAACTTGCTTTAAAAGTTGGAAGAGCAGCTGGTTTATTCTTTGGTGGTGATGTAATTATTGCAAAGGACCCGAGACTTTCATCAGATATGCTTGAGACAGCCCTTGTATCTGGAATTTTATCCACTGGAGTCAACGTTTATAGAATGGGAATACTCCCAACTCCAGCAGTTTCTCTCATTCTTTCCACTAATGGGAAAAGTGGAGGAGTGATGATTTCTGCCTCCCATAATCCCATTGAACATAACGGAATAAAATTCTTTTCAAAAGACGGAGTCAAACTCAAAGAATCTGAAGAGGAAGAAATTGAGAGGTTAATGGAGGATGAAAGACCTCTTCCTGTTGGAAAGGGTGGAAAATTTCTTGATTTTAATGAGGCAAAAGAAATTTATATCAATAAGATTCTCTCTATGAACAGACTAAACCTTTCAGGTATTAAGATTGCAATTGATGCAGCATTTGGTGCAACAGCTACTGTGGTGGGTGAGATATTCAATAAGCTTAAAGCAGAAGTTTATCTATTCAACGGAGAGCCAGATGGGGAAAGAATAAATGTTAATTGTGGCTCGACGAATCCAGAGTTTTTATCAAAGAAACTTTTGGAAGTAGGTGCTGATGTTGGTTTTTCTTTTGATGGTGATGGTGATAGGGTTATAACCATTGATGAGGAAGGAAAGATTGTTGATGGGGATAAGACGATGTTTATTCTTTCCAGGTATCTTAATCTTAAAAGTATAGTGATTACTGTTATGAGCAATTTCGGTTTGAGAACTCTTCTCAAAAAATACAATATATCTTTCTATGAGGTTCCTGTGGGAGACAGGAATGTTTTACACAAGATGCTTGAGACAAACTCTCCCCTTGGAGGAGAACAGTCTGGGCATATAATATATTTTCCACAGAGTAAAACTGGAGATGGAATAATAACATCTCTTTTGATCTTATCAGTGATGTTAAGGGAGAATAAACCTTTATCTCTACTTACAGAAGAATTTGTTAGATTTCCGCAGGTGTTAAGAAATGTAGAGGTGGAGAATAAAGAGTTAGTTATGAAGGATGAGGAATTTTTAAAGGAGGTGATGTTATGGAATAAGAAATTAAATGGAAGAGGAAGAATTCTTGTTAGACCATCTGGTACAGAGAATTTAATTAGAATCATGGTAGAAGGAGAAAAGGAAGAGGAAACAGAGACTATAGCAAGTTTGCTTGAGGAGTCTCTAAAGAAGCGCCTGGCCCAGATGAATCTGGGTGACGAGGAAGGGGGTTACCCCTTTAAGGGGTGAAAATCGAAGTATTCGGCGGATGCCCCCAGGGAGTGTGCCATCCCTGAAGGTCTTCCTCAAAGCCATAGGGTAACCTGTGGGACAAAGGGAAGATCAGGCACGAGGAGGAAAGTTTATGTGCGGCATAGTGGGTTATATTGGAGATAGAGAAACTCTCCCCATAATTCTTGATAGTTTAAAGAGACTTGAATATAGAGGGTATGATTCTGCAGGAGTAGCTCTTCTTGGTAAAGATATCTATATAAAGAGAACCAAAGGAAGAATAAAAGACTTAGAAAATAAAATTAATGGGACATATATAGCAAAGAACTTTTATCTTGGTATAGGGCATACAAGATGGGCAACGCATGGAATTCCATCAGACTACAATGCACATCCTCATACTGACTGCAGTGGAGAGATTGTCGTTGTGCATAACGGAATAATAGAAAACTTTGATGAGATAAAGAAAGAGCTTGTTGAGAAGGGACACAAGTTTACTTCTGAGACAGACACAGAGGTTATACCTCATCTCATAGAGGAATGCTACAATGGAGATTTATTATCTTCAGTTATGGAAGCGGTGAAGAAACTTGATGGTTCTTTTGCTCTTGCTATATTTTCAAAGAAAGAACCAGACAAAATAATTGCTGTGAGAAAGGATTCTCCACTGATAATAGGTATAGGTGAAGATGGAAATTTTCTTGCTTCTGATATTCCTGCTCTGCTTCCATATACAAAGAAGGTCATAATTATGGAAGATGGAGAAGTGGCAGTCATTAAAAAAGAGGGAATAGACATATTTAATCTTGATGGAGAAAAGCTTGACAAGAGTGTACTTGAGGTTTCGTGGAGTCTTGAACAATCAGAGAAGAAAGGTTATAAACACTTTATGCTTAAAGAGATAATGGAGGAAGGAGAGGTCTTAAAAGAAGCAATAAGGGGAAGAATTAGAAATGGAAGAGTCTTTCTTCCAGAAATAAGAGATCCACACTTCTTTAACAATATTAAAAACATCTTTCTTGTTGCCTGTGGAACTGCCTATCATGCAGGAATGATAGGGAAGTACTTTCTTGAGGATATTCTCCACATTCCTGTTAGATGCGAGGTTGCTTCTGAATTCAGGTATGAAAACCCTAATGTTGGTAAAGATTCTCTCTTGATTCTTATATCTCAGTCTGGAGAAACCGCTGATACAGTTGCGTCTTTGAGACTTGGTAAGAAGAAGGGAGCAAAAACTCTTGGAATTGTGAATGTTGTTGGTAGCACTGTGGCAAGGGAGTCTGATGAGGTTCTCTATATATATGCTGGTCCAGAGATTGCTGTTGCTTCAACAAAAGCGTATGTTGCTCAAATTCTTGTGCTTTTAGTTCTTTCAATATACATAGGCAAACTTCACGGAGCTATAAGTCCTGATTTTGAGGGGATGCTCGTGGAGAGTATTCTAAAGATAGGTAATCTTGCTGAAGGTATTCTTGAAAGAAGCGATGAGGCAAAAAAGATAGCAGAGAAGTTGGTAAATTTAAGAAGTGTATTTTACATAGGAAGGCTTCTTGATTATCCTACTGCTCTTGAGGGAGCGCTAAAGTTAAAAGAAATCTCATATATTCATGCAGAGGGGTATCCAGCAGGTGAATTAAAACATGGTCCCCTTGCTCTCATTGAAAAAAGTGTTCCAACTTTTGCTATAACTACAGACGAGAGGATTGTAGAGAAGATGGTATCAAATATAAAGGAAGTTAAAGCAAGAGAAGGGAAAGTGTTTTCTATTTCCAGAGAAGATTTTGACGAGATAAGAGATATTTCAGATGAGACAATTACCATTCCCAGAGTTCACAGATATCTTGCGCCAATTCTTTCAGTTATACCACTACAACTTATTGCCTACTACACTGCAGATATGAGAGGGTTAGATGTGGATAAGCCGAGAAATCTTGCTAAATCTGTAACTGTGGAGTAGAGAGATGGAGATAGAGGCAATTCTTCTTGGTGGACAGGATAAACTTGAAGATTGGGTAAAAGAGGAAGGAGTGCCTCATAAGGCACTCCTTGATATTGCCGGAAAAAGAATGATTGACTGGATAATAGATGCATTAAAGGATACACCTCAAATAAAGAGGATTGTACTGATTGGGAAGTCTGAAATTTTTCCTGAAGATATTAAAGAGAGAGTGGATGTATTTTTGGAAGACAGTGGAAGTTTTATAAAAAACATGGAAAATGTTTATAAGATTGCAAAGTATGAGTATTCTGTCTTTGTGCCTACCGACGTTCCACTAATTACTTCTCAGATATACACAAAAACTTTTGAACTTTGTGAGAATTTTGAAAGAGGGTGCTATCTATACGTTCTTGTTAATAAAAAAAGCGATGTGGAGAAGAAATTTCCAGGGACAAAGAGAACTTACTGGAAACTCAAAGGAGGTCATTACAAAATTGGAAACATTCTTCCCATAAGAAGAGAACTCTATCCCTCCGCCATAAGTTTTGGATATAAACTTCTTGAGGCAAGGAAGTCTCCTATCAAAATGGCATCCTTGTTCCCCATATCTTTTATGATTAAAGCTCTATTTCACCTGGCTACATTGAAAGATTGTGAGGTTGTTGTGTGCGATATTACAGAGCGGAGAGGAAGAGCTGTTCCAATACCTTTTCCTGAGATTGCAGTTGATGTGGATAAGAAGGAAGACCTGATTTTTGTAAGAAAAATAATGGAAAAAGTAAGAGATGAGGGAACTACCCCTTGAGTTAATGTTTAATGAAGATGCTGAAATAGAAAAAATAACCAGATTTATAAAAGATCATCTGGATACATTTGGAAGGAGTGGAGTTATATTGGGGGTGAGTGGAGGAATTGATTCTGGTGTTGTATTGAAGTTACTTCTGAGATCTCTTCCTAAAGAAAAGATCTTTGCTTTAATTTTGCCAGATAGAGATACTGAAAAAAAGAGTGTTTCTCTTGCTCTCTCTTTACTAAAAGAGAATGATGTGTCATATAAAATTATCAATATTTCTTCAATACTTTCAAAATTTGGAATCTATAAGGAACTACCCTATTGGTTACTTCCTACAAGAAGAATAAGGGAGAATATTACAAGAAAGTTTTATAACAACTATACAAAGAAATTTAAAAAATCACCGTTCTTTCTTGGATTGAAAGTTCCTGAAGAGCTATTAAATGATAAGTGGTTTTTAAAAGGAATTGCATATCATAGAATAAAACATAGAATAAGAATGGTTACACTTTACTATTATGCAGAACTAAATAACCTACTTGTTGTAGGTACGTGTAATAAGACTGAAAAATTCCTTGGGTTCTTCGTAAAGTATGGAGATTCTGCAGTGGACTTAGATCCCATTGCCCATCTTTTTAAAACACAGGTTTTCAAACTTGCTGAAAGACTCGGTGTGCCAGATGAGATAATCAATAGACCACCATCTCCAGACTTAATCCCTGGTATCACAGACGAATTCGCCATGGGTTTATCATATGAGCTGGTTGATAGGGTACTTGCAAGACTCATAAATGGGGAGGATCCAACAGAAATAGCAAAAATTGTGAATCTTGATGTGGAAAAGATCAAAATCTTAAAGGAGGCGATGGAAAATTCACTACATATGAGATCTCTTCCACCTTCACTTACTTAATCTTTTCTTTCAATATCTATTACAACCCCCTCCATTGTCCAGTAATCTGACTCTAAAGTGAGTATTCCACCTATTTTAAAGTAATCTTTACCATACTTTAGATTTCTCGATTTAAAAGTGAATTTAACGGTTATATCCACAAGAACAGGTTCTTCGGCAATAACTACTCTTCCATCTGAGGTTTCTACCCATTTTTTTGAAGGCTCAATTTTTGGTTCCTCTATTATGCTTCCAAAGTATCTTCCAGATTTGTCTAGTATTCTATCTCCCTTTTTTACTGCCTTTGCAATTTCTGGAGAGATTTCTGTGAGTTTCATAGTAATGATGTAGTTATTTAGAGCTACCTCTTTTTTTGAAAACATCGGTTTTAAAAAGTAAAATCCAACAACCAGAATAAGCATAAATACTAATATGTCAAAAATGTTGAATAATCCAAATAGTTTGAACTTTATAAGTTTATTGTTTCTTTCCATATCTTTCCTCCTAAGTGTCTGATTTTCTCATGCAAATTGTAGTAGCCTCTTTCAATATGATATATCTTTTTTATTATAGTTTCTCCCTCTGCTCTTAATCCTGCAAGAACAAGTGCTGCACCGGCTCTGAGATCAGTGGCAGTTACCTCTGTTCCTATTAGTTGTGCAATCCCTTCTACAAAAGCAGTCCTTCCTTCCACTCTTATCTTTGCACCCATCTTTCTTAATTCAGGGACAACCATAAATCTATTTTCAAATACTGTTTCAGTTATAAGGCTAACTCCTTCAGCTATTGTTGCAAGCGCAAGCATTTGAGATTGTAGGTCTGTGGGAAATCCAGGAAATGGCATTGTTCTTATTTCAAACTTTTTAGGCCTCTTTTTAGCTATCACCCTTATGATCTTTCCATTTTCTATTTTTATATTAACGCCAATTTCCCTCAACTTAAATACAAGAGGTATTATATGTTCAAATATGACCGGTTTTATGGTTACATCTCCCCCTGTAATGGCAGCTCCTATCATAAAGGTTCCAATCTCTACCCTGTCAGGAGATAATGTGAAATCTGTGCCGTGAAGCTTTTTTACTCCCTCTACCCTTATACATTTTGTGCCTGCACCCTCTATCTTTCCACCCATTGAATTTAAGAAGTTTGCAAGTTCAACTACTTCTGGCTCCTGTGCGGCATTTTCAATAACAGTTTCTCCTTCTGCAAAGACAGAGGCAAGCAGTATGTTTTCTGTAGCTCCAACAGATGGGTAATCAAGGTATATCTTCGCTCCCCTCATCTTCCTTACCTTTCCCTCTATCAGGGTGCCAAGAGCCTTAACATCTGCTCCAAGTGCCTTAAATCCCTTTATGTGAAGATCTACAGGTCGCGATCCTATATGACATCCCCCAGGAAACGGAAGTCTTACTTTTCCAATGCGGGAAAGGAGAGAGCCTACAAGAGTTATGCTTCCTCTTATTTTACTTGCTCTTTCATCAGTGATTTCCCAGTTTAAATTTCCAGCCTCTACACTTACCGTTCCATCCTTTAGATGTTTTACCTTCACGCCTATTCCTTTTATTACTTCAATGAGTGTTTCCACATCCAGGAGTCTCGGAACGTTTCTTATATAGACAGGTTCATCAGTAAGGAGACTTGCTGAAATAAGAGGGAGCGCTCCATTCTTTGATCCCTGCGCTATTATCTCACCTTTAAGCTTGTTCCCGCCTTCTATCCTATATATTTCCATATAAATACTCCTTTATTATCTTTAGTATTCTTTCAGATGCCCTACCATCACCAAAGGGATTATTTTTAACCTTGGGTTTCCATCCATTTTTTATAATTTTTGTAGCTTCATCAACAATCCTTCCTCTTTCAGTCCCCACAAGAAAAACAAATCCACTCTCAATTGCTTCAGGTCTTTCTGTTTCATTTCTTAAAAGAAGCATGGGTTTCCCAAGGGTGGGTATCTCCTCCTGTATTCCACCAGAATCTGACAAGATAAGGAAGCTTCTTTTAAGTAGATGTATGAAATCCACATAATTTAGTGGTTCTACAATTTTTACGTTGCTTAAATTAGAAATTATGGGAACAATCTTTTCTCTGACTATAGGATTTTTATGCAGTGGGAAGACAAAGTATACTTCTTCCGGGAATTTAAGTGCTATCTCTTTTATAGAGAGTGCTATGTTTTTAAGCCCCTTATCCCAATTTTCTCTCCTGTGGGCAGTAACAACTATCAACTTTCTATCTTCAGGAATTTTAAAAGGAAGAGAATTGTCTATATTTCCTTCAATAAACTTGAATTTCGAAATATCGGAAGGATAAAGATCTTTTGTTTTTTCTTTTGCTTCCTTAATACGAGATGGAGATATAT
>Ga0209834_10000540_pt1 | contig 23088 bp, 21 predicted proteins | sample Mar14236cmmetaG_FD_184134 | JGI IMG/M metagenome (GOLD analysis project Ga0209834, IMG submission 184134) | Marine hydrothermal vent microbial communities from Guaymas Basin, Gulf of California to study Microbial Dark Matter (Phase II) - Marker... ...
TAGTTTCGTGATAAAAATAGGCGAAGAACAGGTCCCGTGGCACGAGGGGATGACGGTGTCCGGCCTCCTTGCTCAGAGGGAGGATGGTCATATGTACGCCGTAGTACGTCTCAATGGAAAGCTCATTTCCCGGCCAAAATTTGATACCACCCCTATCCCTGATAATTCCGAGGTGATACTGATTCCTATGGTTGCCGGAGGATAGGTCCCCCTTTAGGGCTGGATCTAATCCTGTCCTTAAGAAATCAAGTTACTATCTAATGGCGTGAAAGGCCCTTTCAATTGACAATGGGAAAGGGCCTTTCTATATTGTGCAGTGGCCTCAAACCAGGAAGCTCGGTAGTGAAAGGAGTCACGGAGAACATGAGACTGTCTAGGCATCTGGGAAGGACCTTAAGGGAGGTCTCTAAGGATACACAAATGATATCCCACAAACTTCTTGTCAAGGGGGGCTACGTCAGACAGTTATCTGCTGGTGTATTTGTTCATATGCCCTTCTTCCTTAAGGTCATAGATAAGATTGAGCAGATTGTGAGAAGGGAGCTGGCGACCGCGCAGTTTGAAGAGATCTCCATGCCTTCCCTCCAGCCCGAACATGTATACGCTGAGAGCAGCGAAGACACAAGCCTTGATGGGAAATGGGATGAAACATTTCACTTCAAGGATCTTAGAGGAAGCAGATTTTATCTTGGCCTTCCCTATGAAGACATGGTGGCCTCCCTTGTGGAAAGGGAGGTTTCCTCCTACAAACAGCTTCCAAAGAGGGTCTTTGATATTGGCAAAAGGTTCCGTGATCACAGACGTCCACGCTTCGGATTACTGGGGGCGAGGGAGTTTGTTTCGTGCGACGCCTTCAGTTTTGACGAGAACGAGGAAAAGGCAGCCTATTCTTATGGGGTCGCCATGGAGACCTGTAAGGTGATACTCAGTAAAGTTGGGGCGCAATATAGGTGCGTGGAATCTCATGAAGAGGGTCTTAACTACAGGATGTGCCACGAGTTTTTGATGATGGCTGAGGCCGGGGAAGAGGTTCTGCTTAGGTGTAATAACTGCCAGTATGCTGCATCGCAGGAAAAGGCTGAATCTCGGCTCGCAACCTACCAAGATTCCAATGAGGCCCCAAGGCCTATGGAGGAGGTCCGAGGTGAAGGGCTTATAGGGGTGGAACCCCTTGCAGAGTTCTTGGGACTGCCAGTGTGGAAGACCACTAAGACTCTTTTATTTCAGGCAGATGAAAGAGTCGTAGCGGTGATGGTAAGGGGGGATTGCGAGGTAAATGAGGCAAAGGTCAAAAGGTTTTTGGGATGCACTAACTTAAGCCTAGCATCTGCTAGGGTGGTTAAGGAGACCACTGGCGCTGAGGTGGGATATGCTGGCCCGATTGGGCTACCACAAGATGTGCTGGTGTTGGCGGATGAGTATACCAGGAACAGGATCAATTTTGAGTGTGGGGCAAACAAGACTGATCATCATATGATCAATGTAAACTTTGAGCGAGATTTTCCACTGCCCACATTTGGTGATTTCAAGCTGGCAAGGGCGGGCCATTTCTGCCCAAGATGCGACGAAGGAGTGCTGATGGAAGAGCGGGGTATTTCTGTGGGACGTCTGGTAATGTTTGAGGGCGGCCAAGGAAGTGGAAACACCACAAGATGGACGTACGTTGATCGGGATGGAAAGAGCCGGCAGTTTGTTATTGGATCTTATTCATTGGGGATTAGCCGAATAGCCGCAGCCCTGGTAGAACAGAACCATGATGATCTGGGGATTATATGGCCATCAGAGATCGCGCCATTCCATGCCTACCTGGTGGGCCTAAATCTAGAGGACGAGGAGGTAAGAAACAAGGCTGAAGCCCTGTATCAGGAACTGCAGAGGCGCGGTGTTGACGTCTTATATGACGATAGAGAGGTGCGGGCAGGTGAAAAGTTCGATGATGCAGATCTTCTCGGCATACCAGTACGCTTGACCATAAGCAAACGCACCATCAGGGAGGGGAAGATAGAATTTAAACTACGAAAGGGTGATGAAAAGGAGCTTACCACTTATGAAGACGTGCTAGGAAGGCTGAAGAGTCTATATGCGGATATAAACCGAGGCTAATAGGGTATCTCCATTGGCAAGAGATGGGCAATGGTGATACAATGGGATGGACATTCGTTGGGTTTACAGAAATTGCGTGGTAGGAGTTCTTGAAATAACAAATGAGAAAAGGGAATTTTTCATAGATGGGCGACGTTGAAGGGCTTATTTTCGATATCAAGAAGTATGCTATTCACGATGGCCCAGGGATCCGGACAACAGTCTTTCTGAAGGGATGCCCTTTGTCTTGCCCATGGTGCCACAATCCCGAAGGCATCTCCTCAAAACCACACCTTGTTTACCGAAAAGATCTATGTATTGGGTGTGGAGAATGCCTGAATGCGTGCCCAAATGGCGCTATCGTCAACAAGGGCAATGAGGGCTTTGTGACAATTCCGTCCCTTTGTAAGGGGTGTGGGACCTGTGCAGAGGTCTGCCCTGCCGAGGCAAGGGAGATTATAGGTAGGAAGGAGACTGTACAACAGGTACTGGAAGAGATCGAGAAGGATGTGCCCTTTTATGATACCTCTGGAGGAGGTGTGACATTTTCTGGCGGTGAGCCTTTGATGCAACCCGGATTTCTTGTCCCGCTGCTAGATGCCTGCGGGGAAAGGGGGATACATCGCGCTGTGGATACATCGGGCTATGCAGACCCTGCAACCCTTATGGCTGTGGCTGAAAGAACTGATCTCTTCCTGTTTGACATCAAATTGATGGATCCTGACAGACACAGGGCGCTTACAGGGGTCTCGAACGAGAGAATTCTTTCAAACCTTTTTAACCTGGCTGGGACAGGGGCCAAGCTGGCAGTACGTATACCACTTATTCCCGGTATTAATGATGACGAAGAGAACCTGGAACGTACTGCGACATTTCTCAAAGGGCTGCCAAATGGTATATCAAGTATTCACATATTGCCTTACCACGAAACAGGGCTAAGTAAGTATAAGAAACTTGGCAGGGATTACAGATTCCGGGCCATTGGGCCACCAAGTGATAACCATATTGCCACAGTAGTAAAACGGTTTTCTGATATGGGCCTTGAGGTCAAGATAGGGGGGTGAGCGTTTTGAACGAACGGATTGAGAAACTGAGAAGGGCAAGTTCGGAAGCACAACCGACAATATCCATTGAAAGGGCACTACTGGTAACCGATTTCTACAAAAATAACCTGGGAAAATTTTCCACTCCGGTTTTGCGTGCCCTGAATTTTAAACACCTGTGCCAATACAAGACCATTTACATTGGAAGAGATGAACTGATTGTTGGAGAGAGAGGCCCTTTTCCAAAATCAGTGCCCACTTTTCCTGAGCTGACATGCCATAGCGCCGAAGACTTCAGGATTCTGAATGACAGGCCTATGACCAGGTATGCCATCTCAGAGGAAGACATCAAGACTTATGAGGAAAAGGTCATCCCATATTGGGAGGGTAGATCCATACGAGATCGGATATTTGATACCGTACCTGAGACATGGAAGTCCGCATATAGGGCAGGGTTGTTTACGGAGTTCATGGAGCAGAGGGCACCAGGCCACACCACTCTTGATGGGGCGATATATCAGAAGGGCATGCTCGACTTTAAGAGGGAAATTGCATTAAGCCTTGCCTCGCTAGACTATCTGAACGATCCCGAGGCCCACCACAAGGCAGAAGAGTTGAAGGCCATGGATATAGCCTGTGATGCTGCTATTATATTCGCTGAGAGGCATGCTGAATTGGCAGAAAAACTGGCCTCCATAGAGGAAGACCCCAAGAGGAAGGAAGAGTTGAAAAGAATTTCAGAGGTATGCAGGTGGGTCCCGGCACATGCACCCAGGGATTTTTGGGAGGCGTTACAGATGTACTGGTTTGTCCACCTCGGCACCATTACAGAGCTGAACGGTTGGGATGCCATGAACCCGGGGCATTTAGATCAACACGTATTTCCGTTCTACGAAAAGGGGTTAAGAGAGGGGACCTTGGACAGGGAAAAGACCAAGGAGTTGCTAAGTTGCTTTTGGATCAAGGTCAACAATCACCCGGCGCCTCCAAAGGTGGGTGTGACCTCGCAGGAAAGCGGGACCTACAATGATTTTACCAACATTAACCTTGGAGGGTTATATAGAGATGGATCTAACGCGGTAAACGAGATTTCCTACATTATATTAGAGGTGGTTGATGAACTGCATCTTCTCCAACCCCAATGCAATGTACAGATTAGCAAGATAACGCCCAATGAATTTCTGAAGGCCGCCTGCCGCGTAATTAGGAAGGGCTATGGCTATCCCTCTGTTTTTAATGCGGACACTGTGATAATGGAACAACTCCGGGCAGGAAAAACAGTGGAGGACGCACGGGAAGGGGGCTGCAGCGGATGCATTGAAACGGGTGCTTTCGGCAAAGAGGCCTACATCCTTACAGGATATCTTAATGTGCCAAAGATATTAGAGATCACGTTGAATAACGGCATTGATCCCCTCACAGGGGGAAAAGTGGGCATAAAGACTGGCGATCCACGGTCCTTCAGAACGTTCGATGAGCTTTATTCAGCATTTGAAAAACAGCTGAATTATATAGTGGACTTGAAGATTCGGGTAAACAATCAAATAGAGAGGATATATGCAGAGAATGTCCCTGCCCCTTTTCTTTCCGTTGTAATTGCCGATTGTATAGCCAAGGGCAAGGACTATTATGACGGTGGCCCCAGGTATAATACCAATTATATTCAGTGCTGTGGTATCGGCACGGTGACAGACAGCCTTTCTGCCATTAGGAAGCATGTCTTCGAGAGCAGGAAGGTGAGTATGGATGACCTTCTGAAGGCACTTTCGTCCAACTTTGAGGGCCAAGAGGCACTGAGACTTACACTGAATAACAAGACCCCTTTTTTTGGCAATGATGACCACCGTGCAGATGGTATAATGCAGAGGGTGTACGATTCATTGTTTGATGCCATAGACGGAAAACCCAATACCAAGAACGGTCGGTATCACCTGAATATGCTTTCCACAACATGCCATATCTATTTTGGCAAGAAACTAGGGGCCTCTGCCAATGGGAGGCGGGCAGGGCTACCCATCTCAGATGGTACCTCACCCTCCCAGGGTGCTGATCGCAATGGGCCCACAGCGGTTATTAAGTCACTGGGAAAAATGGATCAGGTGAGGTCAGGAGGGACCCTCCTTAACTTACGATTTCTCCCCAGCGTCTTGGAAAAGGATGAGGACCTGGATAAGCTGGTACAGCTCATTAGGACCTATTTTAATCTGAATGGACATCATGTTCAGTTTAATATCGTGGATACAAAGACGTTACGAGATGCCCAGGCGCACCCGGAAGAATACCGTGACCTTTTGGTGCGCGTGGCTGGTTATAGCGACTATTTCGTGGACTTGGATATCCATCACCAAGAGGAGATAATAAGCAGGACAGAGCATCAAGGGTTTTGATACAGGGAAACAGAACGGTATGAAACTAAAAGACAAGGTGGTAATAGTCACTGGTTCCAGTAGAGGAATTGGTGCGGCTATTGCGTTGGGCATGGCAAGTGAGGGGGCGCATGTCGTGGTTAATTATAACAGGGATGATGAAGGAGCCAGAAAGATTTGCCGTGATATTGAGGAGATGGGGCAGCAAGCCCTGCTGATGCAAGGTGACGTTTCGCGCGCAGGTAGCGTGGCCCGGCTTGTGGAGCAGACCTTGAAGCGTTTTGATAGGATAGACATCTTGGTCAATAACGCAGGCATATTTGTTTCCAGTCCCATGGAGGATGTTACGGAGGAGGACTGGGACCGGATTATGGCAGTCAATCTCAAATCAGTTTTCCTGTGCAGCCAGGCGGTTGCCAGGCACATGATAGCCAGTAAGTCCGGTGGTGCCATAATAAATATTGCCTCCATATCTGCGCATCTACCCGAGGTCAACGGAGGGGCATATACTCCCAGCAAGGCTGCAGTGATCGGGTTGACTAGGCTCCAAGCCATCGAATGGGCCAAATATAATATTAGGGTTAATGCCATCAGTCCGGGCCCGGTGATGACCCCCTTACAACGAAAGGCATACCACAGCCAGGAACTGTTAGAGGCGCGTAATCGAGCGATACCAGTCAAAAGACACGGTAGGCCTGAAGAGATTGCGGCCGCAGCGGTATTCCTGGCCTCCGATGATGCCAGCTACATCACCGGGGAGGAGATTACTATAGACGGCGGTTCAAGGATTTCCATGTTTCAATTGGTTCACCAGCTTGCCAACAGGATGTAGCGTCTAGGTCTAGGGGAGGAGGAAAACCTCTTCGTTTTTCAAGTGAAGAAATGAAAAGAAGAAGGTATTAAATGCATTTGACCGATGGGGAAAAGGCCATCCTTAATGGCGAAAGGGGTGAAGCTGCCCGTCTGGCTCTATCCATATTGGTCGATCTGGGCGAGCTTTATGGGGCTGATACCCTTTTACCGGTGTCCCAGGTTCACATTGATGCCACACTATATATGGTTGACGCAGGCCTTGAGTTTGCCGAAAGGATGGCGAGTTTGGGTGCAAAGACCCGGGTACCTACCTCCCTCAACCCTAGCGCTATTGATCTAATTCGTTGGAAAGAGTTGAGGGTACCCCCTGAAGAGCTCATCAAACACCAACGCCTGGCAAATGCATATCTGGAAATGCAGGCCACCCCCACATGGACATGTGCCCCGTACCAACAAGGCATTATACCACGTTTTGGCGAACAAATCGCATGGGGCGAGTCAAACGCAATAGCATTTGCCAATTCTGTAATTGGGGCAAGGACCAATAGATATGCCGATCTTATGGATATCTGCGCCGCCATTATCGGCAAGGTGCCCAAATTCGGTCTTCATTTAAGACACAACAGAAGGGCGAGATTGTTGATCGAGCTGAGAGGTTTCACGGACTCTATGCTGGAAGATCATGCCCTGTATCCATTGCTGGGATATGTGGTAGGAGAAACCGCGTCTGATCAAATAGCTGCCGTATTGGGTATCCCGCCAACCGTGACATTTGATGATCTAAAGGGTTTCTTCGCGGGCGCGGCGTCTTCTGGGGCTGTAGCGTTGTGTCACCTAGTTGGGGTAACGCCTGAGGCCCAAGATCTGGACATGTGTTTTCAGGGAGTAAGGCCGGAGAGGACTCTGGAGATTACCCCTGGAATGGTTGCCAGGTGTGAGGAAGCGCTTTGTAGTGCAAGAGGGGAAAGTGTGGACTGGATAACGGTAGGCTGCCCTCATTATTCTCCTGCGGAATTTGCCAGACTGCTGGGACTCCTGCGGGGAAGGAAGGTTCATCAATCGGTCGCATTTTGGGCCTTTACAAGTAGAACGGTTTATGCCTGGATAAAGGCCAATGGCCTTCTGGATCTGTTAACCGATGCAGGAATAAGCGTGTTTACGGATGGTTGCCCTTTACAGTATCCTTGCAAATCATGGAATTTTTCAGCCGTCATGACCGATTCGGCCAAGTTTGCCAATTACTGCTATTCTCAGACAGCTCTGCCCGTAGCCTTTGGCAGCCTAGATGAATGCGTGGAAAGTGCTGTAAGCGGCAAGATTCAACGAAGAAAACCCCCATGGAAAAGAAACTAAAGGCCCATTGTGTCGTATCAGGGATTGGGAGGGGGCGGGTCATGGCCTCGGCTCACCCCATAAGTTTTTGGGGAGGGGTGGATCCTGGAACCGGCCGAATAATAGATCCCCATCATGACCTTTTTGGCCAGAGTGTTAGTGGCAAGATCCTGGCCTTCCCTTTTGGAAAGGGTTCCAGTACAGGCTCTTTGATCATGTTGGAGCTAGCCAGGATAAATAAGGCCCCGGCAGCAATTGTGAATGTCAGGACTGAACCGATTCTGGCAACTGGCCCGATAGTGAGCAAGCATTTCTATGGAAAGCAGATACCAATCGTCACCATTGATGAGGCATCATTTGACCTAATGGAAACCGGTAAGCTTGCCCTGGTGAATGCCACAGAGGGATATATCATCCTGGAGGATTGAATCCCAGGGCAGGCTATGTGTTTATGGGCTTGTGGATCCTGTCATCCATCATTGCGCCCTCGTGGGCCTGAAGGGCCGTCTTGGCATAGAGCCCCAGGATACCACGCTGGGCCTTTGATGGTGGCGGAGACCAGGTTGAGAGCCTCTTTGAGATTTCTTCTGATGAGATACCCAAATCCAGTCTCCTTGAAGGTATGTCTATTATTATTGAATCACCTTCTTGCACTACTGCTATTGGGCCACCGACGGCTGCCTCCGGGGCCACATGCCCTATGGAGCAGCCCTCTGTGAATCCGGAAAACCTGCCATCAGTAACCACAAAAACGTCATCTGCCTTGCCCATTCCGACGAGGGCATCGGTGGTCATCATCATCTCTCTCATCCCGGGCGCCCCAACAGGGCCTTCGTAACGTATTATAATGACATCTCCAGGCCTTATCTGATCTGAGACAACCGCCTGGTACGCCTCTTCATCGGAATGAAATACCCGCGCCCGCCCGTCATGGCGCATTCTTGAGGAGGGGATAGTAGTAGTGCGGCATATGGCGCCATTGGGGGCTAGACTTCCGGAGAGAACGGCCAGGCCCCCTGACTCGAAGACGGGGTCGGTAACAGGTGCAATAACATCGTGGTTTGAGGAACTCAGACCAGCAACAATTTCCCCCACCCTTTTCCCTGATACGGTTATGGCATCCAGGTGAAGCATGGTCGAAAGTTCACCCATTAAGGCAGGAACACCCCCTGCATTGTGAAAATCCACCACCGTTGCATTTCCAGTGGGAATAACCCTGGAGATCACGGGGACCTTTCTGGAAAGAGTATCGAAATCCTTCAGGCCCAGCTCAATATTCAATTCCCTTGCCATGCTTATCAGGTGCAGCACTGCATTGGTAGATCCTGCTATGGCAAGTTCGACCATGACTCCATTCAATAAGCCCTCTCGTGTCAGCATCTTTGAAGGCGAAAGCCCTTCTTTGACCATCTCGACTATCCTTCTACCGGATTGCTTGGCAACACGTAATCTCTCGGCATAGACTGCGGGTACGGTTGCGGAACCAGGAAGTGAAAGGCCTATTGCCTCTGTTATTATCTGCATGGTATTAGCGGTCCCCATTAAGGAGCAAGCGCCAGGTCCAGGGCAGACCGAGTCCTCAAATGCCGCCAGTCTTCTGAGGGCATCCCCCTTATTTTGAGAGGCAAAAACTTCCTGGCCCAATTGCGACATGACAACCTCTCTGCCTTCGAATATGCCAGGGAGTTGGGGGCCTCCTGAAACAAATATGGTAGGGAGCCCGGTCCTTAGGGCGCCTATAATGACGCCAGGAATGATGCTGTCGCACGAGGCGAGCAAAACCAATCCGTCAAAGAGATGCTCGTTAGCGACTATTTCCACACTAGAGGCAATCACATCTCTTATGACAAGTTCGTAGCGGAAGTGCGGAGTCCCTATGGGTATTTCTCCACATGTGGAGATAGTCCTGAATTCAACAGGCGTGCCCCCAGCCTGCCATATCCCCGCCTTAACATGTTCGACCAAGGTGTCAAGGTGTACATGTCCCAACGCCGCCTCACTCCATGTATTGACCACACCTATTAATGGCGATGATAGATCAATATTGTCATACCCGCACCCCTTGTAAATGGCGCGGCGGTGAGCAGTATTGGGACCAGAAAAATACTTGTTCCTTTTTGATCTATAGGTCATCATGCCCTCCACATTGCCCTGAAAGGACCCCAAAGGGGATAGGCCTTGCAGGTATCCTGGAAGTAAACATTTCTCTTTTCTGCATATTTCCAGTAAGCTTCATGATCAATTCATTAATTACCTGTCCACAAAAACGGCCCTGGCAGTGTCCCATGCCAAGACGAGTTCTCCTTTTTATATCATTGATGTCCCTAGCACCTGCTGTCACTGCAGATCGTATCTGCCCGAATGTGACTTCCTCACATCGACAGACCACTGTGTCCTCGGTTATGAGATCAAGAAGGCCAGGCCGCGGTCTTGATAAGGCCTCCAGGGCGCGCGCGAATCGCCTATAGCGTTTCAATTTTCTCGAAGAAGCTGCAAAGGTGCTACCCAAATGATTCTTGTTATGAACACCGAGTTGGTAACAGGCCTCTGCCGCAGCGATCTTTCCTTCTTCAATGGCCGCTAGATAGCCTTTGATAGTAAGGCAATCACCAGCCACAAACACCCCTGGTCTTGTGGTTTCCATATTGCCGTTCAGTTTGGGTCTCCAGTAGCCAAGTTCTTCGTCAAAAACATGGGCACACCCGCAAAGCCTGGTTAGATCCAGAGACGGGATAAGGCCAAGACCATAGCCAACGCAATCCGCATTTATCTGCCTCTCGGAGCCTTTCACAGGCTTATGGCATTTATCCAGTTTTACTATGGTGACACTCTCAACCCCATCAGTTCCATCTATTCTTGAAACGGCATGGGAGAAATAGGTAGGTATCCTGTTCACCTTAATGTTGATCAGGTATCTCAATCCGGATTTCAATAAAGAGTAACTGGCAGATGTGAAAATGCCCGGGAGCCCCCCCACCATTTGCATGGGAGAGGCAATATTAATTATGCCCTCAATTGATCCGCCCGCCTTAAGCAAATGGTAGGCCAGGACTAGCTGCAGAGGGCCGGATCCCGCGATCAGGATTCTCTTGCCAGGCACAATACCCTTCTTGGCAAGCTTGTTCATACCACCCAGGGAAAATACCCCTGGAAGGGTCCAGCCTGAAAAGGGGAGGGATCGTTCTAAGGCACCTATGGAGATGATGATCTTCTTGGCCCTTATTTCTAGGGGTTTGGCGCCCGATATCTCTTTTCGGCAAAGGCCCAGTGTATATTCACCCTGGATGTTCCAGACCTCTGTTTCCGAGAAGATGAATATCCTGTCTTTGAAATGCCCCATTCCACGAAACAGTCGGTTTCTTATTTTCCTCTCTGATCCTTCAAGATAATTGACAGGGTACGCAAAGACCTTGCCGCCTGGCAGGGGGCTATCGTCTATTAAAGCCACCGATACACCCAGGGCAGCGGACTCTATGGCCGCCGAAATTCCAGCAGGGCCTGCCCCGATTACGGCCACATCGAATTCTTGCATCACTCCACCCTCATGAGGGATTCATCCTGAGTGAGCACCTTGCATCCTGGCGTTGCAGGTGTCATACATGTACGCACATTAGGAATACCATTTACTATCATCCTGCACTCGTAACAGATACCCATCCCACAATAGGGCCCCCGGGGGGAGCCATTCCTAGTCCTGCGAAACACCTTGAGGCCATTGGCTAGCATTGCCTCGGCAATTGTCTGCCCGGCGTGGGCGACAATGTTCTTGCCATTCACCTCAATCGTAAAGACCTCAGGATGCTCCTCTCTTTTATGGCAATGTTGATCAGCTTTCGCACACATCTTTTTTTCTTCCTTGAAAACGAGCTAAGCTCAAAGGGCTAATGTCTATGGCCAGGGATTGGTCGCAAATCATCTGTGCTATCAACTTTCCAGTGATGAGTGACAGCCCGATGCCATCCCCTTCATGACCTGCTGCCACGTAAAATCCAGGGATTTCTGTTCTTGATATGATAGGAAGGTGGTCGGGGGTATACGGCCTGAGCCCGGCATAGCTTCTGATGATATTTATGTCCTTGATGGCAGGGAAAAAACGGATAGCCCTCTGTGCAATTGCTCGCAATACCCTGATATCACATGAGGTATCCATTCCAACAAAACGTCGACTGCTTCCTATCAAAAAGTTTTGTGCCTCGGTTGGCTCAAAAACAAGGGCTACGCCAAATTCCTCCATTTCAGGGGATACATTTCGTACATAGGATCTGTTCCCGAATTTCGCCATCATATAACCAAATTCCATGACCTTTCTAGAGGCTACCGGGAAGGCACGCTCCGAGACAAGCATTTGTCCCTGCCTGGGCGTTATGGGGATGTTTAGGCCCACCATCTTACCGATGGTTGGGGCCCACACGCCTGCTGCATTGACAACGTTCTTGGTGATAATCTCGGCATCAGGCGTGATCACCTTATGGATGCTTGTTTTATTATCCGTCTCTATCTTAACCACGGGACTATATGTGCTAATCCTGGCTCCCCGTTTTTTTGCTTCATGAAGGAGCCCGTATGCCAAGCCCATCGGATAGAGGGAACCGTCGCATGTTGTTTCCATGCCACCTACAATGTCCTTGGCCAAAGCCGGTTCCATGTCAAGGGCTTCTTTCCGATCTAACATCCTAGCAGGAATTCCTTCAGCGGCTAACCGTCCACAAAACCTTGTTGCCGCCTCCATTTCCTCTTCATTTTCAATGATCAGCAGGCTGCCTTTTTGGGTCCAGCCTATATCGTAATCCAGTTGGCTCGCTACTTGAGGAAACAGGTCTAGGCTTAATTTCGCCAACTGGGAATCAAAACCGGGCTCTTTGTCGCAAACAACCACATCTCCCTCGCACCTGCCCGATGTTCCCGAAGCAATGGCCCCTCTTTCCACGAGGATGACCTCAACATGGTTGAGTGCAAGAAAGTATGTAACTGCAGATCCAATTACGCCACCGCCTATGACGACAGCTTCTACAGATTTCTTGGTGCCCATGGTATATCCTTAAGGGGGAATCATACTAAATGGGTTTGAAGGCACATAATGCGTTGGCGAGCAGACTCACCTAAACCAGACCAAAACCTGCCAACATATTGTTCAGGGCAGTCTTTTCTTGCTCATTGAGGGGGAGAAGCGGTTTCCTTGGATATCCTCCCGCAAGCCCAATCTGGTTCATGGCCGCTTTTACTTTTGAAATGAGCTGCCCTTCTTCCAGGTAACTCAGCAAGGGCAACATCTTAAAAAAGGCTTCCCTGGCCTTATCCAATTGGCCGCTGTCTAGCAGATTGAACAACTCAACGGATTCCCGAGGCATAAAATTGGCAATAGGGGCCACCCAGCCGCTGCATCCCAGTAACACACTTTCATAGATAAGGTCATCGCAGCCACACCAGACATCTATGTTATTCCCGCAGCCATGCATTATCTCGTGGATCCTTTTGACATCTCCTGTGCTTTCCTTGATGTATTGAATATTTTTGAATTCAGAGAGTTTTTCTACAGTGCTAGCCAGGAGGTCCACACCCGAATACCATGGGTTATTGTAAAGCATAATCGGTATATCAACACTTTCCGAGATGGCCTTGTAATGCTCGTAAAGGTCTTCCTGTGTGGGCATCCCATAAAATGGGGTGACAATTATTGCTGCATTTGCGCCAGCATCCTTCGCGTATCTGGTCATTTCGATGGCCTGGCGGGTGGAATTGGCAGCGGTTCCGGCAATCACCGGTACCCGCCCGTTTACTTGCTCCACGGTCAGGTCAATAACTCTTTTTTGCTCTTTAAGGGACAGGCTCGTGAATTCCCCCGTGCTTCCCAGGCAAATGACACCATGTACACCTTCTTGTATGTACCAATCTATATTGGCCCTAAATCCCTGTTCGTCTATGTCCCCTTCGGGGTTAAAGGGGGTGGCCATCACGGTAAATACGCCTCTTAATTTGCCCATCTTAATTAGCTCCTTTCAGGTTAAGAGAAAACCGTTTTTATGGGGATCCTCTGGGTCAATGACGAACTGGCTCATTGCGGTCACAAAGGCGCTTCCCGTTACCTCAGGGATAACTGCCTTGTATGGTCCCACCTTTGCTTCCTCCACGGCTCGAGCCACAAAGATACTCCCAATGATACTTTCGTGGACGAATTCTTGGTTCAATTCAAGCTCTCCCTTTGCGTAAAGGGTTGCAACCCTTGCAGAGGTCCCTGTGCCACAAGGAGAGCGGTCGATGCCACTGTCGGCAAAGAATACCGTATTCTTGAGATTTGCCCCAGGGTTGGTAGGTTCCCCGTAAAATTGTACGTGAGTGCATTCGTTTATGAATGGTTTTTCTGGGTGTTGGATATTTACCTGCTTATTAACCGCATCCCTAACTAGTTTTCCTTTTTGGATTATTTCACTGGCGTTTTCAGGGAGGATCTTGAGGCCGACGGCCTCCGCAGGGAGGATTGCGTAAACATTCCCTCCATATGCCACATCCATTTTGATCCGCCCAAATCCGGGAACAGTGACCTCAACGTCCTCGGCAAAAACAAAGGATGGAATATTTCTAAAGGTCACTGACTTGGCCTTACCGTTTTCCACGTGTACCTTCACCCGTGTAAGGCCAGCTGGTGTATCTAGACTTATGTATGTGAAGGGTTCTTCAACCTTTACAATACCGGCTTCGACCAAGGCCGTGCTGACGCCGATGGTATCATGTCCGCACATGGGCAAATAGCCCCCGGTTTCGATAAAGATAACCCCAATGTCTGCTTCAGGTGTTGTGGGTTCTGTCAGGATGACCCCGGACATCACACTGTGGCCCCTGGGCTCAAACATCAGGGATGTCCTTACCCAGTCCATATTTTCCTTTAGATAATGCATCTTTTCTACGATGGTCTTACCTGGGATATAGGGGAGACCACCAATTATGGTCCTGGTGGGTTCTCCGCCTGTGTGGGTATCAATTGTTGAGAATACTCTACTTATCTTCATTGGGACGTATCCTCCCTTGTCCTTGTACTATGATAGATCTGAGGGCCAGAAGCAGGCCCCAATGGCCGTCTAAATGCCCAGGGGCTCAAGGGCCTTCTTGAGTTCAGCCATTTCCGTTTCCGTAAGGGGCAAAACCGGCCTTCGACACGGGCCCACTTTTCTTCCCGATAGGTTGGTGGCTGCCTTGACAGCTGCATTGTAAACGTGGGTCCAGAAGAAGAGATTGGCAGGGAACATACGTTCCCAAAGCCTTTTGGCCTCATCAAGTTCCCCGGAGGTCACATGATTATAAAGTTCAACCGCCTCCCTTGGCATGGCATTGGGGGCACCCCATACACAGCCTGGGCATCCAGCAAGAAGGCTGAAAAAGGCAATAGGATCCCCACCGTTAAATACATGCCCTCCGGTGGTAAGCAACTCTTGGATGCGGATTATATCACCTGTGCTGTCCTTGATATATTTGATATTGTCTATTTCCATGAGGCGCTTGAAAAAAGGAGGCGTTATATCGATACCCGAATGAACGGGGATGTTGTAAACCATTATAGGGATATTAATGGCCTCGGAGATTTTTTCATAATGATAGTATACTCCCTCCATATCAGGGCCCTCAAAATAGGGGGGCAGAATAAGGAGACAGTCCGCCCCTTCTCCCTCTGCGTGCCTGGCATACTCGATGGCATCAGAGGTATTGATGGCAGATGTTTGGACCATAAAGGCCGCCCTGCCATTGATATGCTTGGAGGCGATCTCCGTGATTCTTCTCCTCTCATCTGGCCTTAAATACGCAAATTCACCTGTGCCACCGCATACCAGAATTATGTGAACCCCTGCCTCCAGCATGGAGTCTATGTGGTTTTTTAATGCGGTTTCATCCACCTTCTCACCATCTTCGGTGAAGGGCGTACACAGTGCCACGCAAATTCCTCTAAGCTCTTTCAATTTCTCTAACCTCCTAGGGAATGATCTTCTTCTATACAATACCGTCTATGAGGTTCCAAAGCCGTATGAGTAAGGGCTCTCGGGTTCGCCGAGGCAAAAACCCCTCTGAAATGGATCTTCGGGATCCACCACGAATCGATGGAAGGCTGTTATATATGCGCTACCCCTAATGCTTGGCACTACGGCCTGAAAACCACCCACCCTTGTTTCTGACAACAGCCTCCCACAAAACAGGCTGCCGATTATACTCTCGTGAACGAATTCTTCGCCCAATGCAAGTTGTCCTTTGGCATACAGGGTGGCCATTTTCGCACTTGTCCCTGTCCCGCACGGGCTCCTATCCATACCCGCAGGGGGCACGACAACGGCATTTTTCATGTGTGCCTTTGGATTGGTGGAGGACGTAGAAAATTCCACGTAATTCACGCAGTCTATCTCTTGTTGCTCTGGGTGGTGGACCTTGATTTGTTCATTAACAGCTCTCCAAATCCTTTGGCCTACTTCTATTACTCTTGAGGCCTGATCTTGACGTATGGCCAGTCCCAGGCGGTCTGCATCCAGTATTGCGTAAAAGTTACCCCCGTAAGCGATATCTACACTTATATCTCCAATTCCCTCTACATGTATGGTCACGTCCTCTTGATAAAGAAATGAAGGTACATTTTCTATGGTGACAGAAATGGCCTTCCCATTGGCTATTTGTACAGATGCCGTTACCAAACCCGCTGGTGTGTCCAGTAAGATCTCTGTTTCAGGCTCAGAAGGTTGTATTATACCTGTTTCAACAAGAACAGTGGATACGGCAATGGTTCCATGGCCGCACATTGTGGCATACCCGCTTGGTTCCATGAATATAACGCCGAAGTGGGCCCTTTGGTCGGAAGGTGGGGTAAGCAGCGCCGCATACATGTTGTTATGCCCCCTGGGTTCATGAACAAGGAGGGTGCGGAGATGGTCGAGGTTGTCCCGCACGTATTTCGATTTTTCCAGCATTGTTTTGCCTGGTATAAAGGGGATTCCTCCTGTGACTACCCTTTCAGGATTACCCTCCGCATGCACATCAATGGCTGTTATGAGCCTTTGAAACTTCATCTCTTAGTCCCTCAATTTAACCTCAGGAAATAGATGGGCAATCAGCCTCCCAAGAATGCCTCCCTTATTTTTTCATCGTCAAGTATAGTATTGGCAGGACCCTCGAAGTAGTTTTGTCCCATTACCAAGACATAGCCCCTATCCGAAATGCTCAGAGACCTATGTGCGTCCTGTTCAATTATAAGGATACCAATCCCTTCCTCATGTAGCCTTTTTATGTGCCTGAAAACCTCTTCAGTAACCTTAGGGGAAAGTCCGGCCGACGGCTCATCCAGCAAGAGCAGGGCAGGCTCTGTTATTAGTGCCATACTCATGGCGAGCATCTGTCTTTCCCCACCACTCAGTGATTTTGCGCGCTGCGTTTTTCTGTCAGCAAGAATGGGAAAGGCCTCAAAGGCCCTTTCCATCCCCCTTTTCACCTTTTCTTTATCCTTCGAATATCCACCCATTTCAAGGTTCTCCAGTATCGTCAGAGAAGGGAAGATATTTTCGAGCTGGGGGACATAGGCTATACCCTTTTCGACCTTCTTGTTTGGCGGCAGCCTGGTTACATCTTCTCCAGAGAAGATTATTTTTCCCTTTCGAGGTATGAGATACCCCATAATTGTTTTGAACAATGTGGATTTCCCCGCTCCGTTTGGGCCAATTATGGTCACTATTTCATCCTTGTCAACCGTAACTGACGCCCCATGTAAGATGTCGGTTTTGCCGTACCCCGATACTATCTCTATTGCTTCCAGTAAAGCCATATACCTAGAGCCTCCTCCGAGATGTAGCCTGATTAAACCCCTCCTAGATAGGCCTCCAGTACCTTGTCATTTTTTTGTATTTCCTCGGGCGTTCCCTCTGCAATTACTTGCCCATAGTTCAAGACAAACACCTTGTCGCAAATACTGCTTATGACCTTCATACTATGTTCAATGATTAGAACTGACTTATGCTCCTTCTTTTGGAGCTCTCGTATTACTTTGATGAGTTGCGTTGTTAATGTTGGATTGACCCCTGCCGTGGGTTCGTCCAACAGAATCATATCAGGGTTTCGCATAAATACCCTGCCCAAAGAAAGCAGCTTTTTTTGTCCACCAGAGAGGTCCCCCGCGTATTCATTCATCAATTCTGTCAATTTTAGAATTTCCAACAGGTCCATAGCCTTTTCAAGGTTCTTCCTTTCAACGCGAGCAATCCTCCTTCGTGCGAAAAGGGCGGAGATGGGGTTCTCGGCCACCTGGCCCTCGGCAGCCAGCAGCATATTCTCAAGGACAGTGAGTCTTTCAGGGGCCTTTGCAATCTGAAAGGTGCGGCATAGTCCCTTCTTGGCGATGGCATCAGGTGTCAGTCCATCTATCCTCTCGCCTTTAAAATATACTTCTCCCCCGTCCTTCTCATAAAAGCCAGAGACCACATTGAACAGAGTACTTTTCCCTGAACCATTGGGACCTATTAGGCCGACAACTGAATCAGCTTCCACTTCAATTGAGACCCCATCAAGGGCGCGAAGATTGCCGAATTTTTTTTGCAGATCCTTTACCTTTAACATGGGAACCTTGACTCCTAACGGATGTTTCTAGGGTCATAAACCTTTTTCTTCTCTTTGATGATTCCTTCAGGCCGGTAGGAAACAAAGATGATTATCAGAAAACCAATTATCACCATGCGTAGTGATGCCATTGAATCAGAACCCAGAGAGACATACTCACCAATGAATCGGGTTGAGACGTTAAATATCTGTATTAACGCTGCGCCCAGAATTGCCCCCGCATGATTTCCCCGACCCCCGACGATAATCATGGCCCACAGGAGGAAGGTTTCAATTGGCCAGAAGTTTTCAGGCGAAATGAATGTGACGTAATGGGCGAACAACGCACCAGCCAGACCGCCTACCATTCCACCCACCACCATTGCTTCCAGCTTTAGCTTTCGGGTATTCTTGCCAAGGCTCAGGCATAAATCCTCTTCTTCCCTAATTGCCTTGAGGTCTCTGCCAAATGGGGAATCGGTGATGAGCGCGAGGGCAAAGAAAACTATTATGACGCACAGTGTCACCAGAAAGAGGTAGAAGAGAGGATAGTTTTCCATTGAAAAAAGAAATCGGAGGGGCTGGGGGATGCTCATTACCCCAAAAGGTCCTCCGGTTAGCCATCCTTCGTTTAGAGCAACCAGCCGAAAGACCTCTGCTGCAGCAAGCGTTGCAATGGCCCAATAATCCGATTTTAGGGACTTGGTGGGTATGCTCATAACATATCCGAAAAATCCACTCACAATCATTGCCAAGAGAAAACAGAACAGAAGTGGTAGGCCCGTCTTGGTAGCCAACAGGGATGATGTGTAGGCACCTATACAGAAAAAGACAACTTGACCAAAATTAATTAAGCCTGCATACCCCACCTGCAAATTGAGGCTCATGGCCAGTAACGCATAAATGCCAACCATTATTAAAAAGTAGATCAAAAAGTTGACTATCGTCATGTTATTCCTTCCTCAACAATCCGGTTGGTTTGAAAAGTAGGACAAGTATCAAAATCAGAAAGCTCACAGCAGGTTTGTACCCTGTATTTATTTGGATGGACTCGAAATGGAACAATCCACCAAGATTTAATAGCCATTTAAGATCCAGGGCAAGGACAACGTTTTCCGCAAATGCCAGGATCAGGGCGCCCAAGACCGCTCCATAAGGATTGCCAATTCCACCCAATATTGCGGCACAAAACACAGGGATGAGGATGTTAAAACCCAGCCTGGGGTATAGGACGTGTTCCATGGCAATCATGGTGCCCCCTATGACACCATAGGCCGAGGCAATAAACCACATCCACCTTATCATCTTCTCCGAATCAATGGCGCATGCGCTTGCTAGCGCCCTATTATCAGATATTGCCCTCAAGGCTTTACCAAATGTCGTCTTGTGAAGAAGGATATGGAAAGCGACCATGGAGAGGAAGCCGACAGTAATGATTTCTAGTTGGAGCATGGTAATACGAGCGCCCAGTATTTCCAGGGGCTTCACCACTGCTATTGGATAGGTTTTTGTCTCACTTGACCATATAAGGCGAAGTATATTGCGTAGGGCTATTTCTACGCCCATCGAGACAATCATGAGAGAGACAGGCTGGACACCTATGGTCCTCAATCTCTTGTAGAGCACCTTGTCAATGCCTATACCGAACAAACCCGTTAAGCCTGCTGCTATCATTACGGAGACGATGAGGGGAAGCCCCAGTGCTTGGCTGAATGAGTAGGCCAAGAAGGCCCCCAGCAGGGCATAGTCAGTATGGGCAAAGTTGGCGAACTTCAAGATATCGAATACCATGGTGAGCCCTAGGGCAAGCAAACTTAATTCCGAAGCCCTTATGAGACTATTTATTATGATCTGAACGATTTCCATGATCCCTCAATCTGGTTTTATCTAAGTAGACCGCTGTAGCGGTAGCTGGACTGCCCATAACGTCCTGGTTTTTCTGTAAAACTTCCGCCAGCCGTATGAACGGCTGGCGGGAATCTCTTAATGAAATTTTATCCTACCAGATACCCTATTTCTTGTAAGGAACAATCTTACCATTTCTGATTATTACCTTTGCATACTTTCCGTAGCCCTGCATGCCGTCTTTGTCAAAACGCTTGTCACCACCAGTAGATTGGCCTCTGTACCAGTCATCAATCTTCCACAGAGCATCTCTTACCTTTGTGGGATCAACGGAGTTTGCAAAATTTGCGGCCATAGCTATCATGACCAGTGCATCATAGTTCATGGCAGCATAAGCGGTTATGGGTTCGCGCCCCATTTTCTTCTTAAACTTTTCCATAAACAAGGCACCGGGGGGCAATGGATTAAGGCCTTTAATGCCTTCCAAGACGTTTGGTATTTTCTTGATGGCACTGGCGAAACTGGATGTCATTTCGGGTACATACCAGGGCACCTTATTCACGTCCAACATACCCATCTCATAGGCCTGTTTTGCTGTGACCAATCCTTCCTTGGCGTAGAATGTAGCAATAATGGCTTCGGGTTTTTTTGAAAAAAGCCTCTGGAGCTCGGCCTTGTAATCTACTTTATTCAGTTCATAGACAACCTTGCTTACCACCTGGGCTCCATTTTTTTGCAGGTTTTTGAGCGTTTCATCCATCAGTGCCTTGCCGAAGGCATTGTTCATAAACATGGTCGCAAACCTGGTTTTGCCAGAGTCCTGCACAGCAAAGTCGGCTATCACTTTGCCCTTGTAATTGTCCAGCACATTGGTCAGGAAGATATAGGAACCCACATGGCGAAAAAGCGGTGAGGTGGGCGGCTGGAATACGGCCAGTATCTTGTGCTCCTGGCAGTATTTTGCAATTGGCAAAGCCACGCCACTTGAAAAGCCCCCAGAGATGATCTTGACCTTATCTACCTCTATCAGCTTTCGTGCCGCATCCATTCCCGCTGCCGGGCGGGTCTCAGTATCCTCGACAATTAGCTTTACAGGCCTCCCCAGAATGCCACCGGCGTCATTGATCTCCTCCTGGGCCAGCTTAAATCCTGTCAGCAAGTCTTCTGACATGACTGCCTGTGTCCCCGTTATGGGGCAAAGTATGCCTATCTTAACAGGCTCTTTGGCCTCTGTGGGATTAAGGCCAATAACAAGACTTAGGACGAAGGCAATTGCGATTATGAAGGCAATTTTTCTCATTCTTAGACCCTCCTTTGTTGGATGAAAAAATCATTATTTCTTCCCAAAAATGGCCACCAACCTCCTTTGTTGATCTTCCTCAACCACCTCCTTTCTCGATTGGCTCTCTCGGTTCAGACTAACCTCAAAGCCATGTTACGCCCCAGTAGTAACTACCCTCCCCCCAGAGCATGGGGAATGAAAAAAACGGTGTCGCTCTGGGACAGGGTATGGTCCAAATGTACCTTTTTCCCGTTCACAAAAACAAGTCTTAAATACTTAGTAGGCAGACCTAATCTCAGTTTACGATAATGTCATAGCCCGCATCCTTTAGGGAAGGCCCCCAATCAGCACCGGCAGCCGTATCGCCGAAGGTACCTGTTAGGGGTGAAATCCCCACAATACTGAACTTGGCACCACCTGGTATGGGCGGCCCTTGAAAGGGTCCAGTTGCGAAAATGGCGATATTATCAGGGCCATAAGGGTCAATTTTTCCGGGCACCTCATCCAACAATATCTTTGAGGCAAGCCCGGATCCCCCGACAAATCGTCTTAGATCGTCCTCTTCGATAGGTTCGATCGAGATTTTTCTCTCTGTCAAGTCCACTCGTAGCTGTCTTTGCCAGTAACCGTTTTCCATGAGATTTCACCCCTACCTCAAATGTTTTTCCCCGATTTAAAGGCGCTTTCCGATATGACGGTCTTGAGCTGTTCTGTCACCAGTTCCAGATGATCCTTTATGCTCTCCGAAGCCCTCTGGCCGTCTCCTTTGGAAATGGATGTTATGACTTGATCGGCCGTAGAGATTACTCGGTTACGCGCCGAGGGAAGGGTGGCCCAAAACTTGTCAGCAAAGGCCTCCATCTTTTGGATCAGCAATTTCATAATCTCATGAATGACACCGTTTCCTGAGGCCTCTGCAAGCAGCAGGTGAAATTCCAGATCAGCGCGGTTTATGGCCTCTAGGCTTGCATTGGGTTCCTTCATTCTTGTCACGGCCCTTTTCATCTTTTCTATTTGAGCCGGATCTGCCCTTTCCGCTGCAAGTTGTGCACTCTTAGATTCCAGACAATCGCGGGCCTCCATGATGTCAAAGATTGGGTCTGAGTCTAAAACTTCCTTTAGACTTTCATCCGATAGGGCTGCTGGCATGCTAGTTTTTCTGACAAAGGTCCCTTTTCCAGGTAGTATTTCCAGGTACCCCAATACGCTCAAACCTCGTACTGCCTCGCGGACGGATGAGCGGCCCACTCCAAATATTTGCTGGAGTTCTTGGACGGACGGCAATCTATCCCCAACTTCTAGCTTCCCATCTTTGATCATATCGAGGATCTTTTCAATCACGAGCTCAGAAGTAGTATTACGCCTGATGATATTCGGTTTCATTACCAGACTCCGGTTTAAGCTGTAATTCTTGGGGCTTAATTGCCATATACAAAGACATCATACCTGCTGACGGTCATATCAGTATACTGGTGAGGGTACCATGTCAAGAGAAAATGCGCATGGCTTTTGATGACAAAGATGGAGAACCGGATTTCTGCAAGCGGGTAAGTCAAAGAGGGGCTACCTATTAAAGGGCCAGTCAAGTGAAAAAACACCCCTGCTCGCGATTTCGTTTAACAGGGGTGTTTGGTCTTTTGGAAAAGGATATTACTTAGTTTGTTATTCGTATGGCACCAGCTTTCCGCCCTTATAGACCATCCTTTGATAGTAATCCGTTACCTGCATGCCGTCCTTATCAAAGGTCTTGTCTCCGGTAACACCCCTGTAG
>Ga0209834_10000541_pt1 | contig 23086 bp, 40 predicted proteins | sample Mar14236cmmetaG_FD_184134 | JGI IMG/M metagenome (GOLD analysis project Ga0209834, IMG submission 184134) | Marine hydrothermal vent microbial communities from Guaymas Basin, Gulf of California to study Microbial Dark Matter (Phase II) - Marker... ...
ATATTTAATTGTCTTTTTTTTGATTTTCCTCCATTTACCGTTTACCCGTAAGGGGTAAAACCCTTACGGGGCGGATAAATGGAGGTGGTTTAAATGGCGAAAAATGGGAAAAATGGAAACGGGAAGAAAGAAAAAGTTAACGGAATAGTCGAAAGGTTAGAGAAGTTAAAGGAAAACGAAAGTTTGATAATGAAGGCTTCTGAACAACTTGAAGATGGATACATGGCTGAAGTCGGATATTATAAGAGTAAAAACGGCAAAAACGGAAGTTATCAAATAAAACTAAAGTATGGATTAACGGGATTGCTAAAAATAAGAAATAAAACGGAGTTTGAACAAATAAAGAAACTAATCGACTTCTTAAGTAAAAATCCCGAATATGTTGATGCTGTTGAGAGATTGAACGGCGGAAAACCAAGAAAAACCGTTAAATCTGTTGAATATATCTAAACTTTTTTTTAAACGGTGATCGAGCTCAAATTAATTTTTTTTGTCTAGAATTTAGAATTTAAGGGGGATGTATATGAGTTTTGAGGGAATATTGAAAGAAATAAAGTAATTATCAGGTTTTGTGGAGTTTGAAAGAGTGTTAAAGAACAGAAGTAGGGCAGAGAGAGAGCTTGCTGAAATGTTGGAAAGAAACGTAGAGCCATACTACGATGCATACTATTCAGACTACTTAGGGGATGACATCTCAGAGATGAAAATAGTAATAGTAGACAAGGACGGCAAGGAATACGAATGTCCGCAAAGAGTAAGTGAGAGGTATGCAAACAGACACATGAAACCATACGATGAGGACGGAGTAGGAATAACGGACTTCATGATACAATTAATCAGAAATGGAATTGTGCCAAAAGAGTTCAAAATAGTAGAGAGGACAAGAGAGGAAATAAACAGGGACAGAGTTTACAAGGATTACGAGGAAGTTGTAGGAAACATAACAATTGAACACTTGGGTATCGTGAAACAATACCTACTTAAAAGACTTCAACAATAATTTTTTTTGCGTAGAATTTAGAATTTAGGGGGGATATGTATGAATGGTATGATGTTAACCTGTCCTGTATGTCATGGTGAAACTGTAGGGGTTTTTCCAATTGTAAACACAGAAACAGAAGAAACTTATGGATATTATGGATATTGTAAGAGCTTAAAGTGTAAAGTAAGGAGAATTACATACGATAAAAATGGGACTGCCGTTCACTTTACTAAGTGGGGTAGTATAAAAGAAAAGAGAAAGTTTCTATACGAAACGATAAGGCAAAACAGAAGAAATGGAAATCAAAGATACCGCAAAAAAACTCAAAGAGCTTATGAAAAGCTCAAAAAAAGTTTTGCTAATACTCTTTAGTATTACACCTGTAATACATATATGTGTTACATGTGTAATACAAAGGAGGGATAGTAATGAAGTTAGAGATATATTACGAGGACTTAAACGAGAAGGGAAAAGAGAAGGTATTGAAGTTCTTTGGGATAGAGAGTCCAGAGGAGTTAAATCTGGACGTTCAACCGTTATTCGTGCTTGAGAAATAATTTTTTTTATCTCCTATCTCCACTATAAACCCGTATCTCCGTATATCGGGGATACGGGGTAGATGGAGATAAGGAGGTGAGATGGTGGAGTGGAGTTTAGATTGGGACAAAATGGGAGAAAGCGTAGAGATAGAGTTCGTAGGGAAAGTAATAGACGTGAGGTATCCGTGCAAGTGTCCGAAGTGTAGTAAAGGAAAGGAAAGACTAAAAGAAATGGGAAGAAACAGATCAACGGCACAACTGCACATAGCAATAGCACCGCTTGACAGAAATTGGAAACTACAGCACGTATTTATTGACATGACAACGACCTCTAAAAAGAGTAGGAAAGGAGTCTTAGCACACGCATGTAAGAAACTTGGGATAAATACGAAAACGTTTGACAGCTTCAAGAAAGAATTGATGAAACCAGCATTTCTATTCAGGAAAATGACAGTTAAGGATTACCTGATGAACATAGCCAACGTTGAGATTACAGATAGAGAAGCAGAACAACTTAACTTAGATGCACAAATAACTATTCCGACTCAAATAATACCCGAGGACGCATTTGAACTATACGGAATTACGAAGGAGATCGTCAGAGATAAGGTAAAGAACTTCAGAAAGGTTTGGAAGTTAATACTTAAAGGGATGGAAGACAACGAGGCTTACGAAGAAGTCTTTGGAGAGGAAATGGAGCAGTTAGAGAAGGAAATGGAAGAAGCAGAGGAAGAGGAGGAAGCAGAAGAGAAAGAGGAAACTGAGGAAACAGAGGAAACAGAGGAAGAAGAGGAAACTGAGGAGGAAGAGGAAGAAGAGGAAGAGGAAGAAGAAGAGGAAGAATACCTATAATTCCCTTTTTTTACTATGACGACCAAAATAAAGTGTATAGGGTGTAGGAATTATTTACTAAAGGACAATGAGGTCAACTATACAATAGAATTCGAAATAGACGTAGAAAGAGATGAACTAGGAAAATTAACGAATGTATTAAGAGGAAAATACCTTGTATGCAAAAACTGTGGAAGGAAAATAGACGTAAACAAAATTAGGGATGATTTATGGAATGAACTATGGAATAAACTTGTTGAAAGGGGGTTTAAAGATGATAATAGACAAAAATCTGAATTATCTAGAGGAGTTTCTAAAGATAGACCTAAAGACAGTGATAAAGGCAGTAGTAAAAGGAGAAATAAAAACAAAAGAATACAGAATAAAAGCTGATTTCATTGAAGACGGGGTATCGTTGTTAGTAACTGACTTAAGAGGAGAAGAGGTGTTCTTTAGAGGGTTAATATACGACCTAAAGACAGCTATGGATAGAATTTGTAACTCATTCGAGATAGACTTAGGAAAATTTGTAGTTAAGTATTCTGGAGACATATACGTAGTATGGAAAAGACTGTATGATGAAAGAACGGATAGAATTCGTGAAGTTGCTGTTTACAAAAGTGAAGATCCAAGAAAAGTAGTGGAGTTTATAAAAAAGAAATTGGAGGGATTAAGATGAGTAATTTTGAAACGGAGATAATAAGAATTGACGTAGATAATGAATGCAGTAAAATAGTTGCTACGTTTATCTTCAATGCGGTGTCGTATAAGTTAAAAGAGTTGGGAGAGGTAGTAGGAAAGAACTTGGAGACATATGATTTACTGTTGTCCCACTTTCCGATAATTATGTCAAACAAGAAAAAACTCGAAGAGGACACCTTAGAGTTAAGCAGAAAGATTGTAAGCAAAATTGCAGAAGTTTACAACGAATGCAAAGATTCCTTTGAGAATAATCTATACGCAAGAACTGTATTTTGGAGAGCTTTAATGGGAGTATTCAGTGCAATAATGTTACAGGAAGCAGAAAACTTAGGAAAAGATATAATGGAGTATGTTCAAGAACAACTTGGAGGAGTTGTAGAAGGTTAAACGACTATGTTCTGCCACTGTGGGAGGAAACTACCTAAACCAAGTAGAACTCCTTTTGTTTTTTATTGTAAGTGTGGAAGAAAGTGGTTATGGAAAATTCGGAGTAGGAGATATGTATTTGCGGGGTATTGGAGGGATAAAAGATGAGTCGGGACGTAAAAATTCTGAAAGAGATAGTAAACGAACTATATGAAGCCAAGAAAGAGACCTTGAAGGGAAAATATTACGACGTAAGAAATGAAATAGACGTAAAAATACGAAGAAAATTGGCTAATACACTTGGAATCGAATATGCGGGAGATATAGATACGTATATAGCAGGAAACAGGTTGGTGTTAGAAATACCGTTTAACACTTTGATGACTAAGGAGTTCATTTGTAACGTTATAGGTGAGATAATACCATACACTGAACAATTAAACAAGTTATACGCTGACTACAAAGGTGACTTGGAGAGACTAGATAAGTGGTATAGTGAAACTCTCAGAGCTCTTATTGAAGGTAAAAAATTTCCAAGTTTTCCAGAATTAATGTTAGAAGAGAGGTGGTAAAGTTATGAGTGAAAATCGTTATAGAGAGTGTATAGATTTGATAGAGCTATACAGAAGAGACATAATACAGAAAGCTTTGAAGGGAGTTATAGCGAACAAACTGAGAAAAGCAATAGAAAAAGCGAACATAGATGAAGAATTGATACTTGACGAACATCAGCCGATTGCGGTAAAATACGAAATAGAGATAGATAGAGAGTTCGTAGCGATGGCACATGATGTATTTGAACAGATAATAGAGCTTCTAGAAAGAAAAGGAACAGAAGACAACGGAGAAAATAAAGTAAAAAGTAACATAGAGAATGTAGAAATTTACGATGAGTGTAACCCGTATAAGTAATGGGTGAAACTATGACAGAATTTGGAGTAGTAGAGAAAGAAAAAGAAAAAGAGGAGGGGAGGTGATAGGGTTATGAGTAGCGAAGATAAGAAAGTAGGAGAAAAAATTATAGAAGAGATGGAAAAAATGGCAAAGGCATTAGAACAAATACCTACAAAGGGGTTTCTGAGAAGAATGCTTGTGCTATACCTAAAAGAAAGAACAGGACTTGGAAAACAAAAGATTGAATCAATACTTGATGCAATTGTTGAGTTTAGAAAAGAGATGGAAAAGGAAATTGGTGAAAAGTGAGGTGATACAATGACTTTAATGATATGTGCTAAGTGTGGAAGTATTCTAAAGTGTAAAAAGAACGGAGTAACAGTAAGATACGGATACTATGCAGGGTATTTTATGGGTGATTTGTTCTACTGTCCGAACTGTGGTTACGAAGTTATAACAGGACTTGGAACTGAAATATTCGATCCAGAATTCAATCCAGAATACGACTTTTCAGAACGTTAAATAGACTTTGTGGAGGGTATAGTTATGAGTAGAGGTCGTGCAAAGATTACTTTCTCTCTTTTTGAACCGATTAAGTATCTAATAGAAAACGGGGAGATATACACAATAAGACCAAACAAACGAAAGACTGTTGACGAAATTAAAGTCGGAATATACTACAAAGACGTAAAAGTAGGAAAAGGAACTAAAAGATTAGTAGGCAGTGTAGCAAGGTTAGGAGAGTGGAAAGTAATCAAAACAGATAAAACGGTAGTTGGTTTGGATGAATACGTCCATAAGAGTGGATTTAAAACAGTTAAAGACTGGATAAAAGCAGTTATTACGGTAAACAAAAGAATGCCAGTATTTTTGCAGTTGTATCGTGTAGTAGTCGAAGAGTCGTATTACGAAAAAGACGAACTATTAGAAGCCTTAATCGGATTAGAAAGAGAAGGAGGTGGTGTGAATGATAGGAAAATGTAAGGAACATTTCTCTTTTGAGATAATAGACAAGTTTCAGTTACTGTTAGTAAAGTGTGACGAGTGCGGACAATACCATTTGTTGATATTCGCAGACAATTGGAAACTAATACCCGTAATTACAGTGGACGAACTAAAAGAACTGATGAACAAGTCGAAAGGCGACATGAAAGTTAGATTTAAAAGGTTGTATGAATTTATACGGAAAATTGCCGAATTTGGCGGAGTTTTAGACATTCGATTGGGAGGTGATGTAGATGAAACTGTATCATGATGTGAGGGTGGTAGATTTAAGTAAAGCGAGGGAAGTAACAGTAACTGTCGATAGAGGAATAGTCCAAATAACAGCAGTATTTGATTCTATACACTTTGAGTCATTCATAACTAAAGTAGAGAACGTAGATGATAAAGTGATGGAACGATACCTTTTGAGGGAAATAGCGGAACAGTGGGAAAGAAACGTAGCTTATGAGCTAAACCAATTCGTTGAAATAGTCGAAAGAAGAATTGAATCGTCTAAAAGATGATTAGGCAATTATACTACTTATACAGGTCAGGTATAATCAGATTGTCTGTTAAAACTGAACACAAAACTAAAACTGAAACTAAGACTAAAGCTAAAACTAAAACCAAAACTGAAACTAAACCAGAGACTAAACCAGAAACTAAAACTAAAGCTAAACCCAAGAAAGAATCCAAAAAGTGGAAAGAGTTTAAAGAGAGATTTAAGTGGGTAAACGAGTTATTAGACAAAACGGGGAGGTGATAGCATGAAGAGTAAAAAAAAACTTGAAGTTAAAGCTATTCAAGAGATTAAACAAATAACGTGCAATAACTGTTCCAATTTTTTAATTTTGGAGGGGAATGTAGGAATTTGTAAGAAAAGAGAGAGAATAGTTCTTGGAAATTATAACTGTCCGAATTTTGAGGAGGGAAAGCCTATGAAAGCTGATTTAGATACGATAGCTATGTTTTATACGTTATCAAAAGACGCAATAGAAGAGTATCAGAAAATGGCGAATACTTTAAGGGATATATTAATACAAAGAGTTGAAGGTAGAAAAGAAACAGACAATTTCGTAGTGAACGTAACTAAAGTAAAGAGTAAAAGACTAAATACGGAAAAAGTCAGGAAATACTTAAAGAAGAAAGGAATACTCGATAAGTTCTTAACGGAAAGTAGTTATTACAGAGTTGAAGTAAGAGGAAAGATAAGAAAAGATTAAAGAGGTGATTTTTTTTGACTTTTATTTTTCCTTCTCCTAGAAATTGTTTACAATGTAAATACGGTCACCCACTATACAGACGATCAGTAAGGCATGGTAAAGTTACGATCAGAAAATACACAAAGGTAGTAGTTAGATGCACTAAACGTAATGCTATTGTGGATTATTTGTTTGGAGACGTATGCGAATATTTTGAGGAAAAATAAAAGGAGGTGATATTACGGAAACTACGGATAAGTTAAAACTTAGGTGGTTTTTGATAGGATTTTTTAATAGTGCTGAAGGATGGAATTGGGAAAGCCCGTTTTTAGTGAATAATCGTAGAGAGGGCTTTGGAACACTAAGATACAACTTTGAGGTATTCTTGGAAATGTTAGAAGAAAACAACGAAGAGGCTATGAAACTGTTAAGGTATTTCGTAAGATGTCTCAAAGAAGAAGCAGAACAAATTGAAGATTTGCTAAAATTAACCGACAAGATAGTGGAAAAGCTGAAGTGAGGTGTCGTTATGGGAGTTTTGGATAAGTTAGGTAAAAAAATAGAAAGAATTTTGTTAATTGGTCATACAGCACACGGAAAAACGTATAATGCGGTTAGAATAGCACTAAACTTAGCAAACAAAAAGAAGAGAGTGTTGTATATAGACAACGAATACGGATCGTTGGATGAGTGGGAAGAACTAAGTAAACAAGGTAAAATAACAAAAGAAATTGACAAAAACATAATTCTCGTAACTCCAAACAACTTCTTAGAGTTCAAAGACTACGCATTGAACTTTCAAGACAAAGTTCATGCGGTTATAATTGATCCGTTCAGTTTAAACATGGAAGCTAGAATAACAGCAAAAGAGCAATACCTAAGAGTTGGAAAAGTATGGAGAGGGGAAAAAGAGATACCAATAGAAGATACGAATACGTTTCACTTAACTGGATTCGATTACCAATTACCCAATGAATGGCAGATGGAAGTATTAAGAGGTTTAGCCAAAGGAAAAGTCCACTTTATAGTTACAGAGATGATACCAACGAAAGTAATGGAGGAAATAAGAGGCAAAGAGAGAAGTTACAACATAGACAAGATATTAACCGAAACAGACGAAACGAAACTACCTAAAAGACTGAAAGAGTTATTCGACTTCTTTGGATACTTTGATAAGGTAATACTGTGTGAAAGAGAGATCAGAAACGGTAGGAAGAGTTATTACGGAGTAATAATAAAGTGGAGGGGAAAAGACTTATCAGGAGTTAGAGTAAACAACGTATATGAGTTCTTGCTTAAGAATACAAAGTTGTTGAGGTGATAGAGGATGTCGGTGGATGACATTATAGACGTGCTGATAATAATCGCACTTTGTTTAGTGATTACAATGGAAGTAATAACGTTTCTAATAATATCAAAAGTGGGGTGACGATACGTGACGGTTCTCCCACATGAAATGAAACATAAACACATACCAGAAAACAAAATCTACGAACTTGAGGAGAAAGTATTTCGATTATACAACCTATTCTACAAATATAATTGGAACTATTGTGACTTAAGAACTGTTGAACGTAGGAGTAGTAGTGGTAGCTCAAGTAGAAGACCTAAACTATGCGTTAGAATAGGTCAAGCATGTTTAATAGCTGGATTTCAAAGAGGAGACAATGTATTCGTCAGAGTTCAAGGAAGAGACATAATCATCAGAAAAGACCAATACGGATGCTTATTTAAAATCGGTGGAAACCACTACGGAACGAACATAGTTTTGTCACCTATTCTATTGGCATTAGGATACAAAAAAGGAGATTGGGTAATAGTATTAGCGAAGAAAGGTGAAATAAGAATCAGAGACGCAGTAATCGAATTTAAGAAATTAGATAGATACTTAAAGAAGGTAAAAGAAATGGGAATACTAACGTTATAAAAGGGGGAAAAGACGTATGCTGGAAAAACTGATTAAGTCAGCTATTGTAAGTTCGAGAATAATCAAAATACACGATGAAAAACTCGATAGAACAGTAAGACCAACTCTTAACATTTTTATACGAAAACCATTTGGATTTGGATTCAGTTCTATGGCAAAGGAGTTAGAGGAAAAGAGATTAGCAAACTACGTAAACGACTTTACAGTAGCAGGAATTATAGGAACAGTCCGACAAGGAAGAATATATACGGGAAGTTTAGCTAACAGTGGATATAGATTAACAATATTCGACGAAGTAATGACGTTAGAAAACAAAGCTAAGAAACTGTTGAACGAGTTAACAGAACAGGGAACGGCTACGAGAAGCTTACAAGGATACGTAGAAAAGAGAATAGAAAAAGCTGTAACGGGTGGTAAGTATATTGCTGAGGAAGGAAAACTAATGTTACAAATACATACATCGTGTATATTTGGAACTGCAAGTGAACAGATTTTACAAGATACGGACATTAAAATGCTATTTTCACGTTGTTTTTGTCTTAACTTAACTATGGATAAAGAGGAAGCTATTAGATTAAAGAAAGAAGGCAGAAAAATTAGAGTTGATACGAGACGAATTCCAGAAGAACCAATAGACAAAGTAGTATTACCAGAAGACGTGAACAACGTATTGTTAGAAAAAATGGAAGAGTCGAGTTTAGTTCCAGAAACTGAAGGAGGATATTATACAAGATGTCATGACGATTTAATTCGGTTAAGTGCTGTTCATTGTGTAGCAAGGAGAGATAACGAAATAAACGAAAAGGACGTTAAGTTTGCACTACAATTCTATAACCTACATCAAGTAGGGTATCTTGGAGTTCAGTTGTCAGAGGTAGCTTTAGCGATATTAGACGTATGTAATGGCAAAACAGCACAAGAAATAGCAGAAAAAGTAGGACTAAAGAAATCCCAAGTTTACAGGTATCTAAATACATTACAAAACCTAAACCTAATCGGTAAAGTTGGTAACAGGTGGACTAAGAGGATATAATATAGCATGTTATATTTTTTTAGACTGTGAAAGTCCTATAGGAGTTGTCTTCGAAATAAGCGGAAAATACCAGCACTATAGTGATCGGGGTTTCCGCCTTTTTGGGGGATAACTCACCCTAAAAAGTTGACCTATAGGTTTTTATTCGGCTTTTTTATATACAAGGTCTTATAAAAACCTATAGGTATAGGTATCAGGGTTAACCCGAAAATTTGTGGAAACCCCATACACTATAGTGTATAGGTCGAGTAAACTGAGACTTATCGTAGCTTCTTTACCGAAATAAAGCTGTTAGAATCGTCTGCAAATTTTTTGAAGGTATTTCGATAGAGTTTGTGATCTATAGGTGTTATCCTCAAAATGGGCGGAAAATACCCACACTATGGTGTATGGGGTTTCCATTTGATTTGGGGTTAACTTACCGTAGTTCTAATGAAGGTGTTTCGACAGAGTTCGGGGTGTGAGGGTTGAATCCCCGAAACGGGCGGAAACCCCGCACACCATAGTGATCGGGGTTTCCACTCGATTTGAGGTCAACTAATAAGTTAAATTCTCATAATTTCAATAAGTTAAAAGAGGTGGTGCAAGTGCTCAAGGTTAGTTTCTTTGGAATGGTTGAAGAGTTCCCAGCCGTAGTAAGAGACATTGCATATCTAAGAAGTAAAGGAATGCTCAGTTTAACTACTTTTTACAGGTTAATGAGAAGACAAGGATTAACGAGAACAAGAGCTTTAATAATACAGGGAAAAGTAGAAAGGAAAGAATACGTAATAATAGACGAAGAAGGAAACGAGATCTCAGCAGAGGAAGTAGAAAACAAGTTACTGACTAAGGTATTTAAGTTTGAATGGATGTTGAAACTGAAATACACAAGACGTAAACATCACCAGATACATATCCAAATTACAGTGGATGGAGAAGTAGAAAAGCATGAAGTATTCCCAGAACCGATACCGATGAACATTAGAGATAAAATTAGAGACGATTTTGAGTTAGCTTTTGAAAGATACATGAGAGAGTTTTGGTCTATTTTGGTTAGACTGTTACATTCAAAGGAGTTGTTGGACGAGTATATATCAGATACGTCGGAATTTAAAGAAATTAGGGAATACTACAAAGACATCAACGAAGGACTTGAAGGTGTAATCACGGACATCGAGTTTTACGTGAAAAGATACGAAAAAGCTGAGTGGGATAAAGTAAGACAATACGAAAGAGACTTTGAACCATACGTAACTGAAGCATTAGAGGAAATAATAGATTGGATAACTGAAACGGAAATGGATTTCTTAAGAAGAGAAATAGAGAAAGTGAAAGAAGAAACTAAAAGTAGAATCGAAAGAGCAAGAATTGACGTATTTAAAACGAGAATAGAAAGAGTTGAAAAAGTCGTAGATATTAAAACTATCGAGAAAGATTTAGGTGAAGCGTTTATTACGGGAAAAATTACGGAAAAAGAGTATAGAGAACTACTGAGTTTACTAAGGGAAAAGTCGGCAAGGGTGTTTAATCAAATAGTAATACGATGGTGTGAAAGAATAAAAAGAGCGGAAACAGAAGGTAAGTTAAACGAAATAATGAAAAGAATCATGGATACTTGGACTTGGAAGAACTTTCTATTTGAACCGTTTAGGGATAAGGTAATAGAATGTGAAAGAGAAAGAAGAAACGAATTACTTAGGGAAGCTGTTAGAAAGAAAGAAATTACGAAAGAAAGAGCGTTAAAAAGAGTTGAATCTTACTTTAGAAGGAGAAAAGAGGAAATAATGAAAACTACTGAAAGCGTTAGAGACTTAAGAAGATTAATCACAAGAGTTAGGAGAAGTGCATTGAGTGAAGAGAAGAAAGAAGAGTTAATAAAGCTAATTGAGGACAATATAGAAAAGATACAAAAGAAAGAGTGTGAAATAGCTTGGAGGATAGTTGAAACCGTAACTGACATCGCAAAGTTAAGAAACCTATACTACACAATAGGTAACAATAAACAAAACTTTGAACCATGTTACGATGAAATTAGAAAAGCTATTAGGAGTAAGATACAAAAGTTACGGAGAGAAGATTACAGAAGAAGAGCAGACGAAATAATAAACGAATTTAAAGAGTCAGAAACGTTTGATAGGATAGCTATTGTAAATAGAGAATGTAGCAATATCTTAATGTTACCATTAGTAGTTCAGTATAGAGTTTTTAGAGAGTTCATTAACTTAGCTGAAAATAGAAACGAGTTAGCTACGATATTCAACTGTTTTAAAGATAGTCCAATATGGACTGAGCCTAAGTATAGTAAATGGAAGAGTAGGTTAAAGAAGATGATAGAAGAGAAGGGGGTGTAACGTTGTATGAATAAATACACCTTTTTAATTGATATTGACTACAAACCTACTAACCCTAACAAGTTTGCCGAAGAGTTTACTAATAAAATAAAGTTCGTAGAAGACATACTAAAGGTATTCGTAGAAGAGGTTGAAGTATTCGAAACGAGGAAGGGAATACACATATACGTATACGCGAGTAGTGAAAGAAAAATAAGCGATGAAGAAATAGTAGTAATACAGCTTGCTTTGGGAAGTGATTACAAAAGAGAAATATTCAATTGGTCGAGGGTTATAAGTAATCCTAAACCGAAACATTGGAATGTGTTATTTAAGAGTAAGGAAAGGATAACCAAATTGTCGAGGGTTTTAACTATTCTGATAAACAACAAATTAGATGGGTTAGGAAAAGATTTATAAACTATTTATTTGTAACTATAACTATGGCTGGGAGAAGGAAGATATATACGACTGGTTCGAGTTTTAGATACAAGGCGAAGATGTATGACTACATGAGCAGGGGCGGAAGAGTTCCAATGACTTTGGCAATGGAAGTAGTGGACGCAATGACTTCTACTTGGGACGAAAACTTTGGTAAATACAGAGCCTTTAGGAAGGATATAGTTATCCCAGAACTGGACAAATTAGGTGTTCCAGCAATCTTCAGAGGTTCTATTCAAGCTTTAGCTATGAGAATCAAAAGAGAAGCAGATAGAAAAGGTGCTAAAACAAAAGAGATGCTAGAGCCTATAGTCACTAGAGTAATTGAAGAGCATGGAGTAAGTGGAACAGTTGTCGAGACAGCTCTAAAAAGGATCTTTGGAATTGAGCCTCCAACTCAGTCGGAGGAGGGAGGAGAAGAAGAACAAGTTAAGCAAGTTCTTTCTAAGACTTAACCATAACTTTTTTCCTATTTTTTTTGATTTTACCTAACTTGGTGATACTATGGACAAAAGGAGACAGATGGCATTAGTTCAAAGAAGACGTGACGAACTCAGTAAAGCTTTAAGAAAAGGTTTAGAAAGGTTTAAACAAATGGGTATAAAAGCTGACGTTTACGTTCCAGATTTTAAAGATAATACAGCTTTTTTGTTGATAGACGAAAAGAGTTTAGGAAGTTATTTTCAGAGGAGAATTTTGAGTAGGTTGAGAAAGTTAGGTAGTGACATATCAGTTAAAAGTGGTATAGAAGACGACGTATTGATTACAAAAATTGTATCCAAAGCAGAAGTGAACAAAGAAAGCTTAAACGAAGACGTATCAAAGGTAAAAGAGGAGATGGAAAAAACCAAGATAAAGACTGAAATATTCGTAAATTGTGAAGACTACACGACTATACTAATACTAATGGACATGACGGACATATCGAGTTACTTTGATAGAGTAGTTAAAGAAACTATCAAGAGGAACAAAATAAAAGTTATGTGTGACGTGTATAGAGAAAGTAACGTAATGGTCGTAAGATTCGTTAGGTGATGAAGTATGCAAAAATACACTTTCAAGGATTTAATAGAAGCTTTAAAGTTTATTCAAAGGGTAAATAGGTTTAACGAAAATGTAATGACTCTTATAAAAAGTCTTAACAGAGTTGGTATAGACATCAATAGGTTGAATCCGAACAATTTCATGGACATAGTTAGATTATCGGCACAGTTGAGAAGTGAGGGATTTATAGAAGACGTAGATCTTGAACAAATCGAAAAAGACTTTGAGGACTTAATGAGTCACAGTATAGACGACATACGGAAATACACAAGCGTAATAGACAGGTTCTTAAGTTACGTGACTCGGTCTTCAAGAGTTATAGAAAGATACAATAGACTTTTAGGTAGTTCAACTAAAGAGTTGGGAATGTTAGCTAACATGTTTGGATTGCCTTTACCCACTAGTAAAGAAACTACTGAAGACATCACTATAACTGATACCGAAGAACTTACGGAAGAAGAAAAGAAGAAACTTAGGAAAATTATCGAACAGTTCAAATCAAAGTAAATTTTATAAACAACGAATACTAAATACACTTTGGAGGTGATGTGTTATGGCATACACGCTTAACGATATACTCAATTCGATCTTAACCGCAGTTCAGGACATTCTTGGAAACGTAGCTACTGCCATTGCTGACAACGCTAGTGTAATCGCTACTTTGGTTGTTCTTGGTGGACTGACCTACGCTGTTGTCAGATACGGAACGAGAATCTTCAGAAGCGTCACTGGATGGCTCGGAGCGTTGTTCTAACCATTTAAACTATTTTTACAATTTTTTTTCAGGTGATTAGTTATGGAAAAGAGTAAAGTAAGTAGCGTTGGTAGTAAATACGAAATAGAAGTAGAAGGTGGTAAAGACAACTATCCGTTTAACAGTAAGACCTTTTGGATAGGTATCGTTTGTATAGCTTTGGGAATTTACTTAGCTATAACTGACGATAAAGACACAGGAACCCAGTTAATACTACTTGGATTAGGTCTTTTAGGTGTTAGAGACGCAATAAAAAAGGTAGATAAAAAACTATGATCAACAAGCTAATTTACTATTTAACCAAGATACTAAGTAAGATCGTAAAAATAATACACAAAATAGAAGATTTTGAGGAATCTGGAGTATATATACATGGACTAATAAAATACAGGTTAAAATGCAACGTAATACCACTTGACGGTAAGTATAAGTTAGTAAGCTTAGATACTTGGAGAAAAATAATACAGAGTGATACACTTAATTTAACTAAGAAGTGGCATAGAGATGTATTTGATTGTGACGATTTCGCTATCGTCTTTAAAGCTCACGTATCCGAATTTTACGAAATAAACAGTGTAGGAATAGCTTTGGGTAAAATTTACGACGCTAAAACTAACAAGTTTATCAGTTATCATGCGTATAATCTAATTGTAGCGAAGAATGGAAGTATCGAGTTATACGTATATGAACCACAAACTGACGAATTAGTTAAAGCGGAGAAAAGAACTAAGTTGGGTAACTGTATCTACGAAATTGACACGGTAATTATCTAACGACAATAAATTTTTTAAGTTTTGAGTATTAATTATACTTAGGGTGATAAGATGATTAAGTCGGGTAGTGGGGTAAACGGTGAAATTGAGGTAATAGTGTTAGATAAAAACGGAAAAGAGATTCACAGAGTAAAGAGACCGATGGACAGCTTTACTTACAACGTAATGACACTATTGGCAATGTTTGACTCAGATGGATGGGCGGTAAACGACGTAAACAATAACGCTGTAACATTTGAGTTCAAGAAAGGAACTGATAACTACTTATACAACGCAGAAGTTTTAGCACCCTCTGGAAACGATGACTACGGTATATTAGTTGGTTCGAGTGATACGGCTTTTGACGTTTTAGATACTAACTTAGGTGCTAAGATACCTCACGGAACTGGATCGGGACAGTTAAGTTACGGAGCAACAAGTGAAGTTTCCTACGGAGCTGACTACAAAACATGGCAGAGAGCATTTGATAACTTGAGTGGTGCAGACATAGTAGTTAGAGAAATAGGTATGTTTGCTAAGGTAACGAGAGAAGAGTCTGGGGTTCCAACACCATACTACGTGATGTTAGCAAGAGACGTGATAACCTCAACCACAGTGCCTAACGGAGGTAGATTGATTGTCAAATACACGTTCAAGATAAATCCGTAATAAGATAACATGAGTTTCTTTGCAGGAATAGGAGCTGGAATAAACCAAATAATAGGACAAATCCAAGACAGAGTTGAAGGAATAGTATCGACTATCATTAACTTTTTCAGAAACATAGCCAATAACATCTATGTGTTTTTCCTTAGAACTTGGGACTACTTCATGACAAATCCGAAAGGAATGATATACTTCTTTGCCAATGTATGGACTCTAATGTATTGAGAGGTGGTATAAGTGATACCAAATTTACCGTTTCCAAATCTCGATATAACAACAAGAGGGAACGTAGCAGAGGTTAAACTGAAGAATCAAGACTTAGCAGATATGTTAAGACAAGCGATAGAAAGCAGAGGACAAAAGGTAAAAGACGTAGAGATATACCCAGATGCATTTGTCATAGTAGTCGATTTAACAGATCTAGAGAGAACAATAGTAGGCAAAGGTTTAAAGGCTACAATAGAACCCAAAGAGATAAAAATAACAGTAGATAGAAAAGAGCTAATAAATACATTCGTAAGCGTAACAGGAATAACTCAAAAGGGTATTCAGGTTATAGATGAAAGAGACTACATACTGATTAAAGGTAATATAATGCCATGACTGTCTGGGAAGACATACAAACTTCACTAAACGATTTTTGGAATTGGTTAACTGGAGTTGGAGGAGGTTTAACAGATAGTTTAGGCGAGCTTGGTTCATGGTTATACGGTGGAATCAAGTGGTTAGCTGATCAATTCTATAATGCGTGGACTTACTTCAGTAATTGGCTGTATTCAGGATTACAATACCTATCCGACAGATTCAAGGAAGGATACGAAGCAATAGCACAATGGATAAGCGGAGGATTACAATGGATTGGTAGTGGTTTATCTTGGATAGGTCAACAGTTATACAGTTTTGGACAGTGGGTATGGAACGGAATCGTTAATACGGCAATAACAGTAGCCAATACAATTGAAGGATTTATCAACTGGATTTGGGAGAGTATTGTAAACATTTACAACGACATAGTAAACTACTTGGCTTCTTGGGTTCAGGGAATAAACGATTTCTTAAACGATTGGATTAAATCTCTAAGAAGTAAATTCAAAGACTTGGTTTTAGTAAATACAACGTTACCAGCGATATTCAAGTCATTCGACATGCTTACTGAAGGTAAACTAAAGGAAGGAATCTTGGGAATGCTAATATCACCTTTTGCAGGTGCAATAGCTGGAGAACTCGTTGATGTTATAGTTCCAAGACCGAGTAGTGAAAGAGTAATGTTCTTCCCAGAGTTTCCATTCCCAACGTTGACTTACACACCAATTACAATTGAAAAGCCTACTACTCCTACTACACCTATACCTACTGAAATACCTTCAACACCTATGTATCCTCCCTCAATAGGATATAGACCTACTGTTGAAAAATCTAACATAGCCTACACGTTATACGACATTATAGTTCAAGGAATTAGAGCTGAAGAATTGCTTAGTAAAATTGCAACAGAATATAGTATTGAACTGTCTAATGTGTTCGTAGAAGAACTAACAAACAGAGCAATTACGGACTATTATCTATGGACTACTGTATCTCAAAAGTTAGAGAAAGTAAGTAAAGCAATAACCGACTTTGCTATTGTATTAGGACTTGGAACTTACGTAACTAAAATAAACTACGTAGGAACGTCCTATGATATATTAGTTTCAAGTATTAGTGGACTACACAAATACAGCTATGCAAGAACGCTATACGACGCATATGTATCTCCTGTGACTAAATTAAGTGGGTTAAGTGAAGCTAAAACTGAGGTTACGTTGTTACCTTCAATTGGTGTGGCAATAGTGACTACTCCTTCAACGAGGGTAGTAATAGAAACGTATATGCCTCAAGAACTACCACAATATCAAGAAGGAACAGGAACGAGTTATGAAGTAGAAGTAATACATCCATCAAGCTCTATTGCTTATACAAGTAAAGTAGGAACATCATACGAGATGGGTGGTAACGTTGTAATAGCTCTAATAGAGGCTATAATTTACCTAGGAGCAACAGAATATGCTAAAGTTGAAACGAGTCATACATTTAGCGAGAGTTTTACAATACAAGGAACGCTGGTAAGTTCATCAGAACCCGAAAACGCTATGTTTGAAGATTGGTATATATCAGCTGGATCGTCAGGAACGCAGTCAGGTGGAACAACATATATATTCGCAAGAGCTACTAACAATGTTAGAACGTCGTATAACGTTGAACTCGTTTAAGTTTGTATGAGGTGATAGTATGAATCCCAAAATAGATGAAAGAATTAAAGAGGAATACGAAGCAAAAATAACAGGAAAATTCAAAATAAAGATAGGTGATAAAACAGTAGCCAAAGGTAAAAACAAGTGGACAAGATATTTTGTAAGTAGTTTAGTGCAGTCACTATACAACAGTTTTTGGGATGTAGACTGTGGGCGTTATTATACAACAAGAACTGCAAGACTTATGTCATACAATCACACAGCAAGAGTAGGAACTGACGTTTCAACTCCTTCAAGTCCCGACATGGCTGATTTAGTAAGTAAAATAGATATTGCACCAGACATTAAGGTAGTAGTTATATTTAAGGAACTAGACTACTCGGAATACAGATCAAGACATAGATATGCATGGTATCCCGGAACTATCCCAGCACAAACAATAGGAGAGTTTGGCGTATACTTGTATTTAAGTGATGATAGCTGGAGTAGTCCACAGGAGAATACTCAATTGTATTACATAGACCATGTGAGTTTAATAGTCCCATACGTCAATCCAGCACTTAGACTGGGTGCAAGAGTATCATCTGGAGATGGCGATTTCGATCCAATAGACTATGACAGTTCAGAAGCTTTAATTTTTGAATGGTATGTAACTATAAAGTTTTAGTGGTGATAGTATGGATAAGTTAAAGATAAAAACTAAAAAAATAGATGAAAGAATTGCAGAAAACTATACAAAGATAAAAATAGGTGGAATGGCTAAAATTATCTACGGAGACAACGTAATTAAGTGCAGAAACAAATTTACAAGATATTTTATGAGTAGTGTTATACTAATTATAGCACAGCAGGAACATACCCATGAATGTAGTGCGTCGTGTATAATTTTAGAAACACCATCTTGGAACTTAACAGCAAGAGTAGGAACTGACGTTTCAACTCCTTCAAGTCCCGACATGGCTGATTTAGTAAGTAAAATAGATATTGCACCAGACAGTACTACAAGAAGACTAATTAAAGAGCCAGACTATACTTTATACATGTATGAGATTGTATTTACATGGAACACAGGAACTTTACCGGATATATACGAAGGTGCACCGGGTGATGGTAGTATAGATGGAAAAGTAGGAGAATTTGGAGTTTACTTAGATCTCGATAATGACGACTGGGCGACAGGAACAATTAATCCACGAAGAATGGTGGGAGAGTATAGGGGGAAATATATGTTCACAGGTATGGATCATAGATTAGCCTCACGTATAGCAAGTAGAGACGGTGCTTTTGATGCATTTGAATTCTACGGTTCTATTGACCTTCTGATATTTAAATGGAGATTCCAAGTAGCAATAGTATGAAGATCAACATAATGTGTCCCAAAGGTGCATTCGGAAGTCTTAACTACTTGGCTAACCTAATGAAACAAATCATAGGTAACAACGTAACCGTATCGGGTAACAATCCAAAAGAAGACTACAAACCAGACTACTTAAACATCCTAACAGACGAAGGAATTAGCTCTATTATCTACAAAAGGAAGGCAGATATATGGTGGACAGATACACCAGCTATGTTACCTAACTCATACCACAAAATAGACGAAATCTTACTAAACGAACAACTATTCAAGAAACACTACACGGTATCCGAATTCAACAAACAACATTACAAAGAACTTGGAATACCAGTGGAAGATACAATAATACCAAGACCAATTAACCCAATTCTTTTTTACTACAAAACGGACTACAACAACACAACATACGACATTATAACAATCGGTAAACATTGTATATGCGATAGAAAAAACCTAAGATTACAAAGAGAAGTATTCCTAAAACTAAACTTCAAATATTGCGTTATATCAGACGCATTAATGCCTAAAAGACCTAATTTAACCCAATTTAACTTTGGCTCGATAACAGACGAACAAAAGGCAAGGTTACTATCAAAATCTAAGTTCCTTCTTTGGACTTCTTTTGTTGAAGGATTTGGATTACCAGTTTTAGAAGCTATGGCAGTAGGAACTATACCAATTTACACAGACGTTCCAGCACATAACGAATTCGCAATAGGTATTCCAATTAAACCAGAAGACAAAATTAAATCCTGTTGTTACGGAGTTAGAATAATCAAATACGTAATAAACGAAAAAGAAGTAGAAGAAGCCGTCCAATACGCTCTATCAATGAACAAAGAAGAATACGAAGATTTACAATATAAATGTATGCAAAAAGCAACCGAAATTTACAATGATTTTATAAACAAACTACACCTACTACTGAGCGTATGATACCCGATGAAAGGTTCGTAAGAAAATTAGTTGAATTTATGAAATACCTCGCTCTAGCTTCAATAGGAGTCAGTATCGGAGCTAAGAAAGAAGAGGAAGAGGAAGAAGAAGGTTGGGGTAATATACGTTGGGGCGAAGACCCTTGGGGATCATAGGGGTGATAGTGTGGGAACATTTACTGAGAAACTAAAGTTATACAAACCAAATAAAGGAGAAAAACATTGGGATGACGAAATCAACCAAAACTGGGATATTTTAGATGCTCACGGTCACAATAGAGATGAAATTTCTGATTTCTTTTCAGCACCTTTTTGGCAAAATATACCAGACAAACCGAGATTCGAAAAAGGAATCAAGACAATTACAGGAGATGGCTCAACTACTGAATTTGAAGTAAGATTCCAACATGGTTTACCTTCAGACAAGTTAGTAGTATCGATTAGCACTACAAAACCTACAACGGGTAAATTCTCTTACATATTTGCATATTTAGAAGACGAAAACAACGACGGTTTCAGAGAAACAATAGTTATAACAGTAAAATTTGATACACCTCCAGCAGATGGAGAAGTTGTAGAGATATACTACATAGCTATAGATACTGACTCCCTTTAGGTGATCTAAAATGCCAATTAGATGGGTTATTAACGGATATTACAGAAGTGGGACTACAATAGTATTCTACGCAATAAAAAAATCCCATCCAGAACTAATACACCTATATGAGCCTTTAACACCTCACATAGTTGAAGTAGTTAAAAGACATCCTATTGGCTCAGTAGCAAGACTACACGGATTAGAAGGAATATTCGACGACTATCACAAACTACCTAACTTAGAAGAGCTATTCAAACGACATAGAGGAATGGACTTCATTCTCCCATTCTCACTAATAGAAGTAAAAGAATTCTTAGACGAAATACACAAACTACCTTACAACATTTTAATTCAACCAAACAACGCTCATTTTATACTGAAAGACTTGAAAGAAGAATATGGATGTAAAACAGTTCACATAATAAGAGATCCAGCAGATTGTTGGGCATCTCATTTTCCGCATATCCAAAATACAGTTACACCAAATACACCAGCTACTCTAGGACATCCAAGAGACGTAGGAGCGTTTTGGTTATATCCTACGTTTAACAGACTATACAAAGTATTCAAACACACTATAGAAAGCAAAGGGATAACTAAAGACAGCAAGGACATAGACAAATTCATGGTAACATGGTATCTATGTAACGAATACGCAATAAAACAGGCAGATTACGTATTCAGAATTGAAGATATAGCAAAAAACCCGCCAATACTGACCCCAAAGATAGACAAGAAGTATTACAATCTTTTTAATCCAAGTAGATTAATATCCGCTAACGATAAGTTAAGAAAATGGATATACGACAAATACACAACAGAAATTGATAAAATAATGGTGATGCTACGTGAAAAACAACATAATTGAAGATTTAGAAGAAATACTAAAAGACGAAAATAGTTCACCGCAAGATAGAACCTTAGCTATATGCATGTTAGAAATAAGAAACAAACTGATATACTTAGAAAGACTGAACAAACTTCAAATAGCCTTACTATCAACAATTGTAATATGTTTAGTAACCATAGCGTTAGCTATAAAGTAAACTGTAAGGTGAGGTGGTAATAATATGTTTAAAGACATATTAGAAGATCTAAATTACGAGTCCAGAATCTTAATAGAAGACGTAAAGTTAGGATTAGCGAGTAAAGAAGAAATAGTTAAAGCTATCGACAACCTAAGGAAAATCAGAGACAAAGTGGACGAAATCTTAAGAGACTTAACGACTTACATTACAGCTTACGAAGAGAAAGAATTAGAAGAAGAAGAAACAGAAACAGAAGAGGAAACAGAAGAAATATTCGGAGAAACAGAAACAGAAAAGACAAAACCACCAAGAATACCATTTAGAGAATCAATAACAATTGCACTATCCAAAAGTCCTAAAGCAAGTAAAAAACTAAAAAAGGAAGCAAAGAAAATCATCGAAAAATACGGATTATCCGAAGAAGAGGTAGAAAGAATTACTGAGTGGTATTACGGATGAGTCCTACACTAAGAACACCAATTGAATGTTCAGAATACGTAGCAAAATATACCGAACAACTCGCAAATAAAGTATTAGAAATCCATCCCGAACTATTTGAATTAGTATCCGACGTAGCCGACTTTACTATTACTCATACATCTCTAATAGTATGTTTTAGGTCAGAATACAAACCAGTAACTACTACACGACTTGAAAGAATAATCAGGAGAAGATTTACAGACGAACTATTTTCAGAACTAATAAAACAACTATACGACATATCAAACCTAATCCCGCTATTTATCGAAGAAATAATATCCCTCGACTTACATTTCACAATAATAGACACATACGTTAAACCATATCCAGACATAGTTATCAAACTACTCTACGAAATGTGTTCATTCTTCGAGATACCCTTTACAACCCTCGACTACCTACTCGATTTCATAAAAACCTACTCAATCGACAAAAGGGAATACATAGGTTACCTACAACTCATAGCATACTATACAGCAACTTACGGTTACTTACCAGACGATATAGTAATAAATCCCGAAAAATACATACACCACCTACCTCCTCACTTATCCGCATACGTAATTAAAAACCTACACTTATTCACTTTACTTAGATTAACATATCACATAACCGTTGAAACAATCAAATATACATACGCATTCGGATTAATATCCAACGATAACAACTTAATTAATACACTCCTACAATTTACATTACCTGACCCACACACTATCAAATTCTATAACCTACTTTACAAATACGACTTAATAAACGATTTTCAACTAAGAACTCTAATAACCCTACACAACTTAATACCAACAACTATAATAGAAATAGCCAAAAAACCCAAAATAGTAAAAGAGATCAGATCACTTATAGAAGAAGAAAAACGAATCTTAATTCAAAGAATCCCAAGAAGGATAATAGAAAAGTTGGGTATAAGACTCGACAAACCTCTTACTTTCAGACAGTTTCACTTCCTACTATTAACACAGTGCTTAAACTTAACAGAAATCCAAAAACAACTACTCGACTACATAATCTAC
>Ga0209834_10000545_pt1 | contig 23017 bp, 26 predicted proteins | sample Mar14236cmmetaG_FD_184134 | JGI IMG/M metagenome (GOLD analysis project Ga0209834, IMG submission 184134) | Marine hydrothermal vent microbial communities from Guaymas Basin, Gulf of California to study Microbial Dark Matter (Phase II) - Marker... ...
ATATATTCCATACGGCCTCTTCAAGCAAAAGTTGAAGGCAAAGTGCGAGCGTTACGGGATTAACTTCATTGAAGTTGATGAGGCGTACACGAGTAAGGTTGATGCTTTAGCTTTAGAATCATTGGTAAAGAAGGGGAAGTATTGGGGGAGGAGGGTCTGTAGGGGTTTGTATCAGTCTTCGACTGGAGTTTTAATTAATGCTGACGTGAATGGTGCTTTAAACATTTTGCGTAAGGTAGCCGGCGATTCTCCCGTCAGGGGGATAGTCGGTAGTGGTCGCGTGAACCGGCCTGTGAGAGTGAGGCTACCGGCAACGGGACGCCGGATGAACTCTCACAAAGCCCCATCCGTTAGGGTGGGGTAGTTCACAACTACCCAAAACCATGTGAGTAATCACGTTTTCGATTTCTGGATAGTTATTCCCGAGTGTGTGGAGAAAGTCATTTAGCTCATCCACGTCTTTAAAATAAGCCCGCACAATCAAATCTGTGTCCCCGGTAATCTCCCACACATCTTCTACATGGGGTAGCTTGTGGATTTTTAGGGCCACAGGCCTGGGCAATCCTCTCTTTACTTTGAGCTCTAAGAGAACTTCTAAAGTATAGCCAAGTTTTTTGTGGTTAATATCTATAGTAAAGTTCCTGATGATGTTCTTTTTGGTCATTTCTTGTATCCTGTTGTAGCAAGTGACACTACTGACCCTAAACCTCCTCCCTAGTTCTTTATATGTAACCCTTGAATTCAAATAGAGTTCACGAAGGATCTTTAACTGAAGATCCGGTAATTTAAATTTATTCATATAAGTTCACCTCTTTGGAACTTTCTCTTAAATTATTTAAGTATTTTCTCGTTTAATTCCTTTTATCTTAAGAAAAATTGTAAAAATTGTTAAAATATTTAGAAATATCTTTAGTCTGAATGGTGATAAAAATGGCAGGCAAGTTAGCTAATAGTAGTGTGGAATTAATTGGAGACACACCAATAGTAAGACTTTCTAGGATAGATAAGGAGTATCCTTTTGAAATTTGGGCAAAGTGTGAATTTATGAACCCCACTGGTAGCGTAAAAGACAGAATGGCTTATTACATGATAAAAGAGGCCGAAAAACAGGGAAAATTAAAACCGGGAATGACCATAGTGATAGCGACGACTGGCAACACTGGAATATCATTTGCTGCTTGGGGTTCTTACTTTGGGTATGACGTGCTGATAGTCATGCCTGAGGAAATGAGTTACGAGAGGAAACTCCTAGACATGCTCTTTGGTGCTAAATTAATCTACACTCCCGGGGGAGAAAGTGATGCTATGGGTGCATTAGAATACGCGAAAAGGCTTGAGAAAGAAAATCCTGACAAATACGTGGCGTTAGATCAGTGGGATGATGAAGCGAACTTCAAGGCTCATTATGAAACCACGGGAAGAGAAATAATAGAACAGCTGGGAGCAGAGAATATTAAAGGCTTCGTGGCTGGAGTTGGCTCAGGAGGAACACTCGTGGGGATTGCAAAGAGATTGAAAGATGTTAACCCTAAGATAATAACTGCAGGAATGGAGCCTGCTGAGTGTCCAACGGCTGAAGGATGGTTCAAAAGTGGAGAGTTAGGAGCTTGGGGAAGACATGAAGTTGAAGGGATTGGTGATGGATTTGTTCCAGGTTTGATTCAAAAATACAAGCAATATATTGATGATTGGGTTACTGTGAGTAGTGATGAAGCTATTGAAATGGCGAGAAGAATAGCTAGGAGGGAAGCTCTTGGGGTTGGGATTTCCTCAGGAGCTAATGTAGCAGCTGCAATAAAATTGGCAGAGAAGCATGGTTTTGGTGAGGGGGATAGAGTTGTTACAATTCTCCCTGATTATGCAGCAAGGTACTTCAGCACTAGGCTCTTCCTAAAGAGGAGATTAACAACTGAAGAGCACGAAAGAATGCTAGAACTGGCCAGAGAGGATTAAATCTCTTCTTTTCAACTTATTATCCTATGTGGGATGGTCTTTATGTTTGTAGAAAAACTCTCCAAATGCACTTTATTTTGGCTGTCCAAAGTGCGGGGAGAGGTTAGACATTATTTATGATTATGATGCGATCTCTGAGGTTCTCTCAAAGGAGTTGCTTGAAAGAAGAAGAGCCGGAGTGTGGAAATACAAGGAGCTTTTGCCAATAGCAGATCATTCCAAAATAGTGTCTCTGGGAGAGGGAGGGACTCCTCTAATAAAGGCAAAAAGGTTAGCTGGGCATTTAGGGTTAAAGAAACTTTATATCAAAGATGAAACTAGAAACCCCACCGGGAGCTTTAAAGATCGACCAATAGTTGTGGGAATAAGCAAAGTGAATGAATTTGGTCTAAAAAATGTAGTGATAGCATCAAGTGGAAATGCTGCAGCTGCATTAGCAGCATATAGTGCTAAACTTGGCTTTAGGTGTGTGGCGTTTGTTCCAGAGAATGTTCCTAATGAAAAGGTGGCCCAGCTGAGGTTATATGGAGCTACGGTTATTAGAGTTAGGAGAGGTAATACTTTAGGAGACCCAACTGTGAAGATGATGGAATTGGCTCACAAAGAATTTGGATGGGCTCCAGTTCCAAGCTTTGGAAAGTTTAATCCATATCAAATGGAAGGCCCTAAAACAATGGCATATGAAATTCTTGAAGATCTTAACTATCAGGTCCCGGATTGGGTATTTATTCCCGTAGGAGGGGGAGGTCTTTTTGCTGGGAATTATAAGGGGTTTAAAGAATTTAAGATCCTAGGGTTTACTTCAGATATTCCACACTTAGTAGCGATCCAAGCAGAGGGTTGTGCTCCTTTAGTACGGGCTTGGAAGGAGAAAAGGCCAATTAAGACTTGGGAAAATCCAAAGACCATAGCGGGAGGGCTGGCAGATCCATATACTTGGGACTGGGATTTGGTCTTTCGGGGATTAAAAGAAAGTAAAGGAGTTGCAGAGGCAGTGAGTGATGAACTCATATTGGAGGCTCAGAGAATTTTGGCTAGATACGAGGGGATTTTTGTGGAACCCAGTGGGGCAGTCTCTTTGGCGGGGTTAATAAAAGCACTGAATAAGGGCCTAATCGATAGAGATGATCTTGTTGTAATAGAAGCAACTGGAACGGGGTTTAAAGATTTAAAGACTATTTCAAGTTACATGGTGGATGTGCCTATTGTAGAACCCTCCCTGGACTCTTTGGAACAAAGTCTCACAACACTTCGGAGCAAAGATTAGCATAGGCTTTCCTCCCAAAACCCTTAAAACATTACTCCTCTATTTTTATTGGTGGTGTTTGTGGGAGCAGTAAACGCATTTGCTAGAGGTATAATTACTATCACAAAAAATCCAAGACTTTTATTAATCCCATTAATAATTTCGCTTCTTTTAAGTCCGTTATCTGCTTATCTGCTTAAAGAGATGCCTGTTTTTCAGGAATTTTCTGAGGAAACTCTCTCCCCGGAAAATGAAAGCATAATATTTGAAGAATATGGGGGAGGACTTTCTGAAGAGGCCATTAATGAGATGGTAGAATTTCTTAAATTTCTTATGATCTTCATGCTTATTTCCCTATTGCTTCAAGCTTTAAGCGAGTATGCGGTTATTAGAGGTGCTTTAATGGCAGAAAATAACCAGAGATATACTCTCGTGGATTTATTGTACGAGGGTGTCTACCATGCATTTCAAGTGTTCTTGGTTAATCTTGTAGTGGCAATTGTAAGTGCAGGAGTCCTTTTAGTCCCTGTCTTCTTCTTTGGAATACTCATGGCACTTACAGAAGCCTCTGCATTTGTTGTTCTTCTTTTGGCTGTGGAGATACCTCTTGCTTTGTTGTTGATGTCGGCCAGTTCCATGGCCGTGCCAATATACGTTACTACTAATTCTATAGGGGCATCTTTAAGCTGTTTCTCAATCGCATTCAAGAATAAGCTCTCTTCCATAGGTTTTGCGGCATTACTGTTAGTTTCAATATTCTTATTGCTGGCAATTCCAGCATCGTTTATTGGCCTTCTCTTTTTGGGTAGAACAGATTTCATGGCCAATTTAGTATCCAATATTTTGCAAGCACCATTTCAAGCAATAATGCAGGCTTTAATTGCTATAGGTGGCTTAATGCTGTACCTTGAATTGATAGCAAAGAGGAAAAGTTTTGAAGAAGAGATAACTGAGGAATTTGGTATTTAACCATATTTTCTCTCTTTTGCTGCTTTTACTAGGCCTTTAAATACTGGTGCTGGGTTCATAGGTCGTGATTTGAACTCAGGGTGAAATTGTGTTGCTATGAAGTAGTGCTTATCAGGTAGCTCAAGGATTTCCATTCTCCTCTCATCGTCGCCAGCTATACCACTGAAAACCAAACCTGCTTTCTCGAGTTCCTCAATAAAATCAGGATTTACTTCCCAGCGGTGTCTGTGGCGCTCATAGATAAGTTCCTTGGCATAGAGTTTGCGAGCAAGTGTGTCTTTCTTTATTTTTATTGGGTATGCTCCAAGTCTCATTGTACCACCAAGTTTGTCAAGCTCACGTTGCTCTTGCATGAGGTCAATGATCGGATAAGGGGTATGGGGATCTATCTCTGTGGAATTCGCTCCTTTAAAGTCTAGCACATGCCTTGCGAATTCTACAACTGTTAACTGGAATCCAAAGCAAATTCCTAAGAAGGGGATGTTGTTTTCTCTTGCGTATTTTACGGCCATTATCTTCCCTTCACTACCTCTGGCCCCAAATCCTCCAGGCACTATAATACCATCAACATTCTCAAGGAGTTTAACTCCTTCTTTCTCCAAATCTTCGGCTTCAATCCACCTTATCTTGACTTTCACTTCATTAGCTACACTTGAGTGCTTTAGGGCCTCTTTAATGCTTAGATATGAGTCAGCGAGTTTAACGTATTTACCGACGATTGCTATTTCCACCTCATCTCTTATTTCCTTGTACTTTCTGACCATCTCTTTCCAGGCCTTCAGGTCGGGTTCCCTATCATCGATTCCGAGCCTTTTTGTAAGGTATTTACCTAATCCTTCTTTTTCAAGCAATAGGGGCACTTCATAGGTATCCTCAACATCATAAGCAGAAATCACGGCTTCAGTAGGCACGTTTGTGAAGAGACTTATCTTTTTCTTTGCATTCTCTTCAAGTGGGTCCTCGCTCCTTGCTACTATCGCATCAGGCTGGATTCCCAATGATCGGAGCTCTTTGACACTGTGCTGAGTTGGTTTTGTCTTTTGCTCTCCTACAACTTTAAGCTTTGGAACATAAGTTACATGAACAAATGCTACATTATCCCTGCCTTCCTCAAGTTGCATTTGCCTGGCTGCTTCAAGGAAGGGCATGCTTTCTATGTCACCAACAGTACCTCCAATTTCAACAACAACTACATCATATCCATCTGCAATTTTTCTTATACGTTCTTTTATTTCGTTAGTTATATGAGGAATGACCTGTACTGTGGCTCCTAAATAATCTCCCCTTCTCTCTTTTTCTATAACAGTAGAATAGACTTTCCCAGTAGTTATGTTGTGATCAAAGGTTAAACTTGTGTTTAAAAAGCGTTCGTAATTCCCCAAATCAAGATCAACTTCTCCCCCATCGTCAAGTACAAAAACCTCACCATGCTGATAAGGGCTCATTGTCCCTGCATCGTAGTTGAGGTAGGGGTCGATTTTTATGTTTGTAGTTTTTAAGCCTCTCGATTTCATGAGCATACCAAGTGACGCGCTTGTTATTCCCTTTCCAAGGCCGCTCACTACACCACCGGTTACAAAGATGATCTTTGCCATGTTTAAACCTCCAAAAGTTATATTGTTTGTTGACATGAAAGAGCTTAAAAGTTTTGTTTAGAAAAAGCTAAAAACGATAAATTCCAAACTATAAATCCTAGCAAAAAAGAAGAAATTAATTGAAATTTTCAAAATCCATTTTTGTGGTTATTGAGTTCAATCCCCTCTTCTTTTCCATCGTGGAACTCCTTTATCTCAAAAACTTTTAATGGGACTTTTTTTAAGGCTTTTCCAACAACGGCTTTTGCTATTCTCTCAGCATGCTCCAAACTCTGGGCATTGAACACTTTAAGGGTAAGATAGATTCCTACAAGACCCACATTTCCAATAACAAAAGCACTTTCAAATGGTGAACCACAAACTGGGCACTGGGAATATCCTATTTCCACCCTTACAAAGTCCAGTTTTTCCTTATTTAATGCCTTTGCAACTTTTGAAACGGCAACGTTTATTGCATCGTCTGCACTTTCAACCTCTCTCACTATTATTGGGGCCTCAAGGACAACGATATAGTCTCCCATTTTCCTCACCCGAATGCAAACAGTCTGTCATCTTCTCCTTTAAACACTCCAAGTCTTACTCCGGCGTCAATAAATCCATGGGCATAGTTTAAAGCTGCAAATGCTGTGACGTAATCTCCTTTTTTGTAGTAGTATTCAGCGTCGCTATAATAGCTTTTTGCCATAGTTAAAAAGTCTTGCGCTACAGAAAAGAGAAGGCTTTTTTCATGTACTGCAATTTCTAGCCTCTCAAGAGCTTGTTTTGTGATTTCAAAGTACTTCTTAAGTTTTTCTTCGGTGATCTCCCTCTCCACCGGTCTCGCCTCGGTTGGAAATATTTTGGAATCCTTATAAATCTTAGCTTTTCCATTTAAAAATCCCACTTATTTGGAAGGGTAAGGGCTGAGTTAAACCCTTGTTCTTAAGCGAAACATTTATATTTGGGCTTCTACTTTAATGGTTTGGGCGGGCCCGTGGTCTAGACTGGTTATGACGCCACCCTTACGAGGTGGAGGTCCGGGGTTCGAATCCCCGCGGGCCCACCAGAAACCGAGCAAGTTTTTCATGAGTGTCACTTCTTTGGCGTTCTTTCCCATCTGTCTTGTATACGGCTTATATTTCTCGGGATTTTCACTTTCTTCTATTTCCATTTCATGGGAACTTCTAACACATTCCAAAAGGGTGTTTATAGCATCTGGGCCTATTCCTTCTATCTTCCCTTGAAATTCCTTAATTTTATCATCTGGGATATTATACCTTCTCCCGACATTTGCAATCCACGCTATTACTTTTTCTTTGACGTCACTCTTGGTAGATTCTTTTACTATCTAGAATATCTTACCCATAAGCTCGCTATGAACTCTCCTTTTCGGCTTCATCTTCAAATGTATCCTCCGGAATAAGCTCCATAAGGTTGTTTACTATCCATTTACAATTCTTTTTTTAGCACCTCGGTTGGATTTCTGTTTCAGTACAGTATAATCATGAGATTCTAGTTCTTTCTCCAAGTCTCATGTCTGATCTGGTTCTTGAAGCTTCTTCAAAAATGAGTGTCTAATATTCTTTGAGTTGCTCTTGTATCTCCTCTTTGTCCAATTCACCATAATCTTTTTTAAGTCGATCTTTTTTGTCTTCTATTGGAGCTTCCCCCACTTTATTCCCCGATAACTGGTAACTATATTTGGTACTAAAAAGGATTTCTTCCTATCCTAAACAAAATTATGTCCAAAAGCAAACACAAAACAAGTTCTTAAAGGTCCTATGGCGAGTACGCTAGATAATGCGGAAGATAAACGTTAAGAAGATGTATACCGACGTCCAGCTGTGTGAAACAAAATGATAGTTATTGTTATAGACGTCTGAGTAGGAGAACTACTATAGTGAAGCCTGCTATTAATGTGATTACAACATAGCTTATTGCTGTGGTTGTATCGGTTTTCTCGACTGTAGTTGTCACGTATTCTGTTGTTGAGACGGTCACCGTCTTTGTTTTGGCAATAGTTTCAGTTTCTCTTGATGTGGTTGTCACAGTTATGGGTGTTGTTATGGTTTCTGTGACTGTTTGGGCCCCCATAATGGTTAATGAACCCCTCAGCCAAGCTATATTAACCTCATACATGCCTGGGTCTTCACTAACCCACTCAAAAGTAACAGTTGTAGATTTCCTTGGTTCTAACATAACCTTCTTTGCATCTACGGTTACGTTATCTATCCTAAGCTTAACAGTATATGACCCCGGCGCTTCACCAACGTTTGTTACGTTAACTGTAATTTTGATGGGCTCTCTTGGCTGAACCTTGTTTGGACTTATAGTTAAGTTGCTCAGCCAAAAAGATGGCTTATACTCAACCGTATATGTACCCTCTAGTATTTCCTCTATAATTAACTCATCGATCATAATCTCGCATTCCTCGGCATGAAAACAAACGCCGCCTTCAGGAAGCGGAGCAGGGTCAATGTAATCCAGAACCACTTTATCGTCAACAAAGAGTTGAAAGGCATCGTCTATAGCAATAATAGTGAAGACGTACCACTTATCATACTCGACAAGCGGGGTTACTTCCTTAACTAACACTCCCTTCGGTGGTGGCTCATGTCTTATTAGACTAATGTGTGTCATTGGATCGATGCGGATCTCGTACCACCCGACTTTGGAGTCACGGAATCCAACGCCCAGACTTCCGTTCAGGATCTTGATTTTAAATTTGAAGACCAAATTTTTTTGGAAAAGATCCTCTGTCGAAACACATCCTTCTTTTAGCCTAAGAACTCCATTGACAACTTCAAAGTTATAGCCTCCTAATCCGTGTACAGTATTATTTTCAAAATCCTCCTCAAGGATGATCCTCGTTTTATTAACGATAATCTTAGGTGGAGTATATTCTCTCGCTGGGAGCACATCTTCATAACTTCTCGGAATCGTTGAAGCGGTATAATATTGCTTAATGATTTTATTAGGAGAAATGTATTCCCACCTTCCGGGAACAAGCTCGTGTGTACCTTCGGCCCACAGCCAAGGAAAGAATCCATCAATTATACCAGCACATTCTTCAAAAACTACCTGATAAAGACGCTGAATAACATCATTTCCAGTTAAAGATTCATTCTGCCAAAAAGCTTCTTCTCCCAAATGAGGATAGCCGAACTCCTCAAAAACGATGCCTTTGAGACCATATTTCTCTTTAAGCTCGTATGCTTTCAATGCAAACCTGTTAATGTATGTAGCCCACTCCTCGAAGGTATCTATTCCGTTACCATATAGATCTAAGCCCAGATAATCCCATCCACTCATGTTTTTTGGTAATTCCTCCGCTGGAATAGCAATTTTATTCTTCTCGTCCCAGATATACAACTGGAAAGCCCCTCGCACGAGGTTACCATGATATATTCTACGCAATTTAGGTAGAATTTCCTCGTCCCACTCCAGCGCTTTTTCGTTGCCGACGAACATCTGTAGCTCCTTTCTGGGGGCGAACATTTCAACACCATTCTCCTCAGCTATCCTTGCCCACTTTAAGGCTATTTGTGTGGCCTGATTCAGAAAGGCGTCTACGTCTAGTCTGAGCCCTCTACTATACTCATGATGAGCTCCTAGGCGCTCATGGTAAGTCATGAGATAGACTTTGAGACCATTCTTATGGAGATATTGTATTAAAGAGATCATCAGCTCCTCAGTCTTCTTTGATTCTTCAAGTAAATCCTCTATCGATGAAAAGTCATTAGGATTTGGAACAGGGCGATGAAAATCTATTAGTTTACCGTCCTCAGTGACAAGCACCCAAAGAACAATTTCTACCCAATTGGCTCCCATCTCTTTAGCCTTTTGAACAAGCTTTGAACGTGACCAGACTTCTCCGTCTATACATAATTCTCCCGTGCCATGTATCCCTTTAACAGTCACTCCTCTGATAGGTATTGCTCGACTTTCAGGTGTTTCTGGATCTTTAATAACGGAGCTTACTGGAGGATTCAACGACGTTTCTTCAACGCGATAAAGTCCACCCACTTGCTGGACCTGTAATTGACCATAAACCGGCGGAATAACAGAATAATTAATCCCAGCAATTAACAGGATGAGCAACCCTATGAGGAATTTTCTCCTCAATTCTAATCCTCCAATACTTATACCTACAAGGATACATAGACACATAATATAAACAATTAAGATATATAAGTATTATTTCTAACAGCAAATCGATATAAGTCCACCTTTATCGTAATACTTAGCTACAATAACAAACATTCTAGGTGAATTAACTAAAAGTTAACTCACCACATTATTAGGAGACGATATCCAAAAGAAACCTCGGGGATAATATTCTAAGAAGTCAAAACTGTAAAATACAAAAGAAAGAAAAACATTTGGGAAGACATTCAGCCTTGATAGACTATTTCAATAGTGTCTGCTGTGTTCTCCTCTTCCAATTGACATTGATGAATCAGTTCTTGTTTTGATGAATTCGAGGTTTCTGTGGGTCTTTTCCAGACTTGAAAAAGACTTGTTTACAATGAATTCAACACTAGGGTCATCAACTAGCTGGATAAGTTTTCAAAAAGCCTTTGTACGACGACCCACAACTATAATTGACTAAATACTCTCCCTAACAAGCGCATCAGGTAGGTCTCTTCTCCTCCTCTGGGAACTTCCACTTTTCACTTATCTTTGTTACCTGTTTGACAACTTCCCGCTCTTCTTTGCCCTTTTCAAGGAGCTTCTCGAGGAAAGAAATCAGATCGTCATAGGTCCCTCTCTCAATGGGAAACGGGACTTTATCCTTTCCACCAACAGCATAGGCAAATTTGAACGGATCAGGGGGATGGGTAACCGGGTCTTTCCAGGAGGGATGAACGTCATAAACCAACTCAAGAACGAGAGACAATGCTCTTAACGTACTTGGGCCTAGGCCCTTAATCAGCAAAAGCTCGTCATAATTACTTACACTAAGTTCTCTTGCTAGTTCCAATGCTTTTTTATTGAGTTCAAATCTTCCGAAGCTCTGATAGCGTTCCATTATCGGTAAAACTTCCCTTTTTTCATAGGGCTTGTAGAACAGTGGAGCATAACCTTTTGATAGGGCCTCTATGCTCTTAACCTCTCTTTCGATTTTTGTGGGACTTTCTGAAATTATGTCTAGGAGGGTTTTTTGATACTCTTTGCTTTCCTTCGCAATTGTATTCAGGCTATAATCGCTTTTTACCCCGCTTATTCCCTTATGTGGTTCCAAAGTAAAGGATTCGATTTTTTCAGAGAACCAGTGATATCTTCTCGCAAGCTTGATGCTTGGATTCATGCCCTGTTGCACGATGGTCCACCTTCCATCTTGGTCTACAAAGAAGACATGATGATAAAGTTGGTACCCGGTTTGTAAGGCCACTGTATCAACTTTGGCAACTAGTTTTGAAGTTTTTATGTATTCATCTGCATCGAGGCCGTATATTTCGCTTATTTGCTTTAATTCTTCGGGAGTTTTCCTACTCTTGGCACCTTTACCTCCTGCAGCTTTGATTCCGAGGTCTTCTTTAGAAAGCACCTCTTTTACCATCCCTGCAGTGACTGTAGTGCTCCCAGAAGAGTCCCAATCCATCCCGATTAGGTTGTTGAGTGCTTGGAACCACACTGGATCGGCCAGCCTCTCAAGAACACCCTGAGTGCCGTATTCGTCCACAAGAAGTTTTATGACAAGATCAGCTAACCGTTTCATTCTAAGGGCGAGCCATCTCGGAACATGTCCCCCATGTAGGGGGAGTTCTGCAATACCTCTCCTCATCATAGAATCTTGGATGCCCCTTCTATAAAAGATTTGGGTTAATTTAATAAATCCATTCTACAAAGGATTTCTTGCCATGAGAAGGAAACCAAAAACATTGCCCCCCACACTAAGAGACAAAAACCGCTACATAGCTTTTCAGGTTATTGGGGAGAGGCCTTTCAAAAAAGAAGTGATAAAGAAGGCCATCTGGGAGGCTTCTCTTAGAACTCTGGGTGAACTGGGAACTGCAAGGGCAAAGCCTTGGTTCATAAAGTTTGATGAAAAGACTCAAACCGGAATTGTAAGATGTGATAGAAAATATGTCGAGGAACTCCGATTTGCACTCATGCTGATAACTGAAATAAATGGTTCAAAAGCTATTGTGAGGACACTCGGAGCGTCTGGAACAATAAAAAGACTTAAAATGAAATTCTTGAGAGAGTTTGGGTGGAAGTAATTGGGAAAAATTTAATTATCCCTTTGCTGACTATCTACAGCGGAGAGTATATAAAGGATGTAAAGAAACCCCTAACATAAAAAATTACGATAACTTTAGAGGTGATGGAAAATGGCGTTTGTACCACCACAAGCCGGGTATGATAGGGCAATAACGGTTTTCAGCCCTGATGGAAGACTTTTTCAGGTCCAATATGCAAGAGAAGCTGTTAAGAGAGGCGCCACTGCAGTTGGAGTAAAATGTAAGGATGGCGTCGTTTTAGCTGTAGAAAAGAGGGTAACAAGTAGGCTTATAGAACCAGAGAGTTATGAAAAGATTTTTCAAATTGATGACCACATAGCAGCGGCCTCAAGTGGTATAATAGCTGATGCAAGGATTCTTGTGGATAGAGCTCGTTTAGAGGCCCAAGTCTATCGTTTAACTTATGGAGAAGCGGTTCCACTAACAGTTCTAGTTAAAAAGATTTGTGATCTAAAACAAATGCATACCCAATACGGCGGTGTCAGGCCATTTGGGGCTGCTCTTTTGATGGCCGGTGTAAATGAAAAGCCTGAATTGTTCGAAACTGATCCAAGTGGTGCGTATTTTGAATGGAAAGCCGTTGCAATAGGAAGTGGGAGAAACACAGCAATGGCAATCTTTGAAGAAAAATATAGGGACGAAATGACATTAGAAGAGGCAATCAAGCTGGCGGTTTTGGCTTTGTCAAAAACCATGGAAGAACCCTCCCCAGAGAGCATTGAAGTTGCAGTAATTCCAGTAAAAGAAAAGAAATTCAAAAAGATTACTCCAGAGGAAGTGGCCAAGTGTCTTGAAGAAGCTTTGAAAGAGGCCGAAGCTGAAGAAGTTCCAGAAAAAGAAGAAGACTATAGTGAGTTAGACAGCAACTACTGAGGTGAATGCTTATGCCAGTGAGTATCGACAAAGCAGTGATTGCTAGGTTGAAGACACATGGAGAAAATTTTGAAATACTAGTAGATCCATATTTGGCCAGAGACTTCAAAGAAGGCAAAGAACTTCCTGTTGAAGAAATTCTCGCCACCCCTTATATTTTTAAAGATGCCCATAAAGGGGATAAGGCAAGTGAACATGAAATGGAAAAGATTTTTGGAACAAGTGACCCTTATGAAGTTGCGAAGATAATTCTCCGAAAGGGAGAAGTTCAGCTTACAGCGGAGCAGAGAAAGCAGATGCTTGAAGATAAGAAAAAGCGAATAGCCATGATAATCCATCGGAATGCAGTTGACCCGAGAAGTGGCTATCCCCACCCCCCAGATAGAATTCTCAAAGCAATGGAAGATGTGGGGGTAAGGGTGGACATATTCAAAGATGCGCAGGCCCAAGTTCCAGATGCAATAAAAGCTTTGAGAAGGGTCTTACCGTTAAAAATTGAAACAAAGGTAATAGCTGTAAAGATACCATCGGAGTATAGTGGGAAGGCTTATGGAGAGGTAAGAAAATTTGGGAATATAAAAAGGGAAGAATGGGCGAGTGACGGGTCTTGGATGTTTTTGATTGAGATTCCAGGTGGAATTGAAGAAGAATTTTATGAGAAACTGAATGCCCTTACGAAGGGCACGGTTGTAACTAAACTTATAGAGAGGAAGGGACTATGAAAAAGATTTTTGTAAAAAATAGGGATTTAGTGGTTCCAGGGACACTCTTAGCACAGGGACCATTCAAAAATGGAAGAGGGACTTTTAAAGAAGGAAACAGACTGTACTCAAGTGTTGTTGGACTAGTCAGGGTTTCAAATGGCACTGTATCAGTGGTTCCATTAGAAGGCCCATATATCCCAGAAGTGGGGGATACAGTGATTGGCAAAATAGTTGATGTAAAATTCTCAAACTGGATAGTTGATATAGGAGCTCCTTACCAAGCTGGACTTAGGGTGCAAGATGTGATAGAGGGACGAGTAGATGTATTAAAGACGGATTTAAGGAAGATATTTGACATAGGAGATATAATCTACGCAAAAGTAAAGGCATTTAACGAGATTAATCAGATTGACTTGATTACCAAGGGAATGCCATTCAATGGAGGGCCATTAAAAGGAGGCCAGCTAGTAGAGATAACTCCATCAAAAGTTCCTCGTTTGATAGGAAAAGGGGGTTCAATGATAAACATGATAAAGAATCTTACAGGGACTAGGATTATTGTTGGCCAAAATGGATGGGTATGGGTTAGTGGAAGAAAAGAAGAACTTGAAAAACTGGCCATAGAAGCTATTCTTAAGGTCAACAGAGAAAGTCATACCCAGGGATTGACAGATCGCGTTAGGGAAATGCTTGTTAAGAGATTAAACGAGCTTAAAGAACAGGGAATTATTGAAGAAGTTCCGCAATTGGAAGAAGGTGAAGGACAATGATGGGAAAGCCTGAAGGACTCAAGCTTATTGATGAAAATGGGTATAGACTTGATGGAAGAAAGAAGTATGAACTTAGAAAAATAAAAATGGAAGTTGGAGTGCTTAAAAGTGCTGATGGTTCTGCCTATGTTGAGTGGGGTAAAAACAAGATAATGGCTGCAGTTTATGGTCCACGAGAAATTCATCCAAAGCACCTTCAAAAACCAGATAGGGCCATTTTGAGAGTAAGATACAACATGGCCCCGTTTAGTGTTGAAGAGAGAAAAAAACCCGGACCAGATAGAAGAAGCGTTGAGATAAGCAAAGTTATAAGAGGAGCCTTAGAACCAGCAGTTATTCTTGAACTATTTCCGAGAACTTCAATAGACATCTTTATAGAAGTTCTCCAAGCTGATGCTGGCACAAGAGTGGCTGGAATCACAGCAGCTTCATTGGCTTTAGCCGATGCTGGAATTCCTATGAAGGATCTTGTTGCGGCATGTGCAGCTGGGAAAATAGATGGAGAGATAGTCCTTGATCTCAATAAGGAAGAGGATAATTATGGAGAAGCGGATGTTCCAGTAGCTATAATGCCAATAAAGAACGATATAACTCTACTTCAAATGGATGGCTATCTAACTAAGGAAGAGTTCCTCGAAGCAGTGAAACTTGCAATAAAAGGAGCAAAGGCAGTCTATCAGAAGCAAAGAGAGGCTTTGAGAGAAAAGTATCTCAAAATAGTAGAAGAGGTAGGTGAGTGAAATGGAAATAATGGCTTCAATAATGAAAGATCACATCTTGCAATTACTCAAGGAGGACAAGAGAATAGATGGCAGAGGTTTAGAGGATTTTAGACCTCTAACAGTCGAAACGAATGTGATAGAAAAAGCTGAAGGTTCTGCTTTAGTAAAACTTGGGGATACTCAGATTCTTGTTGGTATAAAAGTTGACTTAGGGGAGCCCTTCCCAGATTTGCCCAACATGGGTGTGATAACAACCAACGTTGAGTTTGTTCCACTGGCATCGCCAACTTTTGAACCAGGGCCACCAGATGAGAGGGCCATAGAGCTTGCAAGAGTTGTTGATAGAGGAATAAGAGAAAGTCAAGCAATTGACCTTGAGAAACTTGTTATAGTTCCAGGAAAGTTGGTTAGAGTGGTTTTTATAGACGTACACGTTTTGGATCACGATGGCAATCTCTTAGATGCATCGGGAATAGGTGCAATTGCAGCATTGTTGAGCACGAGAATTCCAAAAGTAGAGTACAATGAGGAAACTGAGGAAGTAGTAATGCTGGAAGAATATGAAAAACTTCCAGTAACGAGGATTCCAATCCCAGTAACTCTCGCAAAAATTGGGGGCAACTTAGTCGTAGATCCAAACTTTGAGGAGGAACAAGTCATGGATGGTAAGATAACGATAACAACTGATGAAAATGGGTACATCTCGGCAGTTCAAAAAAGCGAAGGCGGGAGCTTTAAGCTCGAGGAGATTGCTTATGTGACAGATTTGGCATACAAGAAGGCCAGTGAAATTAGGGAGAAAATCCCCGGATTGTAAAGAAAGACTGATTTATGGCCTTTTTTCTTTTGGATTTTCTCTTTAACAAATTTCTCTTTAAGGCAGTAGGGGCCCAATAAAGTGAAATTCTAATTTACAAGCTTTTCAAGAAAAGGTTTATAAACTAAACTCTGGGTTTTTAGTTGGGTTTAGGAAAAGCCTTTTAAATGAAACTTCCTCAATACCCTTCAGTTTAAGATCACTAGAGGTGATGATCATGCCAAGAACTAAAAAAGTAGGATCCGCTGGAAGGTTTGGTCCAAGATACGGTCTCAAGATTAGAAGAAGAGTAGCTGCAGTAGAGGAGAAAATGAGACAGAAGCATACTTGCCCAGTATGTGGCAGAAAGGCTGTTAAGAGAATAAGCACAGGAATATGGCAATGTCAGAAATGTGGCGCAACTTTCGCTGGAGGAGCTTATTTGCCAGCCACACCAGCCGGGAGAATTGCTAAGAGGGGCGTCTCAAGTCCATGAGCCCCTTAAAAATTTTTGGTGATAACTATGGTAGAAGCATTATATAGGTGTGCAAAATGTGGGAAAGAGTTCAAAATGGATTTGGCAGCGGTTAGGGAGATTCGCTGTCCATACTGCGGAGCTAAGATAATCTACAAGCCCAGGCCTAAAGTGGGCAGAAGAGTTAAAGCCATCTAAATTCTGCTTTTTTAAAACATTCAAAAAGCTTTATAACTTATTTTTGATAAACTCACAAGTGATCAGAAATGATGCTGATAACAACTTCCCATCGACCTACAAGGAGGACAAGAAGCTTTGGGCATGACTTAGAGCGTATTTTTCCAAACTCGACCTATTTGACTAGAGGTAAAAAGACCGTGCAAGACCTTCTTGTTGAAGCATACGACAGGGGATACGAAAGGCTTTTGGTTATAAACGTTTGGAAAGGTAATCCTCTTAAAATGACTTTTATCAAGGTTTCTCCAGAAGATTGGGCATATATGGGCTATCTTTACCTTCACGGTATTAAACTTCAGCGAGAAATGGGGTTTAGAAATATTAGGCCGATTAGGGAGGAAATGGCACTCATAATTACAACGGCTGAAAATGTGGGGCTTGATCATGTTACATTTGGACAGGTCTTTGCTGAGCTCACAAATGGGAAGTTTGTTCCGAGAGATGGGAGAACTCTTCAGTATATAGCTGATAAATATAATACAGACGTTCTTGGAGCTGTAGAACCACATCCTAGGGGCATGGCGGTAAACTTCTATCGCTTTGATGTTTCAAAAGAAAATCCAGTAGGCCCCTTGATAAGTGTTAAAATATGGATAATGGAAGATGGCCGGAGATGGGATTACAAGGAAAAGCTCGGTATCAAGAGGAGCGAGGAAGTATGAGCCGGATAAAAGGTTCAATTGAACTAGACTTCCCAAACGAAGAAATTGCAAAGATTGTTTATGGAAGCGTTCTTTTTGAGCACAAAACTGTTCCATATAGGAGAAGCAGATTAGATTTTTCTTTGAACGGCTCTACAATAATAATGAGATTTACTGCAGAGGACAACTCCGCTTTAAGAGGCACTATCAATTCTTACCTCCGATGGATTAAAGTTGCCCTTGATGTTGCTGAGCTTTAGTTAACTATTTAAATGTTCTCTGAGAGTATAGCTCGGAATCACGATTATGGAGGTGTTGCTATGCAGAACATTCCACCACAAGTCCAAGCATTGTTAGGTCAGTTGGAGAGTTACCAACAGCAGATCCAACTTGTTATTCAACAAAAGCAAAGAGTTCAGGTAGAGCTTAACGATGCCAAAAAAGCTCTTGAAGAGATTGAAAAGACAGAAGAAGGAATTCCAATCTACAAAACAGTGGGCACATTAATTGTAAAGTCAACAAAATCAAAGGCCTTGGAAGAGGTAAAAGAAAAAGTTGAGACACTTGAAGTGCGTTTGAAGGCCTTAGAAAGGCAAGAGCAGAAACTTAATGAAAAGATTAAGGAACTTACCCAACAGATACAAAGTGCTCTTAGAGGAGGAGTAGCTGGTTAAATTTCTTTTTTAAATTTTGTGAGTGGTATATATGAAGAGAGTTATTCATATAGGCCTTCCGGAACTGAATGAAGAGGAACTCATGAGACTCGGAGAACTTGCTCAAGAAACAGCGATAGAGTATATTTTTGCTCATTTAACGAGAAGTGAAGTAAAGGATATTGAGGTAACAACAAAATTAAACCAGGGAGATACTCTCGATTTGGAACTTGAAATTTACTTGGAAGTCCCAATATTCGTGAAAGTGGATGTGGATAATCTAGTTGAAAAGGCTCTTGAAGAGGCATACAAAAAAGTTGAGGAAAGGTTGATAGAAATTGCAGGGAAAAATAAAACTTAAGCGGTTTTTAAATAAAGCAAAGGAGAATAATTATTCTTTTATGCTTTTGTGTCACCACAATGCAGATCCTGATTCATTGGGTAGTGCTATTGCTTTTTCAAGATACTTGACAAGCATGGGACTAAAAAATAGAATTGGGGTTGCTCAGAGTGTTTCTTCTTATGCAAAGAGGCTTCTTCAATTTGCTGAGGTAGAAAAAAATCCAAAAGTTGAGGAGGAGGTGATAGTAATATTTGACACATCCTCTCTTGAACAACTTGAACCCATTGATCTTCCCGAAGGAAAGATTGTTATAGTTATCGATCACCATGTTGAAAAAGAGAACCCTATAAAGGCGGATATCAAGATTGTGGATTCATCTAGGACATCTACAGCGGAGATAGTGTGGGATCTTTTTGAATATCTGGGTTTTCGCGATGAAATGTCTGTGAGAGCTATCTTGGCTGGAATTATTACTGATACTGCGAATTTTAGATATGCCAACGCAAAAACATTTAAAACCGTTTCTGAGATCTTAAAAATGTTTGAAATACAGATGGGGGAGATATACAATCTTGTAGTTCCGGTTACAGATGAAAATATCGATCAAGCGAAGAGAATGGCAATTTTGAAAGCTTGTCAGAGAATGGAAATTAAAAAGGTGAAGAGCTATATAATTGCGATTTCAAAGGTTTCTTCTTATGAATCGCTGGCGTGTAAGACTTTTCTCCAGTTGGGGGCCGATGTTGCGATTGTGGGGAGTGAAAAGAATGGAGTTAGAATCTCATCTCGTGCAAAAGAGCATTTAATTAAAAAAGGACTTCATTTAGGTAAAATCATGGAAAAAGTAGGCCCGATTATAGATGGTTCTGGAGGAGGGCATTCTGGAGCAGCCGGAGCAAACGGAAAGAAGAATCTTGATGAGGCCGTTAAGTTTTTAGTGAAAGAAATCGAAACTTTTCTAAAGAACTTGGGGTGATTCAATGAGTAGATGCCCCCTTTGTGGCGAGGTAATTAAATGGGAAGACCTTGTGGAACAAATGCTAGTATTGAGTAATTTTCAAGAGTTACTTAAAGATAAGGACTCTTTCTTGTCTGTCTTAAACAGTTTTGCATTTAAATGCCCTAAATGTGGTGAGGAATTCTATGGAAACAATTTGAATCAGAATGAAGCCAGCAAGGTTTTTGAACTCCTTAACGAATTCAATGGTAGTATTGATTATGAGAATAATAAAGTACGACTAAAGCTTACCAATTTGTTAGCCCTTGATCTAATGCTTGAGGAATGGGATAAGCGAGTTAAGACCAGTCGGTGATACTTATGATGGAAGATATATCGGATTTTGTGGAGAGGGGTGATTTTGGAAGTGCTTTGGATTTGGCCCTGAGAATCAAAGAACCACTCCCACGACTTGAAGCACTTTCATATATTTACCTCTATGTAGAAGAAGCTAAATACATGGAGGCGGTTTTAGGAAGAATGCTTGAAACAGTGGATTCTTTAAAGGAGCCCTTGGAAAAAGCTAGGGCCTTGGCATTGATTGGTTATACTCTTTTGGCCTCAGGAGATAGTAAAGGAGATTACTTCTTTAAAAAAGCTTATCAACTTGTTAAATCTATTGACCCTGCCCTTTGGAGGGCTGATGGGTATGGATACTTAGCATATTACCTGGCTCTAAGTGGAAAATACAGTGATGCTTTCTACTATTATAATGTTTCTTATGAGAGTGCGATAAGCTCCTCTGAACCATATTCCAAAATTCTCTCTTTTCTCTACAGTTTAGCTCAGCGAATTGTTGAGAGTGCAGATAAAATAAGGTCTCCAGACGCTAGGGAGTTCTATGAGCTTGCAGCAGAAATTTATGAAAATATCAGACGAAATCTTAGTGCACAAGAGCTGAGGAAAAAGGCCTCACTTATAGAAGTTGCAACACGAATGGGTAGTAAGGTGGTCTCAGATTTTCTTGAGAGAAGGGACTTAGAAAGTGCAGTTTTTGTTATCAAGTACTTGTCAGAGGAAGAAAAAGTTTTAGCGTTGCTGGAAGTAGCATATTGGCTTGTTCTTCATGATAAAAAAGGTTTGGGGAATAGTTTAGTAGAAGAGGCATTCAGAATGGTTGCCGAAAGAAAACTCCAGCCTGATGATGAGTCCCTTAAGGATATTGCGTTTAAATTCCTGAAAATAGGCCAGATTAAAGATGCCTTAACTATAGCAGCCATAATAACTAACAAGGAGATCGCTTCTCAGGTATTTGCTAGAGTTGCCTTGGCTTATGCTAGGAAAGGGGATAAACTCAAAGCTGTTACTGTGGCCGAGGCAATCTCTAACGAAAGCGTTAAGAAAGAGGTTCTAAAAGCGATTGAGGGTGATGAGGATGTGGGACACCAGTAAGGACTATCGTTTGCTTGTTGCAGAAAAAGCGGTAGAGCTTTTCCTAAAGACAATTGAAGGAGCAAAATTCAAAGGTAAATGGGATAAGAAAAGAGCTGTGCAACTTGCCAGGGAGATGATTCCTGAACTTCAGGCTCTGCGCTATTCTTATTTGGAGCCTTCGGAGCTCATTGAAACTCCTCAAATGAAAGACCTCAAAGAGAAGGTTGAAGGAATAATTGAGGCACTTGGGGGGGAAGAGTGGTATGTTAAGTTTTTAGAATTGGCTGATAGACATGAAAGGGAGAAACTTGAAGAATCCATTGCGAAAGTTAGATTTTTCTTGAATACGATAATGAATTTGGATAAAAGATTGGCCCTTGGAAAGATAAATGATCCAGTAATTGGTGTTGATATAAAAGTTGGGGAGGTTATGAGTGCTGGCAAGCATCCAAATGCAGATAAACTCCTTGTGTGCAATGTGAATATAGGAGATAGGGCTGTCACAGTAGTTACAAATGATTTGAGTGTAAAAGAGGGCCATAGAGTTGCTGTTGCAGTACTTCCACCTGTGAACTTCAGAGGGATAACTAGTGAGGGAATGTTTCTTGGAGCTGGTGAGGGAGTTTTGAAGGATGTTAATGGAGATATTGGGGGTCTCCCGAAGGGGATTCCTTTGGATGCTTTGAAGGAAGCCAGAAATCTGGTGGAGGCATTTTTGAAGGAGTGACTTTATTTTCACTTTTTGAAATGGTCATTTTGGAAGATTGGTTTTGAAATTTGTTGATTACTAGAGAAATCAATTTCACAAAAACTATAAATTATACGAAAGAGTATTATTTATTGGTGCTACAAATGGTGAGTTCATATTTTAAGAGCCTTCTTCTTGATCTCGGAATCAACAAAGAGCGAATTGAAATACTTGAGGGAAAAGGGGGGATACTTGAAGATGAATTTGAAGGCATTAGGTATCTCAGGTTTAAGGATTCGGTAGCCAACCTAAGAAGAGGGACGGTGGTTTTTGATTTTCATAATATTATACTTGGATTCCCCCATATAAAGAGGGTGGTACAGCTGGAAAATGGTATAAAAAGAGTATTTAAAAGAAAACCTTTTTATGTTGAGGAAAAAGTGGATGGGTATAATGTCAGGGTTGCTCAAATTGAGGGGAGAGTGTTTGCCTTTACTAGAGGAGGGTTTATATGCCCATTCACTACAGAACGAATTGAAGACTTCGTTAACATGGAATTCTTTAAAGATTACCCCAATTTGGTGCTTTGTGGAGAAATGGCAGGTCCAGAAAGTCCTTATCTCGTTGAGGGTCCACCATACGTAAAGGAAGATATTAAGTTCTTTCTTTTTGATATTCAAGAAAAGAGGACCGGAAGGTCCCTTCCTGTAAAAGACAGACTAAAAATAGCAGAAGAGTATGGAATTCCAAGTGTTGAGATTTTTGGCATTTATGATATTTCTAAAATAAATGGCCTTAGAGAGCTTATAGAAAATCTTAGGGAGCAACGAAGAGAAGGAATTGTGATGAAAAGTTTTGACATGAAGAGGATAATAAAGTATGTCACACCTTATGCGAATATAAACGATATCCGCATAGGTGCTAGAGTCTTTTTTGAGCTTCCTCATGGGTATTTTATGCAAAGGATTAAGCGGCTAGGATTCTATTTATCAGAGAAAAAAATTAGAGATGCAGAGTTTGAGAAGTACGCCACTGCTCTTGGAAAGGCTCTTTTAGAACCCTTTGTTGAAAGTATATGGGATGTAAGTGGTGGTGAAGAGATAGCAGAGGTCTTTACAGTTAGGGTAAAGCACATAGAAACAGCATATAAAATGGTCTCTCATTTTGAACGCCTGGGATTAAAAATCCACATTGAAGAGATTGAGGAAATGCCTAATGGCTATTGGAGAATAATGTTCAAGCGAGTTTATCCAGAAGCAACAAGGGAAATTCGGGAGCTATGGAATGGTCATGCATTCGTGGATTAATCTTCCTTAAACTTTTTATATTTCCGTACTGCATTCCAAAGTAGGGGTGAAAGAATGGACTGGAAAAGAGGTGCATATCCAGAGTTTGAAATAGAAGATGTTCTTGTCACACTCTTTTTGCTAAAGACTCCGAAAGGTCGTAAACAGATTTCTGAGGAATTAAATCTTGGGGAAGGTACTATTAGGACTCTTCTAAAGAAATTGGCTGCTTTAAATTTGATTAAATCTCAACAAAAGGGTCATTCCTTAAATGAAAAAGGTGTTAAGGTTGTGGAGGCAATTTTAGGCCTCTTTTCAGAGCCTGTAGAGGTCTGTTCAATAGAAGATTCCCTGACATATGCTATTGTCGTGAAAGACCCCCCCAAATTTAAAAGTATAGAGCTAAGGGATGAAGCCATTAGGTTCTTCGCAAAAGGGGCGATGATTCTCTGTTGCTTTAATGGGAAA
>Ga0209834_10000554_pt1 | contig 22719 bp, 21 predicted proteins | sample Mar14236cmmetaG_FD_184134 | JGI IMG/M metagenome (GOLD analysis project Ga0209834, IMG submission 184134) | Marine hydrothermal vent microbial communities from Guaymas Basin, Gulf of California to study Microbial Dark Matter (Phase II) - Marker... ...
TTTTGTCGTTCCGATGGCATTTTTCTTGTTTTTGTCATTTCGAGGAACGATAGTGACGAGGAATCTTATCCTAACAAGTAATAAGTTTCTTTATATCATACTCTTAGTTAATAGAATCAAGATGTTGTGGGGGATGTTCCCTATTTAAAGAATAATGAGGTTTTTGATAGATTTCAATACTTTTAGTTAACAGAATTTAAAATATTCTCGGAGGTGGTGAAATGTCAAATTTAATTGGTAGACGCATCAAATATCTGAGAGAAAAGAGAGGTTTCACTCAAACACAGTTGGCTCGCCTTGTCAACATAGGAAAATCGACGCTGTCGGAATATGAGTCAGGAAAAGCGAATCCAACAGCCGAGGTTATTAGAAAAATCGCCGATGTGTTGGACGTATCTGCGGATTATCTGCTTGGTTTAAAGGATACTTATGAAAAATTCAATGAAGTAGTTGAAATTGATGTGCCAGAAGTTGTGAAGTATATACCTCTATACGAGGTTGAAGTATCCGCTGGAAATGGAACCTTTCCAAATGGTTTCTACTACTCTGAAGCGATTCCTATTACATTTCCAAACATAGACTATGCTTTTAAAGTCATGGGGGATAGCATGGAACCATTGATAGCCAATGGATCAGTAGTTTTGGTTAAAGCCACACCGATTGCCGATAGCGGTAAGATGATAGTTTGCCTGTACGATGATTTGATACTTCTGAAATGGTTCTACAAAAATGGAAGCAACATCGTACTGCTCTCTGAAAATCCCGCTTATCCACCAATTGTGGTAAATGCTAATAGAAGATTCCAAATAATAGGAACTGTGGAGTCAAATATAAACAGCGGATTTGTGAAGAAATTCAAAGGGGATTTTCAAATCGATAATGATCTTTGATTAAGAAGCGTTTGTATCATCCTGCTCCTTATTTTGGGAATTAACCGACTTTCTGACTCGAACTATACTCCATATCTTTCCCATCCACGGTACTATATTGGTTGTATACATTTCTTTAACCAAATAAAAGAATCCAACTTTTTCTGCAGGACCAATATCCAATTTTGATATCCTTATCGCTGCGATTAACCTCAAGATGAAGGAAATTAAAAATGCTATCCTTATGGAACTGAAGTGCCACAAACCGATCTGTAAATCGATATTTTGAAATGTACTAACTATGAAACCAGATAATACGGAACCCAGGAAGAGAGAAAAATTCACAGTACCGTTGAATATTGCGAACGCTTCTGTTTTCAGTTCTTTTGGAGATACAACTATAAGCGTATTGAAAATCAATGGACCAGTTCCAGCGGTTATGAAGATACCTATAAAAATTTGGACAATCAAGATGTAAAGAAATGATGGAAGTGCAAAAGCCCACAGCAATATTGCAAAAGCCTGCATCAACACACACAACTTCAAAAGATACTGAAAACCGTATTTATCTCCAGCGTTGCCCCAAAATGGTTGGAAAATCGTTCCCATGAGCATTCCAATAGCGTTCAATAATCCTATAGTTGTGTAATCGAACTTCAGTTCTTTTATTAACATCACGTTTATGTATGGACCTATTAAACCGAGTGCAAAGTACCACAGGGCAAAACCGGACAGAAAATTCTTATAATACTCGTACTTGAGTAAGAATTTGATCGCTTTGAATGGATTCAATGAACTTTCAGTTGGCCTATAGGGCGGTTCATCTTGGAATCTAAGAATTAATCCATCCATGAAACCTATGACTCCAGCTATAGAAAAAAGAACAGCGAAACTTTTGAATCCCTTACCGAAGATATCCAATATACTTCCAGCAATAAACATCACTGGTATTTGGACAAAGCCGAGTATGAAATTTCTAAGACCAAAATATCTTCCAAGTCGTTCAGAAGGCACTAAATCCGCCATCCAACTTTGCCAAGCGGGAACGGACAAAGCAGCTGTTATTTGTATATATAGAAATATGCTCAAGGCTATTGGTATCCTAAGATGCTTTGGTAAAAATGGAACGATCGCGAAAGTTAAGAAGGATGTTCTTGAAGGCCATAATAGCCAAAAAACATATTTTTTTCTGCTTTTTAACTTATTTGAATACAATGGGGCAAGCATTTGAAGGAAATTAGCCAAAAAAGGTATCGAACCAAACAATCCCATTATCAAAGGATCTGCTCCAAGCCAGAGAAAATATCCTGTCACGTAAGGACCACCAAAAAACTGAAGAGCAGTTACACCCAGAATACCTTCTATTATTGCGATCTTCAATGCTTTATTTATTTGTTCTTGAGTAAGTGGTTTCAAGATGATTCCTTCTTTTCCATCTTTTCTATTGTTAACGTACCTATAGAGTATTTTAAAACTAATTTGTCCTAAAGATTCTTTCTCAAAATTGAACTTTATGAAACAGTTCTGTTTATCTGTTCAATTCGATTGATTTGGATTTTTTATATTTCTTATGCACACTTTTGAAAATTGCATCGATTATCACGCTGAGTGGTAAAATATTCATAAAAGTTGAAGAAGGGAGGAACAAGGATTGAAACATTCTGAGGCTTTAAGAAAATTGAAAGTGGCTAAAGGACAAATCGAATCAGCAATGAGAATGATAGAGGACGAAAGATATTGTATAGATATATCCAAGCAAATCTTGGCTACAATCTCACTGTTGAAGAAGGCGAATTCAAGCGTTTTGAAAAAACATATCGAGACCTGTGTTAAGGAAGCGATGAAAACGGCGAATATTGATGAAAAACTCGAGGAGCTCGAAAAGATCATGGATTATCTTGAAAAAACAATATAAAACTTGACAAAGTAAATTAAGTGTGATATATTTTTTGTGAATGATATCCTACCCACGTGGGTAGGATTGGAGGAAAGAAAAATGACTTCAGAGATCATAGAACAAAAAGTGAAGGAAGAAAAAATGAGTTTTTCAGTGACAGGTATGACCTGCGCGACATGTGCAAAAACGGTTGAAAAAGCTTTATCTAAAATAGAAGGGGTTAAATTCGCAGCGGTAAATCTTGCAACTTCAACAGGATTTATTGTTGCCGAAAAAAAGATACCACTTGAAGTTGTACAAAAGACAGTTGAGGAAGTTGGATATGGTATATCTATCGAATCACCACAGACGCTTGAAGAAATGCGTTATAAAGAAGCAAAGAAAAACCTACTACTAAGCTGGATCGGTACAATTCCTTTGGCAATACTTATGCTTATCAACATGTTAGCTTTTAAAATACCTGGCTTTGAGTTTCTGGAACTTTTTGTAGGTGGTTTTGTGATATTTTACGCAGGTAAGAGCACAATAAAAGGCGCATGGATAGCTTTAACTCACAAGCATACAAATATGGACACATTGATATTTTTTGGTGCAGTTGCTTCTTGGACCACTACTTTGCTTTCACTTCTTGGATTTCCAATAGCTTCTTTTGGTGCAATAGGTGCAATGATAGTTGCTTTTCATATCACTGGAAGATTCATAGAATCGCATTTGAGAGATAAAGCTGCAAAGGAAATAAAGACTCTTCTCAAGTTACAAGCAAAAGAGGCTCGTGTTTTAACCGATAAAGGTGAATTGACAATGCCAATAGAAGCTATCAAAAAAGGATTTATAGTTCTTGTGAAACCAGGTGAGAGGATTCCTGTAGATGGAGAAATAATCGAAGGAGTCTCTGGGATTGATGAATCAATGATAACAGGTGAATCCATACCAGTTCAGAAAACCATTGACGATGAAGTAACTGGAGGTTCACTCAATCTAACGAGTCCTTTGAAGATAAAAGTCACTAAAGTTGGAGAAGATAGCTTTCTCTCTCAAATGATAAAACTAATACAACAAGCCCAAGGGACAAAAGTTCCTATTCAGGCTCTTGCAGATAGAATAACCATGTGGTTTGTTCCAACGATAATAACCTTGGCTTTTTTAAGTTCGGTTGTATGGTACCTAAATTTTGAAAGACTTTCACCGTTTATTGAATCAGCAAGTAAAATCTTTCCTTGGATAATGACTGGTAATGATCCACTCTCATTTGCAGTATTCGTTTTTGTTGCAACCATAGTGATCGCATGTCCATGTGCCCTTGGACTCGCCACACCAATGGCCTTAGTGACGGGCACAGGGCTTGCAGCTAAAAGAGGATTGATAATAAGAAATGCCGAAGCGATACAAACGTCTAAAGAGGTTAAATTCGTTTTGACGGATAAAACAGGAACGATAACAAAGGGTAATCCCAGGGTTGTAGAACATAACTTGTCGAATGAGGAATATGGAATCATCAGCGGTATAGAGAAAAACTCCGATCATCCACTTGCAAAAGCTATATACTCACTCATGGAAAGTGAGACGAAGCCAAATCATGTTGAAGAAATTCCCGGTCAGGGAATAAAAGCGAGCGTTGGAGATGATGAATACTTTATCGGTAAACCTGAAAATCCTGAACTATATGCTAAACACTTTGAGTTAGGAAGAACGGTTGTTGAGGTGAAAAAGAATCAGACTCCGTTGGGTTATATAGTTATAGAAGATCCAATAAGAATGGATTCCAAAAGTGCTATAAAAGAACTTAAGAATATGAAAATAACACCCGTAATGATAACAGGAGACAACGAGAAAACAGCTTGGGCGGTTGCTAAAACTGTTGGGATAGAAGAGGTCTATTCTCAGGTAAAACCTTCCGACAAGCTTGATATAGTTAGAAAATATCAGTCAAAGGGTTCTAAAGTTGTAATGGTTGGTGATGGAATGAACGATGCGGCGGCTTTAAAAGGTGCTGATGTTGGAATTGCCATAGGTTCAGGAACTGATCTTGCAATAGACAGTGCAGACATAATAATAACCAAAGGCGGGATATACAAGATAGTTGATGTAATAAGTATATCTAAATTAACATTCAAAGTCATAAAACAAAATCTCTTTTGGGCTTTCTTTTATAACACAGTTGCAATACCAATGGCAATGGCAGGACTCTTGCATCCGGTGATAGCAGAGATAGCGATGGCGGTGAGTTCTATAACGGTCGTTCTTAACTCGTTGAGGATCGGTAAAATCAAATTTCGCAGAGGTGAAACTGCTTTGGATGCCTAAGTAAATGAAAGATGAGGTGAAAGTATTCAACGATGAATTGAAGGATCAGGAGAACAATGGGCAATCGAAAGGTGGAAGTACTGAAATGAAACGGAGAAAGTTAAGGAATATGAGTACGGGAAAATATTGCTAAGGAGGTCTGTAAAATGAATTACGTGTTGAGTGTCCCAAATATGTCTTGTAATCATTGTGTGATGAGAATAATGAAGGCTTTAAAGAAAATTGGTTTAGAGGATTTTAAGGTTAAACTTGAAGATAAAAAGGTTTATTTAACAACCGATGATATTCAAAAAGTTCTTAAAGAACTCGAAAAGATAGATTATCCTGCGACTATTGTATCGTAACTTTGATGAATGGAGGAATTCTTATGTGCTGGTTTTGGTGGTCAAATTTTGGGTATTGGGGATGGTTTATAATGGGAATAATAGGACTCGGTATACTTTTATTGTTTGGGTATTCGATTTACAGATTCTTTGAAAAACGGCAACAAGAAAGTGATGTGAGTAATTACACTTTGAGAAAAAACAGATCTTTGGAAATACTGAAGGAACGTTTGGCGAGAGGTGAAATCACAGAGGATGAATATGAAAGACTCAAAGAAAAACTGTTTTCTTAATGGATGTTGATCTCAAGTTGAACTTCCTGGAATCCATAAATTCTAAGGAGTTCGACGGTTTGAATTTGACAATTTTAGAATAATATATTAAAATTATAATTGGCTAACATATTTTGGGAGGAGTGATTCCGATGTTCGTATTTTTAGACAACTGCAGAACAACGAAATTGAATGAAAATGTGCTCGATGAAATGAAAATATATTTCTTCGAAAAATTTCAAAGACCGAATGGAATTTATTTGAGTGCTCAGGAAGTTCACGATGACGTTACAGAGGCTCGAGAGTACTTTGCAAGTACTATAAACGCTAAACCCGAGGAGATTGTTTTCACATCTGGTGCCACGGAAGCAAATAATATGGCTCTATTTGGAGTAGCAAAAAAACTGAGGGATAAGGGTAATCATATAATTGTTTCAGCTATAGAGCATGGTTCAGTGATGAGCATAGCAAAAAGGCTTCAAAAAGACGGATTTGAGGTGGAATTCTTACCTGTGGATTCAGAGGGTATGATTAGATTGGATTTTCTCGAGAAAATGATAAAACCCTCAACTGTGCTTGTGAGCGTTATATCAGTTGCACATTTTGTTGGTTCACTGGAACCATTGAAGGAAATATCAGAGATATTGAAAAAGAGTGATCACAAGATATATTTTCACACGGATGCAGCGGAAAGATACGCTAAACTACCTATAGATGTTGAAGAGTTTGGGATAGATTTAATGAGTGTCAGTGGTCACAAGTTTCATGGTCCAAAAGGTATAGGATTCCTGTACATAAAAAAGAACACACCGATAGAACCTCTGATTTTTGGTGCAAATTCATTCGATAAGAGACGTCCAGGCGGCGAAAATGTTCCGGGCATAATGGGAATGAAAAAAGCTGCTGAGATCGCTTTCAAAGATATGAAAAGTAACATCAAAAAATTCTCGGAACTGAGAGATTACATGATCGATAGAATAGAAAAAGAAATACCAGATGTTGTGCTCAATGGAGCAAGGGGCGAAAGGAGAACACCATACAATGTGAATTTCAGTTTCAAGTATATCGAGGGAGAAGCGATAAGCTTGGCGTTAAGCATGGAAGGGGTTGAAGTTGCGACAGGTTCTGCATGTGCTTCTGAGAATTTACAACCAAACTATGCTATACTTGCGATAGGTGGGGATCATGCCAGAGCTCATGGTTCTATAAGGTTCACTTTCGGTTTTGAAAATACCAAAGATGAGATAGATTTCGCGATTGATAAACTGAAGGGGATCGTCGAAAGATTGAGAGCTATGAGCCCTATAAAATCTGATGATGATTTGAAGAAATACATGGGAACTGGTGAAGAGCTTCATAAAGATGAGGAGGTAGATAGCAATGCTTAAATACAATGAGCTTGTTATCCAGCATTTCAAAAATCCAAAAAATCTTGGAAAAATAGAGAATCCGGATGCTCAAGCTACGGAAGGCAGTGTTGCTTGTGGTGATATGATGAGTGTCTATTTGAAAGTGAGGGATGGAAGAATAGAAGATGTTAAATTCGAATCGTACGGTTGTGCAGCGAACATAGCAACAGGTTCCATGATGACTGAAGTCATAAAAGGTATGACACTCGAAGAGGCTGAAAAAATAACATGGAGAGATATAATAGAGAAACTCGGTGGTCTTCCTAAGTCCAAATATCATTGTAGTAACCTTGCAATAGATACTTTGAAAAAGGCCATCCAGAATTACAGGGAAAGTATGAAAGATTCAAAAGTGGAGAGCGTGTGAATTTTGAACTAAGTTCACCGTTGCTTAGTCTCAATGTTTCTCAAGTAAACCAAGATGTTTGAGATATCTGCCGGGGTTATACCCGGTATTTTCATTGCTTGTGCGAGATTTATGGGATTGACCATTTGAAGCTTTTCTTTCGCTTCCGTTGAGAGGTTTGGTATTTCAGAGTAATCGAGATTTTTAGGTAAGATAAATTTTTCGTACTTTTCGAGTTCTCTTATCTCCTTGAGCATTCTCTCTATGTATCCACCATATTTCAACTCTATTTCCAGTTGCTGTGCAACTTCGACATCGTATATTGGTTCAGGATCAAATTTTTTCAGCTTCGAGTAACTCAATTTTGGCCTTTTCAAAAGTTGAGATAAAGAAATGGTTTCTTTGATTGGCTTCTCTCCGGAAGCAACAAGTAAATCATTCAATTCAGCTGAAGGTTTGATTTTGATGTTTTTCAATCTTTCAAACTGATGATTCAATTCTCTTTTTATGTTCAAAACCCTTTCGTACAGATTTCTCGGGGTTAAACCTATTCTGTAGCCTATTTCAGCCAACCTAATGTGAGCATTATCGTGTCGTAGAAGAAGTCTGTATTCTGCTCTGGATGTTAGTAATCTGTAAGGTTCATCCACTCCTTTAGTGGTTATATCATCTATCAAAACTCCTATGTATGCTTGAGATCTTTTGAGAACCAAAGGAGCCTCTCCACGAAGTTTTAAGGATGCATTTATACCTGCAATTAAGCCTTGAGCTGCAGCTTCTTCATAACCACTTGTACCGTTTACTTGACCTGCGAAGAACAGTCCCTCAATCTTTTTACTTTCAAGCCATGGGGTCAACTCTCGGGGATCTATGTAATCATATTCGACCGCATAGGCGGGCCTGACTATTATCGCATTTTCCAGCCCTGGAACAGTCCTTATGAATTTGACCTGAGCTTCATAAGGCAAACTTGTACTCATACCGTTCAAATAATATTCTTGTGAATTTGCGCCTTCTGGTTCTACAAAAACTTGGTGAAAATTTCTATCTGAAAATTTTAAAACTTTATCTTCTATTGATGGGCAATATCTCGGTCCAACACCACTTATCAGTTTTACCTGACCATAAAGAGGGGAATAGATCATGTAATCTCTGATGATCTTGTGGGTTTTTTTGTTCGTACGAGTAAGCCAGCAAGGAAAATCCTTTGGAAGCACCTTAGGCTCAGATGAAAACGAGAAAGCCCAGGGTTCATCATCGGTATCCTGTCTTTCCATCTTGGAAAAATCTATAGAGTTTTTCAAGATTCTTGCAGGTGTTCCCGTTTTAAATCTTTTCAATGTATGTCCAAGTCTCATCAAACTGAAACTCAATTTGTTAGCTGGCATCTCTCCAATTCTTCCAGCTGGAAATTTGCTTGGCCCAATGAATATCCTTCCTCTGAGAAAAGTTCCAGAGGTTATTATCACGGACTTAACTTTATAAAATATGTTGAAATTTGTGACAACACCTTTGATTTTTCCATTCTCAACTACTATATTTTCAACAATACTTTGTCTTAGATACAATCTCTGTTGAATTTCAAGTTTATTTTTCATTATCTGCGAATACTTGTATTTATCTATTTGTGCTCTCAATGCCCAAACTGCAGGGCCTTTTCCGATGTTCAACATTCTAATGTGTAACATACTTTCATCGGTAGTCTTTGCCATTTCACCACCGAGTGCATCTATCTCTCTAACAACAACACCTTTTGCTGGTCCACCTATGGACGGATTACAAGGTGCCCAACCCACGTTATCAGGATTCATCGTGAATAGAATAGTTTTAAATCCTAATCTTGAACATGCAAACGCCGCTTCGATACCAGCGTGTCCTCCACCAATTACCGCAATATCAAAAATGGTATCATCTATCATACAGCATCACCCGATATTCCTTCCCTCATTTTGATGGCAATATATTTACCAATATATATGAAAGGAGTATCTACTGCTGCAACGATCAATTTAAAAAGGTATGTTGTCAAAAGTACTTGCCACCAGACATTAAAATCAAAGACACCTAAAAAGGCAATCGAACAGAATACAACAGAATCTATCAACTGACTCACCATAGTTGAAAAATTGTTTCTCAACCATAAATATTTGTTCTTCATTTTCTTTTTCCAAAAGTGAAATGCCCAAACATCATGAAGTTGTGAAAGAAGATACGCGGATAAACTCGCTATGGATATCCTTGGCATCATTCCAAATATGATTTTCAAATGTTCACTTGCAAAATCACTCGTATCAGGTTTGAACAAGATGGCCAATTGCATATAAATTGTCATAGCGATCAACGCTGCGAAACCTATGAAGACCCCTTTTTTTGCCTCAGATTTTCCATAGATTTCTCCAAGCAAATCGGTGGCAAAGAATATGGAACCATAGAGTATGTTCCCAAGTGTTGCAGTTAAACCGAAGATTCTCACCGTTTTAGTGACCTGGATGTTACACACAATGATACTTATGACTATTAAAGCATACAGCCCTTCTTTCTTAAATATCTTGAACATGATTATCGCTATGGAGAAATCAATCAACATGAATAAAAACCAGAGAATTTCGTTTAGCAAATCTTCAACCTCCCTGTTTTAAATCGATTAGATAGTATTTCGTTAAAAATCTATTATATATTATTTCAACTGTTCTCTGACAAAGCGTGTAGAGAATCTTTTTCGTAAAAGCTGACGAATTTGGGATTGAATATTAGTTCAATGGTCCCAATTGGTCCGTTTCTCTGTTTTCCAATGATTATCTCTGCAACATGAGGTTCTTTCGAAATCTGTACATTCTCATCACTGTTCTTTTTTTTACTATAGTATTCTTCTCTGTATATGAATAGGACGACATCAGCATCTTGCTCAATTGCACCTGATTCTCTTAGATCGCTTAATCTCGGTCTTTTGTCTTCACGTTGTTCAACTGCCCTTGAAAGTTGTGATACCGCTATCACACTTACGTTGAGTTCCCTTGCCAACAATTTGAGAGACCTCGATATTTCAGATATCTCTTGTTGCCTATTTTCGTTTCTTCTTGAATTGTGCATCAACTGTAAATAATCCACTACAATCACATCCAACCCATATTCTTTTTTCATTCTACGTGCCTTCGTTCTCAAAGTTCGCGGATCAAGTGATGGTTCATCATCAACTATGATTTTCGATTTGTAAAATTTAGAGGCAGCATTAGTTAAGCGTTGCCATTCTTCTTCGTTCAGATAACCGGATCTGATCTTTGAAAGTTCAACAAAGGATTCTGCCGAAAGCAATCTCAAAGCTAACTGTTCTTTTGACATTTCGAGGCTGAATATACCAACTGTTTTATCGAATTTTAAAGCCATATTCCTCGCTATGGAGAGTGCAAAAGCAGTTTTACCCATGGAAGGTCTTGCGGCAACTATTATCAAGTCGGATGGTTGGAATCCCATGGTCATATTATCCAAAATTCTATAACCTGTTGGGTTTCCTGTTATCAATATTTGTCCCTCTGGAGATTCTCCACGTTTCTTCAGTTTTTCAATATTTTCGAATGTTCGGTGCATTATGGATTCCATAGCCGAGTAACTTTTAGTTATTTGATCCTCACTTATGCGGAATATAGTTCTCTCTGCCTCATCGAGTATCGTTTCAAGATCATTTTCAGAGTATGCCGATTCGACGATCTTTGTTCCAGCACTTATTAATCTTCTCAATATGGATTTTTCTTTCACAATCTTTGCATAATGGAGTGCATGCGCAGAAGTAGGTACGGCATCAGCAAGTTGGGCTATTTTCAATTCTCCTCCGAGTCTATCTAATATTCCTTTTCTCCTCAATTTTTCACACAGTGATACTATATCAATCGGTTCGGAAAGATCATACAATTCTTCCATAGCTTCGAATACACTTCTGTGGAAGTCCAGATAAAAATCATTGTAACTTAAAATTTCCATAACATCTCCAACGATCTCTGGATCTATTAAAATACTTCCTATAACGGCTTCCTCTGCTTCCAAACTTTGTGGTGGAATCTTCATATCCATCTGATTGACACTCCCCTAAAGTCCTATTTTACAGTAATCTCCACGGCTGGTTTGTTTTTATCGCCAAATCCAATCACAGCATCCCAGATTTTTTCCTTTATATAGTTTAAATCCACCTTGTTACCTTCATAAACGACTACTAAAGTTGTGGAATTGTCCGTAGGTTCATTGCCAGTTTTGGAATCATAAATTCTGTAATTCTCCACGTTACCAGATAAATATCCAGAATCTTTTAATATCTGTATATCCGTTATGGAATTGTTGATCAAATAGTATATTTGAAGAGCAGCGGATATGTTTCTGAGATTGAACGCTACTTGGGTTGCTTTCGCTTTTTTCAGTGCTCCAACCGCTGTAGGAGTCGCTATACTCAAAAGTGTAGAAATTATCGCCATCACTATTATGAGTTCGATTAACGTGAAGCCATCCCTTTTTTCCATACCATTCACCTCTTGCTTGCTCTTCTGTAAGCAGTTTCAAATATTTTGATCACGAAATCATTGTAGCTTATTCCTTGTGCAGTTGCCATTTTCAGAATGTCTGAATACACTGGGACAAGCATAGGCATGGAATTTACCTCTAAGAAGAACACTTGATCACCTTTAACCCTTAAATCCATACGGGCGTAGTCTCTCAATCCTAAAATTCTGAATATCTTCTTAGCGTATTCTTTTATCTCATTCGCCAATTTCTCACTTATTCTTGCGGGACATACATAATTGGTCTGCTCGCCGTACATATGTTTTACTCTATATGAATAAAATCTTTCGAGACCTTCCGGTAGTGTAGAAAAATCTATTTCAAGTATGGGAAGAACTTCAAGCTCATTACCTGGCCCTGTGTTTCCTACAAGTCCAACACTCAGTTCTATACCATCTATAAATTCTTCAACGAGAGCAGCTTGGTCGAATTCTGCATGGATTTTTCTAACAACTTCTCTCATATCTTCAATGTTATCAACCACTGATTTTTCAGTTAACCCTTTTGCACTACCTTCGCGAATTGGTTTAACAATGTATTTTTTCTCGATTCTCATGTTATTTGGCAGTTCTCCAATGTCGAATATCATAAAATTTGGTGTTGGTATTGAATATTTTTGAAGTATTATTTTAGTTGTTCCTTTGTTCATGCATATGGAGTGTGTGTATGCTGAAGGACCAGTGTATGGAATGCCGAGATAATCTAACACGGCTGGAACGTGTGTTTGGCGTGTTTCTTTTCCGCCATGGGTTGAAAGGTTGAATACAAAATCGACGTTTCTTATGTTTCTCACAAAATTTTCATCGAATGGTATTATTACAGTATCGTACTTGAGTTTTAATGCATTTAAGACGGATATAATCATTTGCTCTTCATCCTTGGATGGATTCAAGTCGTGAACAACGGCAATTCTCACTCTTCCACCTCCTTCTAATTACTCGATTCTGTTAACTAAAAGTATTGAAATTTATCAAAAACCTCATTATTTTAAATAGGGAACATCCCTACAATACCTTGATTCTGTTAACTAAGAGTACAAAAAAACTTATTGCTTGTTAGAATAAGATTCCTCGTCACTATCGTTCCTCGGAATGACAAAAACAAGAAAAATGTCATCCCGAATTCTCTTCCTTTGTCATCCTGAGCGTAAGCGAAGGATCTTTCATCGCTAACGCTCCATCGGAATGACAAAGAAAATGTCATCCCGAACGTATGTGAGGGATCTTACTTCCACTTGCTATTACTTTTTATACTTTTCAAAGACTTCTATAATATTCATCTACTATTATTTTTGCTTCATTGAATATCATCATCACTACTAGTTAACACTATCGAGCTTATAAAAGAGATTTCTTCATAATTTCTGTTTTTATTCTACCCTCCTCTTTTTTTTCTGTCCAGTTGTGGAAAATATCGCTTCCAATTTTATTTATATTTAACCTGAATGGATTATAATAAAATAACAAAAAAGGAAGGGAAGATATTTGGACAAACGAAGAGATATATTAAAATATTCAATACTTGAGATATTTGTTTATGCTAACATGAGTGTTTTGATGCTCATGAGTCATTATTTCAATTCTCAGGGTTTTTCCCCCAGTCAGATAGGAATCCTCGTTTCTATCTCACCCACTATGACTCTTGTAGCTAATCCATTTTGGTTTTATATGAAGAGAAGGCTCAAAAGTGGTAAAGTAACCTTGTTCGCGATATTTCTCGGCATTCTGTCAACAATTTGGTTTGTCTACTTTACAAAAGGTTTTTTCGCTAAATTACTTTCTTATGCTCTCATCACCTTTTTCTTCAACGGAGGGACTCCAATATCTGAATCAATTGTTATATCAGGTATGAATCATTTTAACGGAGACTATGGAAAGATTAGAATACTCGGCTCCTTGGGTTTTTCTGTGTCTGCGTATATACTTGGTTATCTTGTAAAAATCGATTTCAAATATATGTTCCTGTTCTCAAATATATTCATTTTAACGGCTTTAATTGATTCCATATTTTTAACTGAATATGAGTATCATGAGATTACAACGAGTGATAAAAAAACAAAGGGCTCGATCTTCGAGTTCTCGTTGATGTTGATGTTTGGCGCATTCGCAATATTTTCAACTTTTTCGGGGAACACTTTTTTCACGGTTTTGGTGAAAGAGTTGAATTTGGATCCAGTGGTTGTTGGAAAACAGGTGTCATTGATGGGGTTCAGTGAGATACCATTTCTTTTCTTTGCGGGGAAAATAACCAAAAAGATCGATAATAAATTTTTGTTATCGGTAGGGCTCCTTGCTGTCGGTGTGAGATGGTTTTCAACATCGTTCGTCACCAAAGAAATTCCGCTTTTGACGCTTCAGCTGTTGCAGGGTTTGAATTACATAGTGGTTTATTACGCCATTTTGACCTATATTCATAAATTCATTCCCAAAAACTTTAGAGATACAGCACAAGCGCTTTATTGGATGGTAGTCACAGGCTTAGCGAACATTGCTGGGACACTAATCGGAGGCTTTGTCATCGAAAAGATAGGAGTTATAAATAGCTACAGGATCTTAGGGATCCTGGATCTCGTTTTAGGAACGATATCGATAGTAACATTTTGGTTTTCGGAAAGGCTATTAAACCGTTTGTATAGAATCTAAGCGCTCATCTATTAAATCTTTTAAGTATGTTGCATCTACATAGAGACCCTTTTCTTTGAAATGTTGTACGAGTTTCAAGTAAAATTCATTATCGGATATTGTTATGGAGTTTGCGATCACCACAAGTTTTCTCTTTGCGCGCGTTATTGAAACATTCAACCTTCTTATATCTTCCAAAAAACCGAGTTCAAATTCTTTATTCGATCTAACGAGTGAAACTATTATGAGTTCCTTCTCTTTACCCTGAAATCCATCCACGGAACTGACCTGTAAGTTTTCTGACTGTAACATTCTCTTTATTAAATCCACTTGATCGTTGTATGGTGTAATAATCCCCATGTCAACCTTTTTCATTCCTTTGTCAATGAATTTTTCTACTATCAAAGAGACAATACTCGCTTCAAGTCGATTGAATTTCGATGTTGAATCCAACCTGTGTTCTTCAAGGTTGTTCAAACACTTAGATGTATCGATAAACACGAGGACATTCTCCGGTTTCAAAATATCTTCCAGTATTTTGTTTTTGACCCCTAATGAATCAAAATCAAGATCTTTCAAAGTAATATTTTTAACAGATTCATGAGCTATCAACATCCCATTGTAGAATGTTTTGTTTGGAAATTCCATTATCCTCTCATTCATTCTGTACTGAACTCTGAGAAGGGTGGAATTTTTTAAATCCATGAGTCTTTCGAATAAAGTTTTTGAAAGAATCGGTTTTGCCTCTTCACTGATTATGGTCGGTGGAAGCTGTTTATGATCACCGCTCATTATTAATTTACGTGATTTAACCAGAGGTATCAAACAAGAGGGTTCAGTTGCTTGTGATCCTTCGTCTATAACGGCTACATCGAATTTCAAATCATCCATGTAATCTATTCCCACAGAGGAATTTGTGCTTACTACTACCATGCTTTTATCCAAAACACTTTTCAGTGCTATTTCCTCCATGTAATCTATTTCATCGAAAAGCTCCTGTATTTTTCTATTTGTTTTGATCCAATTGGCCATTGAAGAAATATTTCTTGGAGAGAGTCCACGAATGCCTTTACCTTTTTTTGCAAGCTTTAATATCATCTTATCATCTAATCCTCTTCTCCATTGTGGGGTTGGCTTTCTAAAAGAATCTCGTTTTTCTATCAATTTCATTGCCTGTTCTCTCAGTTCCTGTGCCTTTTTATAGAAATTATCTTGTTCTAATTTGTATGCAAGGGTTGATTCTATCAATTCTTTAGACACACGTGCGGGATGCCCGAGTCTGACTAATTTAACATTGGTATTGGATTTCATTAGATTTTCAAGGATATTATCAACTGCTGTATTTGATTCCGCAGTTGCGATAACTTTGTTCCCTCTCATAACTTCTTGTAAGATGATCTCCGTTATAGTGCGCGTTTTTCCCGTGCCCGGTGGACCATGGATGAGGAAAACATCTTCTGCACCAACTGCAAGCCGCACAGCGTCTTTTTGAAATTCATTTAGTTGTTTATCATAAAAGTCTTCAATTTTGGCTTTCGTTGTTTTCTTTGGAACAGTGGAACCTAAGATTATGGAGATCAGATGTAATGTTCTCTGATCTTTTATGTGAAACAAATGATCGAGGGTTTTTTCAATGCGTTTGAAAGTTATATCGTTCACGTACAGATCAATTCTTATGTTACTATCAAACACCCAGTTGGGTGGTATGTCTGAGAAAGCTAATGTGATCGAGCGGGAAGTCAATTCCGCTACAGTCGCGGTGAGGGAGCTTTTCAAAGGATTCCCTTTACTCAAAAGGACTTCATCACCTGTGGATATCTCAGTATCTATTTCTTTTCTTCTTCCAAACTTCACAAGATAGAAACCGCCTATTTCTCTACCGGCAAAGCTTCCTTTGAGATTCAGTATGGCTCGTCCACGTTTTTCTCTTTCCAACCCTGTCAGCTTTTTGATTTCGTCCATTGTTTTCAATATTTCCGCTTTTCTTTCAATATCAAGCGCTTTTTTGAACTTCTCAGTATATTCAAGCAATCGAGAATACAAATTGTTATTATTCATATTCACTGTAAAAATTCTCTCCAAAGTTTATCGAATTCCCATCGTATTTTTCGATGATTACAGGCTTGTATCTCTTTCCAAACTTCTTATCATAGATCTTCAAAGCAAAAAAAGAGATGATAAGCGCTATTATACCTCCAATGAATCCATACAGCTCACTTTTCAACAAGATTGTGAAAAGTGTTAGAAAGGATATGAACACGATCAGAGGTATACCGTAAACCAAAAATGAAAGCTTCGACACTGAGAAATCTTTGTGCTCAACTACGACAGTATCTCCAACTTTAAGAGCGAGTCCCCGTGGGTTCAAAGCTTTTACAACCAAGTTCTTACTGCTTTCCAGTAAATTGCAACTACTCTTTGAAACACAGTGATTGCAAAAGGAGGATCTAGAAAATTTTAATTCAACTGTATTCTTATCCACCAGCTTTATAACCTTCATGACTTCTCTCAAACTAATCACTCCGTTTCATCGCACTAACAACAAAATCAGATCATTCACATTTGTACCGGTAGGTCCAGTGATTATGAGGCCATCTATGGATTTCAGCGCATTGTAAGAATCATTGTTTTTTAACATTTCATCTACATCAATCCCAAGTTTTCTCAACCTCTTGAGGCTTTCTCCATCGACGATTCCACCAGCAGCATCAGTTGGACCGTCGGTACCATCGGTACCTACGGAACAGATCACAACTTCTTCCAATTCTGCTATACCCTTTACAGCAGATAAAGCGAGTTCTTGGTTTCTTCCACCCTTTCCCTTACCAGTGACATGAACTACCGTTTCACCGCCAAATACGATAGCACAAGGTTTTTTCAGTGGAAGATTATTATTTTTTTCTTCTCTTGCTATCGCGGCGATGAATCGGCCCGCTTCCTTCGCTTCGCAATCGAGCGTTGTAGTCAAAATCATCGTGTTGTATCCCAAATTCGAAGCGATTTCAGCGGCTTTTTCACAAACGGTCCTTACACTCCCAATTATGTGAAATTCAACATTTTCAAGTTTCTTGGGTGTTTCTGAGGCAATTTCTCTCAGCACGTTCTCCTCAACCTGGACGCTGTATTTTTCAAGTATGTTGATCGCTTCATCACTGGTTGTTCTATCTGGATATGTGGGACCTGAAGCAATACTGTCCAATCGGTCACCAAGAACATCAGAAAGAATCAAACTGACCACCTTTGCAGGATGAACTTTTTCTGCGAAGCGTCCACCTTTTACATCTGAAAGATGCTTTCTAACAGTGTTTATTTCAACTATATCAGCGCCGCTTTTCAGAAGTTGATCGGTGATTTTCTGTATTTGCTCAAGTTTGATATCGCCCTTTGGTTTTTCAAACAGCGCGGAACCTCCACCAGAAATTAGAAACAGGACTATATCACTTTCTGTCAAATTCTCTACTGCTTTCAAGATGCGTTCAGTGGCCTTCAAGGTATTTTCATCTGGTATAGGATGCCCCGCCTCGTATATTTCCACACCATCTATCGGACCGAGACTGTGCCCGTACTTGGTTACTACAATCCCTTTTTTGATTTTTCCATCAAGGAAATCCTTGGCCGCTTTTGCCATTCTCCAAGCGGCTTTACCTATTGCAATGAGGATGATGTTCTTACAATCGAATTTTAATTCAGTGAGAGTTTTAGCCACGGCATTTTCAGGTAAAACAGATTTTATTGCTCCATTTATGATTTCAAGTACATCAGTTCTAATATCACTGTACATCTAAACACCTCTTTGAACTTCTGGATTCCATTTACGATTATAACACTTGAAATTTTTTGACTTAATCTCACCGTATGATATATTCTGGTAACTAGAATGAGATGAAGGAGAGAAACAAAATGGAAGAGGTCGTAAGAGTGGCGAACTTAAAAAAATATTACGGTGATGTCAAAGCGGTTGATGGAATATCGTTCGAGGTTTTTAAAGGTGAAATCCTCGCTATCCTTGGTCCAAATGGTGCAGGAAAAACCACAACTATAGAAATACTTGAAGGACTCAGAAATCTTGATTCGGGTGAGATATATTTTTTTGGTAAAAAAGTCAAGAGAATAGATGAAAGGATAAAAGAATTGATAGGTGTTCAATTACAAAGTTCTGCCTTTTTAGAGAATTTAACGGTCAAAGAAACGATAGATTTTTTTAGAGGACTTTATCAAAGAAGTTTGCCAACCACACAATTGATAGAAACCGTTTCACTTCAAGATAAAGTTAAAAGCCGCGTAAAAAATCTTTCCGGTGGACAACTTCAGAGACTTGCGCTTGCAATTGCCCTTGTCAATGATCCTGAGATAATTTTTTTGGATGAACCAACAACTGGTTTGGACCCCCAAGCAAGAAATTTACTTTGGAAAACCATTTTAGAACTCAAAGGATCGGGTAAGACCGTGATTTTGACGACACATTATATGGAAGAGGCAGAAAAATTGGCAGATAGGATAATAATAATAGATCACGGAAAAGTGATAGCAAAGGGTACCGTTGACCAACTCATAAGATTAATAAATAAAGAGAGTTTCATTGAGTTCACTATCTCCACTTCAGACAACAAAAAATTTCTCGATACATTTTCAGAAATCAAGCAAATCGGAGAAAATGGCAAATATCGACTACCGACGAGTAATGTTGAAAAAACACTGGTAAGTCTCTTGGAAAGAGCTAAGGAAACGAACGTTGAAATAGACAATATAGTTATAAGGCGTGCAAACTTAGAGGATGTTTTTTTGGATTTAACGGGTCACTCACTTAGGGATTGAGGAGAAGAAAGATGAAAAAGATAGTAATCATGATAAAAGCGTTTTTGAAAGACAATCTCAGATCTTTTGAAACGACCTTTTGGAGTATCATTTTTCCACTGATTTTATACTTCATTTTAGTCTCTGTTTTTGGAAATATAGCCACTTCTTCGTCCATTGAATTGAAATTAGGTGTGATCCAACAAGAAGAACTAAAAGCTTTTGGTAAGATTTTAGAAGAAATCTTAAAAGAAATATCAAGCGAGGGTGGTCCCTTCGTTTTGAAATATTACGAGAGCATTGAAAGTGCTCAAAAAGATCTGGCAACAGGGAAACAGGACGTTATTTTACTTATTCCAAAGGGTACGAGTGCTGGTTTATCTGGAACACTTCTTTTTAAGAAATATAAGATCAATAATGTACTTTTAAAGATCTATTATGTGGATGAAAGACAAACTTCGAATATCGCGGCTAAAATACTCGAACAAATTTTCGATGAAGTCAATATTGAGATCAAAAAACGTTCTGATAAAGATTTTAAAGACTTGGAGATAGTAAGTATTCCAATCGCACGTCATAAAAAAGCAACTTTTAACTACAAGGAGTACATATTCCCTGGAATAGTCCTGATGGCGATTTTATCTGTTTCTCTTTTCACACAGAATATAGGTCTTGCCTATAACAGAGAAAAAGGGATAAATAAGCGGCTTTATACGGCTCCTGTGAAGCCAATACAGTATTTCTTAGCATTCATTACAACGATGTTGATCATGATATCGATTTCCATCGCTCTATTGTATGTTCTTGCGATAAACGTTTACAAAGTTGAGACAGTTAAAGTGTTAGATCCAAAATTTATGTTATTTACGTTGTTTTCAGCGATTACCCTCCTTTCCTTTGGTATGATGTTGATATCAATCTTCAAAAAGACTTCAACTGTCGTTGTAATAGGTCAAATTATGAATCAAATCATGATGTTCTTGGGTGGCTTGTATTTTCCAATCTTTGATGTTCCATGGGCAATAAGATGGATTGTTTATTTGCTCCCCACAACATATTTGGGCGAATTGCTTAGAGGGTGCATGGGTTATAGAGTATCCACTATTCCTTTTGAATACCTTATTTTAGTTCCATCAATTTGGTTGATAATATCCATTGCTATTTTTTCATTCAATTTCAAGAAGGTGATGGGATATGAGTAATAGAAGAATCAGGCAATTTTATTCCATCTTTGTGAGCTTTGCCAAAGATTCATTGCGAGATAAACTCGAAACGTTTTTCTCCATACTTTTCCCAATTTTGTTTTTCATACTATTCGGTTTTATTTTTGGAAATGAGTCTGATTATCTCGGTGAGAAGATTGGATTTTTCGTTACCAATGATATTTCCGAAGATATAGAAAGGAAAATCTCTAATGTTGGTGCTTGGAAAACAATAATGTATGATTCGGTAAATTCATTGAGAAAAGCGGTTGAAAATGGGGAAATCCTTTTAGGTGTGTATTTGCATGGTTCCAAAGTTGAATTCTTGTATTACATGTCTGATCCATCGAGAAACACCAGAATTCAAATGATAATGACAACCATCTCAACCTTTTTACTAAAAATCTTCAATGAAGTTGAGGATGTTTTGACTGTCGAGAAAATACCCGTTAAGGTGGGGAAAGTTGCTTCCAATCAGATGAGTTATCTGACAGCAGGAGTTCTCGCAGTATCATTATTAACATCTGGAATGTTTTCAATGATAACTTTATTTGGCAATTATAAAAGGAGGGCACTTTTAAAAAGAGTGATCGCTTCTCCGGTGAACACAAGTATTTTTATATTTGGAAGCACTCTTACAAAACTGCTTATGAGCTTTATCTCAGTTTTCATAGTGATTCTAATAGGAAGCTTGATATTCAATTTGAAATACTCTTTCAATTGGCCACTTTTTTTGCTTTCCATTGTTAGTTCCGCTTTGGGGATGATGGCTTTTGGAATATTGTTGCTCATACTGTTCAAACGTCCAGAAGCTGCACAAACTGCTGGGAGTGTCCTTATGACTTTGATGATATTTTTTTCTGGTGTATATTTTCCTATCGAGTTTCTTCCAAAATCTCTAAGGTCGCTTTCAATCTTTCTCCCCGTGAAATACGTTGCCCAGATTCTCAGATACACAGCAGGTGTAGAGAATATGAAACTGAGTACTTTCTTCACGATAAATTTCACGCTGCTCATAAGTGGGATATTTTTGATTTCGATAACAGGAAAGCTATTTTTAAAAGCAAAGTAAAGGTAGATATGGTAGAATCGAAATCAGAATGAGAAAAATATCACCTAATCAAATCAAAAGGAGGAATCTGAAATTGAAGTTCAAAGAACCCGGAATCCCCACAGGAATTTCAAACAGACATGTTCATCTGAGTCAGGAAGATCTCGAAGTGTTGTTTGGTAGGGGTTATGAGTTAACACCCATAAAGGATTTGGGACAACCTGGCCAATATGCGTGTCAGGAAACGGTTATAATTGTTGGGCCGAAAGGTGCCATTGAAAAAGTTAGAATACTCGGTCCTGTGAGAAAAGAGACTCAAATCGAAATTTCAAGGACAGATGCGTTCAAACTTGGAGTAAAACCTCCCGTCAGAGATTCAGGTTTGCTGGAAGGAACACCGGGCATAACAATAGTTGGCCCGAAGGGTGCAGTTGTGAAAGAAAAGGGTGTAATAATCGCTAAAAGACATATTCATATGACACCAGAAGATGCAGAAAAATACAGTGTTAGCGATAAGGATCTTGTTGCTGTTTACTGTAAAAGCAATGATAGAGAGCTCATATTCAAAGATGTTTTGGTTAGAGTCAGTCCAAAGTATGCTTTGGAATTTCACGTTGACACTGATGAGGGAAATGCTGCCATGTTGAACAATGGAGATCTCGTTTGGATTGTTGAGGAATTTTAATATGAGAAAGCAGGGATCCAAATCCCTGCTTTTTTTACCTTCTTTTGAAATCTACCAGTTCCATCGACGTGTTGTTTTGTGGTATTTCTATCTTCAGTATCATTTTTAAGGTTTTACTGATAATCCATGTTATTTGAGGTTGATCATTAGTTATGAGTGTGAATTTTTCCCCCCAATACTTCCCAACTTTTTCGCTTCCTTCGTACTTAATTTTTATACCATACATTTCCAAAGTTTTTGGATTTTGGATATCTACCAAGTTGAGAAACTCTTCATAGGCTGGATTGAAAAAATAGACAATGAGCCCCGCATACGTGGATTGAGCGATATTATCAAGCGTCAGTTCCTCACCTTCGGGAATTGAAAATCTCGTGGCCGTTGTTATTTCGTATTTATCCCCC